>Ga0209373_10003086_pt1 | contig 15826 bp, 17 predicted proteins | sample Higcelweek5metaG_FD_187173 | JGI IMG/M metagenome (GOLD analysis project Ga0209373, IMG submission 187173) | Freshwater pond sediment microbial communities from the University of Edinburgh, under environmental carbon perturbations - High... | ecosystem: Environmental > Aquatic > Freshwater >...
ATATTAAAATCAATAACTGAAGGTGATATAGATTCAATTATAAAAGACTTTACAACAACATATTTAGGTGAAAACTTACGAACAATATAATAATTGCAGGAATCAAATATGAACAAAACAGTAGTGTACTAGCTAGCCTAAAAGGCTGGCTAGGTTATACTACCCAAGATAAAAAAATAGATAAAACTTCTTTAAATGATGAACAAAATAATTTATTAAATAACTTTAATGGTTATACTGAAATAAAAGACAATTTAACTAATCATGATATTGGAATATGGAATGGTAATGGAGATATAGATGCTTTAGAAGATTTGAAAAATATTAACTTTAAAGATTATGGAGGATATACTTGGAATGGATTTGTATCTGTTAAAAAAGAAGATTCACTTAATCTAGGTTTAATAAATAAAGAAGATTATTATAATTTTTCAAAATCAATTATTCCTAAATTAATAATGAATAGTGGTTTTGATATTAATAATGTTAAATGGTATGCTTGCCTACATTTAGATAGTGAAAAGAATTATAATATTCATTTCTTTCTAATGGAAATAAAGAAAACAAAGTTTAATAAAAGTGATAGGTTAATACCTAAATCAGCTATTAAAAAATTTAAAAGTAATGCTTTATCTTATTTAATAAATAGAGATGAAATAATGTCTTTAAAAGATAATTTATTTATGGGTATTATTAAAGATGTTAGAAATAACAATTTAACTTCTATTAATAAAAAAAATAATCTTGATATTAAAATAGAAGTTCTATATAAGAAGCTTCCTAAGAAACATAGATTACAGTATAACTCACCTAATTTAAATGAAAATAGAGTATTATTAGATGAAATAATAGCAAGTATATTAAGTAGTCCTAAAGTAGTTAATAACTATTATAATTATTTAAAAACACTTCATGATATAGACTTTAACAATAAAGAATATTATGGTGAAAGTAATGATAATAATTATGAAGATAATCAACTTAAAAAACTCTATTCTAAAATAGGTAATGATATACTCAGTCAATATAAAGGTTATAATTCAGAAAATTATTTATCAAGTCAAAAAGAATTTTTATCAAAAAATATATTTAAGTTAAACTTAAAAACAAGTAACAATATAACAGAACAAAAACAATTACAATTAGGAGAATCATTGTATAAGACAGCTAAGTATTATGATTTGAAAGATAATCAAGCAAAAAGATTAATTAAGAATTGGTATTATAGATCATGTTTTAGTAATTCATTTGATAATTATTATAAAATGATAATTAATAGTAGTAATAAAGTACTTACAACTAATGAATTTGTTAAGACGTTTGAAGAACTTGGATTATCAAAATCAAAATACAATAAATTAAGAGATACTTATTATAAACAAAAAAGAATATCTAATTATTTAATGGAATGTGCTATAAAATATATTCAATACGAAGAAGAGAGATTAGATAGGGAAAGAGAAATTGAATATGATAAGGAAATCTAATAAATATGAGACTTTGAATACTAGTTTTTATTGCTATTTAGTGATATAATTAATTCATAAAAGGAGTGCTTAATTATGTCATTATTTTCAAAAATTAGTAATAAAGTTAATTTTAAAACGAAATCAATAATTTTAATTTTACTTATAGCAATAGCAATTATAGGAATTATAATATTTATTAATAGACCTTTAAGTGTTGAAGAAATAAGAAAATCAGTAGTAAAAATAAATGTATATGATAAAAATGAAAATATAATTGCAACTGGAAGTGGATTTATTATTTTTGATAAAAACATTCTTGTTACAAATGCACACGTTATCACCTATGGAAGTGATATTGAGGTTATTTCAGAAGACAATGAAAATATATTTGTAAGAGGAATTATAGCATATTCTCAAGATGAAGATATTGCAATTCTTAAATTAAATGATCAAAATAATATTAAACCATTAAAGTATTCGACAAGTTATAAAAGTGGCAACAAAGTTATTGCTATTGGAAGCCCTTTGGGAATTAAGAATAGTGTTAGTGATGGAATAATAAGTAATATTTTTGGTGAAGAAGATAATAACATGATTCAGCATACTGCTCCAATTTCACATGGAAGTAGCGGAGGAGTTCTATTTAACTCAAAAGGAATGGTAATTGGAATGAATACCGCTACAATTGAGGATGGTCAAAATATTAACTTAGCAATTTCAATGAATTCAATCAAAAAATTTTATAACCTAAATAAAAAAAATAAAGTCAAAAAAATTTCAAGTGTTCAAATCAATAGTGATGAAGATATAAAAAGTATTATGCTTAACAATGAAGCCGGCAACGAAATAGTTAAGGGCATCAAGCAAAAAACTGAAAATAGATTTAACGTCCGAAATAAGATAAAGGATTTATCAAGTATCCCTGAACTTGAAGATATTTATAATAATAAAGATTATTTTTCAGATATTTTAGTTATTTGGGGAAGTGATGACTACGAAGAAGTAGTAAATAAAAATAAATGTGGAATGGTTTTGGGAGGAAAAGTAGAATATAATGCCTGTTTAACTGATATGGTTTTAAAAGAAGAAACAGAAATGCCAGAATTCATCTTAATTAAAGCAAATAATATGACCGATGATTTGTACAGTTCGATAAAAACTATGTTTGAAAATAGAATTGAATTTTTATATAGTGTTGATTCTGGAGATTTTTATTATAGTTATTCAAATTCATATATGAATGCAATAAAGAATGCTTCAATCGGAAAATCCGGTAATTATGCATATTTAATCATATCAAAAGACGAAGCTTTTAAAAACAACATGGTTAAATTAATTGAAAAAATACCATTTTAAAGATAAAAAAACAGATTTATATAAATCATGATTCTGAAAGTAAAATTAATTATAAAAATTGAAAACAACTATAAATCGAACAAATGTTTGAAATATTTAGCATTCCGTCTTGACAAGTGCTAAAATATGTGATATAATAAAATTATATAAAAATTCAGCAGATTTTGTTTTCAAAGAGGCCACCTTGTATTATTATCAATTAGGTAATGATAGCGACAAAAAACCTTACAGCAAATAAAACTGTAAGGTTTTTGTATGTTATAATTTGAGTTATAACAATCAATAACAAAATATTAATAAGCACAAATCAACAAACTAAGCGAATTTGAGACATTTGCTTGACTTGCTCTATTATAGAGTAACATATGTTGCTATATAATTGCAAGTCTTTGTTGAATAAATATGTGTAAAAATCTGTAAAATGAAAGGATTTGATATCTATGTCAAAAAAGACAACAAGTTTAAAAATTGCGCAAAAAGCTTCAAAAGTATTGAGAAGTTCATCTTCATCAAGTACAAATAAAAGTATTGCTGCAAGTGCGTTATCACAAAGAGAAAAAAGAAAAAATAAATAATAAATAATAAATATTGATTGTTATAACTCCATTATTAGAGAATGGAGGAAAAAAATATATGGAACAAACTCAAGAAATAAACAGAGTGTATGGATTTTTAAGTGAAGAACTTGATATTCCTGATTCTTTGTTTGAAAAAGCAAATTTACATTATAAATCATTAGGAGAATATTTATCAAATTATTTAAAGAATTATGATATAGATATATTCCCTCAAGGATCTATGAGGTTGGGGACAACTATTAAGCCGATAAATGAAGAAGACGATTATGATCTAGATGCAGTATGCAAAGTTAATGGTAATATTTATAGCCCCGAGCATCTGAAAAATTTAATTGGTGATGTACTGAAAGAGAGTGATAGGTACTCAAGTATGCTAAGTGATGAAGAGGGTAAAAGATGTTGGACTATTGAATACTCTGATAACGAAAACTTTCATATGGATATACTACCAGCAATATCAGCTAATTCAAATACAACTGAATTAAAAATAACCCATAAAGAAAATGGTATATATGAATATAGATCTAGTGATCCGGAGGCTTATGCAACTTGGTTTTTTAACAGGCAGAAATTTGAGTACGATAAAATATTAAATGAAGCTAAATTTAGTCAATCAGTGGAAGAATTAAAAAGATTTAGGGTTAGAACGACTTTACAAAAAACTATTCAAATATTGAAAAGATATAGGGATATTCAGTTTGCTGATGATAATACTAATTCTAAACCAATATCTATAATTATTACAACTTTAGTAGCCCAAGTTTATACTGGCAACGAAAATATATTTGAGTTGATAAATAAGTTTTCTAACGAGTACATGAATTACATAAAGGTAGATGAAAATGGTGATTATCGTATATTAAATCCGATTAATGAAAAAGAAAACTTTGCAGATAAATGGAAAATTTATCCAGAAAGAAAAAAGGCATTTTTTAACTGGATTGATTCAGTAAAGAGTGATCTAGTTACTCAGATGATTTTAGAGGAAACAACAATATCTCAAAAATTCGAAGTATTAACTAATAGACTTGGTAAAAACACTATTAATAACGTGATTGAAAGAGATGCTTTTATGAAAGTTAAAAATAGAGAATCTGGAAATTTATTTATTTCAAATAATTCGAATATAGCTGGTTTTAGTAATGAAAAAACAGATGTGAAAGTTAGAGAACATACATTTTATGGTAATTAAATTTTCTAAAAAGAGATACAATATTTCCATTCAATTGTTGCAATTAAATAAGAAATACACACCTCAAAAGATAGCTATCAATAGAAGTCAACTATCTTTTGAAATTAAGATAAGACCAACTGAAATGTCAAAAATATATATAGCAAGCTTTTCCTATGAATTAGGAAAAGCTCCAAAAATTTATCTAAAAAATCAAGGCATATTAAAAAATGAACTTGATAAACCACCACATTGTTATGAAAGAAAATTCAAATCTATAGATGATGAATACGTTAGAATTTGCTTGTATTATCCAAATAATAAAGAGTGGAACGAAAGTATGCTTTTATCAGACACAATAATTCCGTGGACTATTGAATGGCTATATTTTTATGAGGTATGGAGAGTTAATGGAAAATGGCTGGGAGGAGGACATGAAAATGAACCAAAATAAAAGAATAATATATCTATGTTGGAATATTATTTTTCCGACAATTGGAATATTTGCTCTTTCTTTTTTTATAAGTGCTTTAATAATATTAGGGGCTGATACAATTAATGTTTATGACAAAATAGATATACTTATTCCAAATTTCATTTTATCTAATTTAAGGGTATATTTATTCTTCATATTACTAGTAATTGGATTTAAATTTTTAGTAATAAAAAATAATAAAGATAAAGAATTTATGCCTGTTAATTACTATGGAGATTGTCACGTACTATGGTATTTTTTTGCTAGATTCATATTTGGCTACAAAAAAACAAATCTTCAAAACAAACCAATCTATTTGCATTTTTATCTTATAAAAAAAGGATGGTTTGAGTTTGTAGAAAACGATGATAATTATCCAATTAAGGAAATTGAATATAGTATAGAAACGATTGAATTTAATAATGATACGAAAATGGATTCAATCAATATGATAGTATCTGATACTTATCCCATCAGTAGTAATCAAATACCGGACAATTTGAAGAATAAACTATCTATTTTTGTAAAAAGAAAAAATAATGAAACAGGGAGATATTTTTCTTCAAATTTAGTAGAAGTTATTGAAAAAGAATTTAGAAATTTAAAAGATAAAAATGTTCCAATAAATATATTTTGGACGACAAATCCAAAAACAAATAAAATGTTAATTTCAAAGTTGTTCTCTACGGCTGGACGTGATAATGTAGTTTTTAATGTTTATCAGCAAGAAAAAGATGGAGATAGAAAATTTTTAGACAAGTACAAGAAGTTTAGATATTGATTTTAATATATTTCCTGTAGTGATAAGTTGATTATTTTGATTTGTTATGTTATAATCTAACTAGATTAGAAGTTAGCACAACACTTCATTTATGCCCCAAATTTTGGGTAATCAAACCTTATGGTTTTTAATTTATTAAAAAACCTAGGAATTCCAATAGGAAACCTAGGTTTTTTTGTGTTTAAAAGAAAGGTTTGATAGAATGAAAATAAATAAAGAAATAATGCCGGTAAATAAGAATGTATATAATAAATTAAATAATTTATGTATGTTTAATAATATAAGATTAGAATTTAAGAGCGGATTAATATTTAAAATGGAAGATACTAATATTAATTTCATTGAGCCCCATAGATTTATTATTAATGTAAAGGATATTGTATTAGTAATTTTATGTTATGACAATTTAAATTTATATTTATATGATAAATCATTATTAGTAAATATACCTATGCTAAGAGAGTTAATAGATAATATTAAAAGAGGTATATATAATGGCGAGTAAGAAATTAGGAATATCTAGTTTCGATTTAGATATGAAATTTAAAGATATAAATGAGGCTCGTAGATATGCTAAAAGATTAATAGAGCATATAAGATATATGTGTAATAAGAATGCTAATAAAGGTTGGTCAGCTCAAGCAATGGTATGTATAAGTAATGTAATTGGAAGTTCATCATATAAGTATAATGAAAAAAATGGCAAAGTGGGAAGACCTAAGAAAGTTAGAAAGTATAGTGATTATAATTTAAAGTATTATAATGGCAATATGAATGTAGATTGGCATATGCATATATTATTAGTATCAAAACCAGATTATGCATTTAGAGAAGATATAAAAAACTATATAGATAAGAATTGGTTAAATATAGTGGATAATGAATCTGAAAGAAAAGCGGTATATAAAAAGAGCGCAAATATAAATAAAGCCGAATATTTTATAGACCAATGTGAAGAAGTATTATTTTGTAATTATAATAATACTAATGAAGAAATGATTCCTAAAGGGTATTCTTTAAAAGATTTATATAATGCATATATAAAAAAGCTATCTGCTATGGTATATTGTGGTAAATATATAAAAAGTAATAATTGGGCGGAGAAAGAAAAGATAGATAATAGATATAATGATATTAAAGACTTCTATTATAGTATAACTAAAGATAAAGATAAGATTATAAATGATGAATATATGTTTGAAGCAAAATTAAATATAATTAGAGCTAATAGTAAAAGTAATAATGATAATAAAGTACAGAATATTAGAAGAGTTAGAGAAGAAGAAATGTCAGCATTATAAAGGTTAAAGTATAAAAAAGGATAGTATAATAACTATCATATAATATATATAAATATAATAATTAATTACATATTATAATAGTATAAATTATAGTATATAATCTATATAAACGATTATATAAATAATCATTATCTTTTATTGTATTATTGTATAAATAGAGTATAAAAAAACATTAAAAAGATACCGTACATCTATTTTAATGTTTATTGAAAATCAATGGTTAAAATGATTATTTATTAGAGAACACCCGACGTGTTTTAAGATTATTTGCTATTTAAACCATCTATATAAGCTTCAATTTTATCTTTATCCGCATTAGATAAATTATTTATTTTATTTAATATAGTAAAGTCTTTATCTGATATATTATTTGGTTTAACTTTATCAATTGGTAAATTGTATTCAGTACGACATAATAAGTAATCGATAGAAGTATTGTAGTAGTCTGATAATTTAATAAGCATATCTGAAGAGGGTAGTACTCTTCCCGTTTCATATGAGCTAACTGTTTCTTGGGTAATATTTAAATCCATAGCAACTTTAGTTTGTAATAAGTTTTTGCTATTTCTTATTTGTTTTAAATTATTTTTCATAATTCACCTCTATATTCATTCTCTCATTATTATCTGTTAGTGATAGTAATATTAGTAATATTAATATGTTCGGTATTGTATATTCGTTAAATTTAATATATAATATTTTTAAGGAGTTGAATTATGGAAAAGAAAGAACAGATGATGAAGTGTCCTTATTGTAAGGAAAAGATTAGTATTAATGCTAAAGAATGTCCATTTTGCGGAAAGAGTATGAAAGTAAATACTGCGGTAGCTGGCGGTGTAATAGTATTTGTAGTAGTTATAATGATTATTCTTTCAGTATTTGGAGGAAATGTTAGTAATGGCAATAGCTATGCTAAAAAGATTGAGAATGTAGTTGCAGTTGATTCAACACAAGCTAAAACAATAAATGATATATTAGTTAGTGTTGGTCTAAATAGTTTTGATAGTATTACCCATGATGATACATTAGATGGAGAAAATGGAGAAGGTTCTACTGGTTATAGAATTAAAACAAGTTTTTCAGAAAATGTAATATTATATTTAGATAGTTCTAAAAATGTTGTAAGTGTTAGATGGGCAGATAAAGATTTTTATGTAAATGCTCAAGCTGTATTAAATTTTAAAGATTATACAATGACATTTGATGAACAATCAAATTATAATGTAGATGCACAAGATAGAATAAAGAAATTGTTGAAATCACCAAGCACTGCTAAGTTTCCAAGTATTAATGATTGGAAGTTTGCAAAAGATGGTGGAGTGGTAACAGTTCAAGCTTATGTAGATAGTCAAAATGGTTTTGGAGCTGTATTAAGGTCTGAATTCCAAATTATATATCAAAAAGATGGAACTTTATCTTCATTAATAGTAGATGGAACAGAATATATTCAATAGTAAAATTAAGGTCTAATAGCAATATTAGATTTTTTTATTGCATTCCATTAATTGTTTGCTATGAAATAGCGAGTTTAAAAGGAGTTTTATAATTATTAATATAAATATATATGTTAACATGTTTGAAAGAGGAGACGCTATGTAAAATCGATTTTAATGCAGGGTGAGATTATAAGATAATGAATATATAATTAAATAAGGTGGTAAGAATGGAAAAATTAATTATAAAATATGGAAATATATTTGATTATTTAGATGGAATGGATGCCATTGTGAATTCAACTAATAAGTATATGACTTATGGTAGTGGAATATGTGGTCAAATATATAGAAAAGCGGGAAGAGAAGAATTAGAAGAATATTGTAAAAATAATTTTAGTGAAAATATGAAAGTTAATGAAGTTAGAATAACAAAAGGATTTAATTTAGGTATAGATATAATTCATATATGTTGTCCTAAAGCATATGAAAGTAAAGAACCACTAAAAGAATTATTAGAAAGTTATGAAAATATATTTAAAATGGCAAAAAATAGTGGATATATAAATATAATATCTCCAAGCTTAGGAACTGGAATCAATGGTTATAAATATAATGAAATGAAAAATATGTTAATACATAAATTGAAAAAATTAGTATATGAATATGATATTAACTTTAGTTTAGTGTTAAAAAATGAAGATACAATGGAAATATATAATAAATTTAATTGATATTTATAAAATAACATTTTGCTAAAACTTATTATGTTTTTATTATGTGATATAATTATATTAACAATGACTGATTTTAGGAGGTTAATAATATGCAAAAAAATATAATTGAATATTTAAGAGAAAAAAATGATTCTTTATATCATTTAAAATTTTACGGGCCAAATGATATGGCATCTTCATATAATATCAAAAGTCTATTAAATGACAAAAAGGAAATAGAAAATTATGTAAATGATATGAAATATGAAATAAAAAGTATTGATGGCTATATAAATTATTTATTTTTTTATACTCAAACAAAGTATAGAGATTTAGCAAATCAAATTAAACCGGAGTTTATCGATAATTTTTATGAAGTTTTAAATTATATAGATATTATTTTTTCTAAATTTGAAATAGCAAATGTTTTAAATTATATTGTTACCAAGAATATTGAGATACAGTGCTATGAAGACAAAGAAGGAATACATATTAAAAGGGATATATCCGAATTAACATTTGAAATTATTTTAAAGTATAAAACAACAGCTTTAAAAAACTGTGGCTATTTGGAATTTATAATTGATAAGTACATATTTTTTGCTTTTGAGCATATAAAAGATTTTAAAAAGTTAAAGTTATCATATTTCAATAAAATTTTATCTACTGAAAATATGAATATATTAATGTACTCGCTGAATGATGAAGTTATTGAATTTATAATTAGAATTTTGTTTGATGGAAATTATAATGAATTGGCTCAACAAAAAGTCAACGATATATATAATTATGGGATTAATTTAATTAATGATACTAGTCATCATATTTATGAACGCTATATTATTTATAAAAAGTTGTCAAAATTTTTAGAAAGAATTGGAGATAGGAGACTTTTGCAATTAAATACTTTAGGAACACATTTAGAAGCTGAACAAACCGAAGAACTAGAAAAAAATGGACAAAAATTTGATTATACTATAAGCTCAAAAACTTATAGAGATGGAGTATTTAGTAAGGAAACTTTACCAGATAGTTTCAAACTTGCTTGTATGACACATCATACAAAGAAAGTAAGAAAAAAATATACAACAAAAAGCAATTTAGAGGAAATCCACAAAAACTTCAAAGATGCTTTAACTGACTCTTTTTCTACTTCTGTACAAAAAGACGATTACTATACTAATTCGAGAATAGTAGAATATCAGTTTTTTACGCAACAAGGTGCGGTTAATTTACTGAGTTGGTTGGACAAGGAGCATATACAAGCGTTTGCACAATCCTTATTCAATTTATTGGCTGCAATATATGATAAGACTAATCATAGATTTGATGTTAAAGAATTAGAAAGTGATATTAGATATATTTCTTTAGGAATTGCAGATTATGAACAATTTAAAACAAACGAGATGGCAGAACATTACTACTCGTTCATGTTTTCGTCATATATATGCATGTTAATAGAAAAGGTTTTAAGAAATGTATATCTTTCTAAAAATCCACTAGAACCAATAAATTTAAACCATGTTAATCTTGGGGAATTATTAAAAAACGAATCGACAATGAATTCTGTGCTAGGTGAACATACTAGAAAGTATTTAGTATATTTCTTATCAATGAATGATAGGTCTATTGGTAATAACCTTAGAAATAAGATTATGCATTATAACAATATACATATTAACGAATTTAAAGCTATGGATACGTATCAAAATTTGTTTATATTTGTTCTAATGTGTAATAGTTTGTTTGTAAATATAGTTGATTTTGAATATCCAAATAATAAGTAAATTAATGGTATAATTATTTATAGGTATATGAGGTGGTTTTATGAATAAATATAGTAAACAGAGAATTGATAAAAGAGGTATAAGATTTAATAAATGGATGAATTTAAAAAAGTGTATTAGGCTAAACACAAAAAAATTAAAACCTCTTAGTAAAGTAGAAAAGTTTTTATATGAGATGGATACAAGTTTACGTGAGAGATTTAGCAAAGTTGATAATGATAAGTATTTAGCTATTAATGATATATATATGCTAAATTTTATATCAAAAACGAAGTGCAAAGAACTATATAAAGGAATCGTTAAATTACATAGTGATAATCCGTTGAAAGGATATTTAGGCGGTGAAGTAAATCCATCAGAGTTAAAAAAGAATGTGGAAGCTTTTTCAGATTCTTATAATAGTGAACGTTGGAGCTTTATATTATCTTTATCACCAAAAGATTCAGAATTATATGAAATTAGTAATTTTGTGAGGATTCATTTATTTGAAATATCTGATGACTTTATTGGAATAAGCTTTCATCTGAATTTAACTGATAAGGCTAAACAGAATTTTATAAGTTTACTAACAAAAAAATACAATGATGAAACTAATTATATAAAGTTTTGCAGAAAAAATAAAGTTGCTATATCACATATTCGAGGTGAAATGAAAAGAAATATAGAAATAGAAGATTATATTTTAGATATTAAAAACAAGTTTAACAAGATGTTCATTAATTATTTGCCGTTGGAGTTAAACTATGTAACTAAGGCCCCAATAAGTTTAAATGTATATAAAACTAATTATGATTTAAAAAATGAGAAAAGTCAGTTTTTAAATTCTTTAAATATATTAGATGGCTTTGAGAAGAAAGAAATAGAAAATGTTAGTGTTTGCGTCAGTAATAAAGGAAAAAGTGATACCTTCATAAAAACAAAAATTTGGTATGACGTTTATTTAAAAAAAAACGAATTAGAACGTTCTAGTAATGTTTATTATTACTTAGAAGAAACTGATGAGATCAAAAATGATTCATGGGAATATATTAATTTTTTTATATTAACATTATCGTTTTATGAATTAGAAGAAATGCTCGAAGAAATTTCTAATGAACGAAATGTATTATATAATTTATCACCGAAGAATATTAAAAAGAATTTTAGCCATTACTTAAAACTTAATAATAAAATTCAAAAATATAGTTTGATGTTTAATGGATTAAAATTTCATTATTCGGAGTATGGAGATGATGAAGATTTCAAGAAATATCTTAGCAATATTAATAATAGATATGAGTTATATTTAAATCAATATAATAAATTAAGTAAAGAATATTCTTTTAGGGCAGAAATCAATAATTCTGTTAGCTCATTTAATTTTTCAAAAGTATCAATTGTATTAGCTCTATTAGCAATGTTATTGACTATTTATTTTGAATATCAAAAAAATACTCAAGATAAAAAAGAAGTTAATATTGATCAATGTAAAGTAACAATAGTCAAATAGTTTTTAAATGTGTACTTTTATAAAGATTAAAAATTTAATGATTTTTAGTCTTTTTTTTGTGTATAAAAGTTTCTTAATTACTTTTCAAATATATGAAAAGTTTATATACTTTTCCAAATAACCGTTGAGAATTGAATAAAAGGTCTATAAAATTAATTTAATAAGGAGGTGAACAATGAATAATTAAATATTTGGATATGTAAGAACAAGTAGTAAAGAGCAAAATGAAGAAAGACATATATTTATTAGTTTAGATGAATAGAAAAATATAAATTAATGTTATAATATACATTAAAGAGGTGCATATAATTATGAAAAAAGAAGTAAAGTTGTACTTGGATAAAGAATATATTGCCATATATAGCGGGATGAATGTTAGTTGGCAAGTAGGTCTTAAAAATAGGAATGAAGAATTAATTTATAGAGTATTAGATGGTAGTGGTTCATCGCAAAAAATACTAACATCATTTGCTATTGGTTTGGTAAAAGAAACAAATGACGAGGTAGAGAAATTATTAGAACAAATTCAAAAGAAATTTAATTTTAAAATGTCTAATATTGAAATAAAAGAATATATTAATAAAAGTATTGTTAATGGAACGGCTTACATAGATATATTTCATAGTGATTTAAGTAATTATTTTGAAAAAAAAGGAATATCCTTTTCCGTTAGCAGTATTGATATAGAATTTAATAATGCAAAAGGAAGCATTGAACATAATTTAAAAAGAGCGGAAGAAAGATTAATTTTAATAAATGATGGAGAGAAAATTAAGAATAAATTAAGCAAAAGCGATTTGATTGGAATCATAGCAACCATAATTACTATATTAGGAATTGTGATAACGATTATAGCAATAGTATAAGTAAAAACGTTTTGTGACTGTTGGAAGATTGCCCCAAAAAGCAATTAACGAGCTATTTATTTAGTTCGTTTTTTAGTGTATAATTTAGATAGGTAATAGAAACGAATGTATTACAAATAAAAAATAAAGTAGTATTTATATTTTAAATTTTCTGGATAAAGAAGTTCAGCTTTATTATGAAGTAAAATTTTGGTTAGATATGGGGTGGATAAAAGTTTATGAAAAATAATTTAAGAAAAAGCATAGAAAACTATATACCATACAATGAGCAAGAAGAAAAAGATAAAGATTATATTTTAAAGTTTATGGATAATTTTGATGATGTTTTAAGTAGAAAAAATATATTTGGTCATTTTTCAGCATCAGCATTTGTGGTAAATAAGGATAGAACAAAAATGTTAGTAGTCTATCATATTATAAATGATGGGTGGATTTATCCTGGAGGCCATGCAGACGGAGAAGATGACTTATTGGCAGTAGCTACAAGAGAAGTAGAAGAAGAAACTGGTCAAAAAACAAAAGTTTTAGATAAGAACATTTTTTCTATTCAAGTTGCTCCAGTAAAGGGACATATAAAAAAAGGAATATATGTACCAGCTCATATTCATATGGATGTATTGTTTATTGTTGAAGCAGAGGATAGAAAAATTTTAACTTTTAGAGATGATGAAAGTAAAGGAGTTAAGTGGATCGATTTTAGTGATGCTACAAAAAGTGATGTTGTAGACTTTATTATACCGATTCATAAGAAAATAATAGAAAAACAAAAAAAATTGAAAATATAGTATCAAAATAGAAAAAAATATTAAACTTGAAAAATATTCAATTACTTGTAATTGAAAAATTAAAAATAAATATAGTAAAAAGTTTGTTGTAACTAAATTATAATAAATAAGAGATATATTTTAAATTTTAGACGTTGAATTAATTTATTAAATGAGAATATATGAATATTAATATTTCAAAAGTTATGATTGTTGTAACAGTGCCTATTGCAAATGCGGATGAAATAAGAAAAGTTTTAGGAGATTCAGGAGCAGGGATTATAGGCAATTATTCTTATTGCAGTATAAGTGAAAATATAATTGGGAGATTTAAAGGAAACAAAAACACAAATCCATATATTGGACTAAAAAATCAATTAGAATCTGTAGTAGAGGATAAAATAGAAGTTCAATGTAATATTAACATCTTAAAAGAAGTCTTAAGGAAACTAAGAATTGTTCATCCATATGAAGAACCAGCCATAGATATTATTCCGTTAATTAATGAAAATGAATTATAATATATTGTATAAATCATTTTTTATTATATAATATAGCTTGATTAGAAGGCATCATTATACTTTATTTATGCTAAAATTTCAAAATTTAAATGAACTATTTACTTAGTTCGTTTTTTAGTGTATTCTATACTTAAATTATTAAGTGAGGGAATTTATGGAAAATAAATGTATAGTTATAATAAAAAATAGTAATAGAGATTTTGCTCCAAATTTAAGTTTACAAGAAATAATGGAATTTTGTATTAATAATAATATTCAGTTTGTTGTGTGTCATATTGAGGAATATGAATATGAAAAAATGAGGCATGGTCTTGATATGTTAGGGTGTGTTTATGATGAACACTTTGTTTGTGATAATAGTGAATATAATCATTTTAGATACATGTTTACATATGATATGGAAAATCAAACTGTAAAATTTGTAAGAGTTAGTGAGTATGGTAATGAAGAAGCATATGAGTTAAATCTAAATAAAAATTATATTGAACCTAGTTCAAAAACTCCTTTTTATAAAGAATTTAAATCTGGAAAATATGGAACAGGGATTAAAATTTATACAACATCTACTACTGAGGATATAATGAAATATTATAGTAAACACTCTATTGAGGATCATTTGTTAGGTTACACGCATGAAGATGCACCTAAAAAAATGATTTTAAAAAATCAGGATATAGCAAGTTTGAGACAACTAATAAATACATCTTATAATAATTAGTTAGAGAATTGATAAGACACGGAAATAGATAAACTAATAAATATTATAGAAAAATAATTATAGTATTATATGTATAAGAAGTTAGCACAGCACTTCATTTATGCTCTAAGAGAAAACAGACGAATTATTTACTTAGTTCGTTTTTTAGTGTTTTTCAAACTAAAAAAATTATACATTTACACATTGACAAGCGTCAAAAAAACACATATAATGTATTTGCGAGGTGATATAATGGAAGTTAATAATCCTTTATACAAAAAACAAGGTATTCATACAATATCTTGCATATTTACGGTTGAAAAAGGAATTACTAAAGTACTACTTATAAAGAGAAAAAATAACCCTTATAATGATATGTGGGCATTAGTGGGTGGAGCTCTTTATAACAATGAAGATCTTAG
>Ga0209373_10003088_pt1 | contig 15813 bp, 13 predicted proteins | sample Higcelweek5metaG_FD_187173 | JGI IMG/M metagenome (GOLD analysis project Ga0209373, IMG submission 187173) | Freshwater pond sediment microbial communities from the University of Edinburgh, under environmental carbon perturbations - High... | ecosystem: Environmental > Aquatic > Freshwater >...
TTTAAATGGTATTGGAAGCGAGGTTATTTTAAAAACATTTGAAGATACTCGAATGTTAGAATTGTGTACGCCTGTAATTTTTGCGAATGTAAAAATCGTTTCTTTTTTAAAGAAAGAATTAAAGTTAGATGTCGCTATTCATGGAATTGATAAACTAGAGCAATTAGTTGTTGGAAAAATCAATGTATTGAATGTTTGGCGAGAAGGTGTAAATTTAGAATTCGGAAAAAATGATGATGTAGTAGGAAGTTATGCTATAAAATCTTTTGTAGCAGCTACTAAAGCACTGAAAGAAGGATTGGTTGATGTTTTGGTAACAGCACCTATTAATAAGTATAATATTCAATCAGAAGAGTTCAAATTCCCGGGGCATACCGATTATTTGGATAAAGAGTTAGAAGGCGATGCTTTAATGTTGATGGTTCACGATGATTTACGTGTTGGGTTATTAACCGATCACGTTCCAGTGAATGAAGTAGCGAAACATTTGAATGAAAAATTAATTTTGAGTAAAATTAAAACCATCATTCAAACGTTGAAGCAAGATTTTGAAATTGAAAAACCAAAAGTGGCGGTTTTAGGATTAAATCCACATTCGGGCGATAATGGTGTGATTGGTCAAGAAGAAGAAAAAATTATAAAACCAGCATTAAAGAAATTATTTGAAGCCGGGAATATGGTTTTCGGACCTTTTTCAGCGGATGGATTTTTTGGTTCGGCACAATATGAAAAATACGATGCTGTTATTGCAACCTATCATGATCAAGGATTGATTCCTTTCAAAACATTGTCGTTTGGTAACGGAGTAAATTACACAGCAGGGTTAAATAAAATTAGAACTTCTCCCGATCACGGAACTGCGTATGAAATTGCAGGTAAAGGAGTGGCTAATCACGAGTCATTTAAAGAGGCAGTTTATTTAGCAATTGATATTTATAACAAAAGAAATGACTATCAAGAGCTGATTAAAAACCCTTTAAAAACAAAAGAAAAACAGTTATAAACAAAAAAATGTTCACAACTGGTTTGAATTTATAAATATTTTATATCTTTGCACACCTTTTAAAAAGGTAAAACTGTTGTTATGAATGATTTAAAAGAATATTTAATACCATTCGTGGGATTAAAAATAGGGAAGCATCAGTTTGATTATCAAATAGATAATACGTTCTTTAAGAGCTTTGATTACGACGAATTTAATGCCGTTTCGGTCAAAGTAGATATTGTTTTAGAGAAGAAAAGTACAATGCTTGAACTCGATTTTAAGCACAAAGGAACAGTAAATGTACCTTGCGATGTGTCTGGAGAAGAGTTCGATTTGCCAATTAAAGGAAAATTAAAACTTTTAGTTAAGTTTGGAGATGCCTTTAATGATGAGAATGAGGAGTTGCTCATTTTGCCTCATGGTGAATTTCAAGTAAATGTAGCGCAATATATATATGAGTCTATTATATTGTCAGTTCCTTTACGAAGAGTACATCCAGGTGTTAAAGATGGTTCTTTAACGGATGTAATTGAAAAACTGGAATCGCTTTCTCCAAAAGAAAACAAAAAAGAAGAACAGCAAAATAATGATATTGACCCTAGATGGGAGAATTTAAAAAAACTATTAACGGATAAATAAAATAGAACAATGGCACATCCTAAGAGAAGACAGTCGTCTACAAGAAGAGATAAAAGAAGAACACATTACAAAGCGACAGTTGCTCAAATCGCAACATGTCCAATAACTGGTGAGGCACACTTATACCACAGAGCTTACTGGCATGAAGGTAAAATGTACTACAGAGGTCAAGTTGTAATTGACAAAGCAGAAGCAGTAGCTTAATTGCACTAAAAAATAGAGAAAACTCTCACATTGTGAGAGTTTTTTTGTTAACTACCAGTTTGTTACATATTTATAGTAATGGATAGGAATGTTTTGAATTTTTTTTTGTAATTTCCACCACTTTTCGAATCAAAAAAATTCGATAAGAAAAAATAACCTTTATGACTAAAATAACAGCAGCTATTACCGCTATTGGTTCGTATGTTCCTGACTTTGTTTTATCAAATCAAGTGTTGGAAACATTGGTAGATACCAATGACGAATGGATTACCACTCGTACAGGAATTAAAGAAAGAAGATTATTAAAAGAAGAAGGCAAAGGTACTTCTTATATGGCAATTAAAGCCGCTCTAAACCTCTTAGAGAAAGCCAATCTGGATCCTAAAGAAATTGATTTAGTGATTATGGCAACGGCAACACCAGATATGCCTGTAGCTTCAACTGGAGTTTATGTTGCTACAGAAATCGGAGCAACTAACGCATTTGCATTTGATTTACAAGCAGCTTGTTCAAGTTTCCTTTATGGGATGTCAACAGCTTCAGCATATATAGCTTCTGGAAAATATAAAAAAGTTTTATTAATTGGGGCAGATAAGATGTCTTCAATTATCGATTATACTGATAGAGCAACATGTATCATTTTTGGAGATGGAGCAGGTGCAGTTTTATTTGAACCAAATACTGAAGGTTTGGGATTACAAGATGAAATCTTAAAAAGCGATGGAATTGGTAGAGAATTCTTAAAAATTGAAGCGGGTGGTTCTATTTTACCTCCTTCAGAAGAAACCGTTAAAAACAAACAACATTTTGTTTTCCAAGACGGAAAAACGGTTTTCAAATACGCTGTTTCAGGAATGGCTGATGTGAGTGAGAAAATCATGCAAAGAAACAATTTATCTCACGACGATATTAATTGGTTAGTAGCGCATCAGGCAAACAGAAGAATTATCGATGCTACTGCAAATCGCATGGAGTTAGACGAATCTAAAGTTCTAATCAACATTCAAAAATACGGAAATACCACTTCGGCAACCCTACCGTTATTATTATCAGATTTTGAAAACCAACTGAAAAAAGGAGATAACATTATCTTTGCAGCTTTTGGTGGCGGATTCACATGGGGTGCTATCTATTTAAAATGGGCTTACACTAAATAAAAACAAACTAAACTAAATCAAATATTATGGATATTAGAGAGATTCAAAACCTAATCAAATTTGTAGCAAAATCAGGAGCTACAGAAGTAAAATTAGAAATGGACGATTTTAAAATCACCATAAAAACAACTGCTGAAGGAACAGAAAGCACAACTACTTATGTGCAACAAATGCCAATGCAAGCTACACCTCAAATGGTAGCACCTCAAGTAGTGGCACAACCAACTGTTTCTGACACAGTTGCTGCGCCAACATCAGACGATAACGCAAAATACATTACTGTTAAATCGCCAATTATAGGTACTTTTTATAGAAAACCAGCTCCAGATAAACCTATGTTTGTTGAAGTAGGGTCAACAATTGGAAAAGGAGATGTTCTTTGTGTAATTGAAGCAATGAAATTATTCAACGAAATTGAATCAGAAGTTTCTGGTAAAATTGTAAAAGTTTTGGTGGACGATTCTTCACCGGTTGAATTTGATCAACCTTTATTCTTAGTTGATCCATCTTAATAAAGTTAGAAGTTAGAAGTTGGAAGTTAGAAGTTTTCTTTCTTCATAATTGTCTAATTGACACATTGTCTAATTATCTAATTAAAAAAACATGTTTAAAAAAATATTAATTGCCAATAGAGGTGAAATTGCACTACGTGTAATTAGAACCTGTAGAGAAATGGGCATCAAAACGGTAGCGGTTTATTCAACAGCAGATGCTGATAGTTTGCATGTAAAATTTGCAGACGAGGCTGTTTGTATTGGGCCGCCTCCAAGTAATTTATCGTACTTAAAAATGTCTAATATTATAGCTGCTGCAGAAATTACAAATGCAGACGCTATTCACCCAGGTTACGGATTTTTATCTGAAAACGCTAAATTTTCTAAGATTTGTCAAGAACATGGTATTAAATTTATTGGAGCTTCTCCAGAAATGATTGATCGTATGGGAGACAAAGCATCTGCAAAATCAACCATGATTGAAGCTGGTGTTCCATGTGTTCCGGGTTCTGAAGGTATTTTAGAAGATTTTGAACAAGCTAAAAAAGTAGCTAAAGAAATCGGTTATCCTGTAATGATGAAAGCTACTGCAGGTGGTGGTGGAAAAGGGATGAGAGCTATTTGGAAAGAAGACGAATTATTGAAAGCATGGGAAAGTGCTCGTCAAGAAGCAGCAGCAGCCTTCGGAAACGATGGAATGTATATGGAAAAGCTTATCGAAGAGCCCCGTCATATTGAAATTCAAGTAGTTGGAGATTCTTATGGAAAAGCGTGTCACCTTTCGGAAAGAGATTGTTCTGTACAACGTCGTCATCAAAAGTTAACAGAAGAAACTCCTTCACCTTTTATGACAGATGAATTACGTGAAAAAATGGGAACTGCTGCAGTTAAAGCAGCAGAATACATTAAATACGAAGGAGCTGGAACAGTAGAATTTTTGGTTGACAAACACAGAAATTTCTATTTCATGGAAATGAATACACGTATTCAAGTTGAACACCCAATTACGGAACAAGTTGTTGATTATGACTTAATTCGTGAGCAAATAATGGTTGCGGCAGGAATTCCAATTTCAGGAAAAAACTATTATCCACAATTGCACTCAATAGAATGTCGTATTAATGCTGAAGATCCGTATAATGATTTTCGCCCTTCTCCAGGTAAAATTACGGTTTTACATGCGCCAGGAGGACACGGAGTGCGTTTAGATACGCATGTTTATGCAGGATATACAATTCCGCCAAATTATGACTCTATGATAGCTAAGTTGATTACAACCGCTCAAACCAGAGAAGAAGCAATTAACAAAATGAAGCGTGCGTTAGATGAATTCGTAATTGAAGGAATCAAAACTACAATTCCATTTCATAGACAATTAATGGATGAACCAGATTATGTAGCTGGGAATTATACCACAAAATTTATGGAATCTTTCGTAATGAAAGAACAAGAATAAAATAAAAAAAGCGATTTCAATTGAAATCGCTTTTTTTATTTAGTTATCTTCCGCATACCATTCGGCAAAAGAAGTTTCTGTTTCTTGAAGTTTTAATGAATGTAATTCGATGTTTTCGGGTAATAAGTTTTTAATTTTATTAGAAAAATCAATTACCATATTTTCACTTGTAGGTTGATAATCTACTAAAATTACATCGTGACCTCTCGATTGAAGCTCGTTGGCTAATTCTATATGTGGTGTGTTTTTGTTGAAAACTGTTGCGTGATCAAAGACGTCAACAATTTGTTCTTTTACGATTTTTTTTAAATCACCAAAATCGATTACCATTCCATATTTTACATTATTTGTATCTGTAATAGGTCTACCAATGACTGTTACAGAAAGTTTGTAACTATGACCGTGGACATTTTTGCATTTACCATCATAGCCATATAAAGCGTGACCGGTTTCAAAGTTAAATTGTTTTGTAATTCTAATTTTTGACATAATTTACAATTTATTGGTCAAGATTTTTTTCTTTTTTCTTAGCTCTATAATATAAAAAATAAGCTAAGCCTGCTAAAACGGCAACAGGTACAAATGAACCTATTAAAACACCAATTTGATATGTTCCGTCGGGGTCATTTTTTATTTTTTCTTCTATGTTTACTTGCTGTAATGCGATAATTAAACTTTTCATTTCTTAAATTTTTCTAATGCTTGTTTGGTAAAGTTTGATAAAACTAATCGTCCAGAAATTGAAGCTCTTTCATATAATAAGCTGTCCCAGTGGTTTGTTCCTTCCCAAAACACTTTTTTCATTTCAACTAAAGCTTCTGGATTATAGGATGAAAGTTCAAGGGTAAAGTTTCTTAAATTTTCGTCTAACAATTCTATTGTTTCAAAAACTTCGGTAAATAAACCTTTTTCATTTGCCCATTGAGCCGTTTTCCATAAAGTAGGTGTAAGTGTCATTTCGGTAAAAGCTGTTTTTCCGATTTTTCTACTTACGGCAGGTTCAATTACAAAAGGGCCAATTCCAATAGCAATTTCTGATAATTTTATGGCACTATTATTAGTTGCAAAAGTATGATCACATGCTGCAGCTAAACCTACACCACCACCAACTGCTTTACCATGAATTCTTCCAATAATTGGTTTTGTGCATTTTCGCATAGCGTTAATTACATTTGCAAATCCTGAAAAAAACAGATTTCCATCTTTTTCATTTGAAATTGAAAGCAGTTCATCGAAAGAGGCTCCTGCACAAAAGGCACCTGTTCCTTCGCTTTTTAAAATAATCACGGAAACGGTATCTAAACTACTTAAATAGTTAATTTCTGAAGTTAATTTTTGTAATAAATTACTCGGAAATGAATTGCTTGCTGGATGTGAAAAACATACCGTAGCAATTTTATTTTCATCAATTATAGTTGAAAGATTTCCTAATTCCATTTTTATCTTTTTAAACTAAAGTGTGATTTAAACTCTTTTCTTTGGTTATTTTCAATGTATTCCACTTTAAACCAATAGTCGGTTGAAGGTAAAAGATTACCATTAAATGTTCCGTCCCATCCTTGACCTTGAGCACTGAGTTGTTTTAAAAGTTTGCCATATCTATCATAAATAGAAATTAAACCCTCATATTCATTTGGTAAACGAATGTTCCAAAAATCATTATATCCATCACCATTAGGTGTGAAGTAATTTGGATAAGTGATAGTTTGCAATTCTTCAGAAAACAATATTCCACATCCTTGAATATCTCGAACATAAACAATATAGCTTCCGTTTTGTAAGTCAGAAAATATTGGACTTGACTGCCAATTAATAGCATCGATACTGTACTCATAAATGCCGAATCCACCTGTAGCAATAGCTTCAATCGTTGCCAAACCACTTGAAAATGCTGGTGTAATTAAATTGGCTTCAAATGTTTCTGGTTCAGATGAAAAAGTAGTAGTAATTGAATCGAAATTAACACAATTTGTGTCGGTATTTGTAACAATTACTGAGAATGTTCCGCCAGAAGTAATATCAAATAAAGGTGAATTTCCATTTGGATTTGTTGGTGTCCATTGATACGAATAATTGCCAGATGTTGCAGGTGTTGCATCTACAGTTTGTAAACCTAATCCTGTTATTGGATCAATGCATAAAACAAAATCTAAACCTAAATTAATGTCTGGTAATGGGTTTACAATTAATTGTATATACGGACCAACACCAAAACACTCATTATTTAATTCACTATCTATTCTTGCCCAAACTATTTGAGAATTTGGTATAATATTTCTATAATTTGTAATGTTTGTAATTGCATTTATTTCGGCTAATGCATCGCTTTCATTTTCATAAAATGTTACCACTAAAGGTTGACTTGTTGAGAAAAATGATAATAAATTTTCTATTGCATTTTCAGCCAAAATAGGGCTGTCTAAATTAAAATAGTCATATCCATCAACATCAGTGTCTGTTGAACTAATATAATCGTCACATTCATAAATGGTAAAAAGATGTGTTGAAGGTATTGTGGTTGTAGAAACAATTAAATTTACCAAAGAAGTTCGTATACATCCATTTGGATTTGTAATTCTTGCCCAAACCTGTGTTCCATTAGGTGCATTAAAATTTAATTCATTTACAATTAAATCAGTGTTATTCTGTGCTCCAAATAGGGTATTATGATAGGTATAAGTATTTGTAGTTTCTGAGGATATGATTGTATTTGCTTCTGTTAAATTAAAATCTGTAACAGCATCATTGTCGGTATCACACTGTTTAAGAGTTATTGTTGAGCTTACTGTTGGAAGCGAATAAACAACTAAATTAAAATTAGTTATAGCAAAACAATTAGTAGTGTTATTTGTTAATCTAGCATAAATTATTCTATCATTAGTTAAAATTGTTGTTATTCCTCCAATTCCGTTTTCTGCATCAGTAATAGAAGTGTGATAGGTTACAGTTATTCCAGTTTGTCCATTTAATATTTCTGCGGTTTTAGATGTAAGATTAAAAGTTGCTATACCATTTGTATCATTTCCATCTAAATTGTTATCACAGATAGAATAGTTTGTGATAGCATATACTATTGGGGCAGGGTTATTAGTAACAGATATAGACGCCGATATTTCATTGCATGCATTTACTGCAGGAATAATATAGCTATAGGTGCCTCCTAAATCAACATTTGGATTGAAAACACCTGTTCCTGATGATAGTGCAGGAGACCAATAACCACCAACTTCAGCATTGCTTCCTAGAAGTGGAAATAAATCGAACGAAGAATTGTTATTACAAACAGTTATGCTATTATTATTTCCTGCATTATTGGCCTGTTGAATAGTTACACTTACATCAACGTCTACAATATCGCATGTTGAGATATAACTATAATTATATACTCCAGCTATATCAATATTTGGGTTAAATATATTGGTTCCACTAGCTAAAGGTGGATTCCAAGTGCCTCCAGGCTCAGGATTACCTTCTATTTCATCCAATAAATCTACAGAATTATTTGAGCAAATAGTAACATCAGTATCTCTAGGGGTACTTCCAAATCCAGAATAGTATCCTCCAAATCCAGCAAATCCGCTAAACCCAAAAACACCAACCGCAAGTGGTCCTGTAGATTCTATTTTGGCATTACCTGTAATATCAGGAATACGATATGTTACCCAATCAGAATTTCCTACAACTGATTGCGGTAAAGCTGTTGTAGCTACATCATTAATAGTAACTGTAGCTCCTGTATATGTAACAGCTATGACATCACCAAAATACTCATTTGTTCCAATAAAATTAATTTTTGGGATTAAGTCTACTTTTCTTTGAAAAAAACAACTTAAAGGAGGTATGAAGTTTAATCCTGAGGTAGCATCACTAATATCTCCAGCAATAATTTGATATAAATAGATAGGTTTATCACTAGTGATATACATATTCTGATTATTTATCCCTTGATAGTTAGAAGTTGGAATTAAAAAATAGTCACCTGCATTAATTATTGTTATTGGAGTTGTGCTCCCATTTACGTATACTGAAGTGTTATCTTCTGTTGCTATTACTAATGGTAGTTCTGTATTTGAGCTTCCATTTCCTTTGACAACAATATATTCTGAACCAACCTCTGCAATTGGAACAATTTGATCGAGATTAAAATCTTGACCTTCTTCTTGAGTAGCCATTCCTGCCAATGCATTTCCAGTATTAACAGCAATGTTTTTATCTGATTCAACTAAAGCTCCTACAAAGCCTGATAAATTATTTCCAACATCTGTGTAGCCAGAAAGAATAACGGTTTCTCCTGCGTTTAGTGTGAAAGTTTGACTATCTAATGTTATTGGCCCAATTGAAGAGACAAACTCAACATTTATATCATAATCAGAAATTGTAACAGTTGTATTATTTTCAGTTGCCATAAAACTTGAAACAAAGTTTCTTGTTGAGCCAGGACTAGTTTGCGGTAAACTTCCTAATCTAAACTTTTTTCCAATTCCTGATTTTCCTTTTGAGACTAATGTTTCAGCGTGATTTTGTGACCTTACTCTAAAACTTACATAGAATTCGCCACTTCCTTCTAAGATAAGACCTCTGTCTACGTTAACTACATTGACATAACGTATTGGGCAGAACATCAAAGAATTTTGATCTTCACCAATTAAAATTTCCCTTGGATTTCCTTGAGAAATAGTAAAGGGTGATCCAGCAATAGGAACTCCAGCTCCATTTGTAATTTCAACTGAAAATGGAACAGGTTCAGGTGTTGATAAATATATGTATTGCACACCAACTACACTTGCATCACGAGCATGTAAAGGAGGTAACCAATGCTTATTACTTAATTGTGAATAAGTAATATTTGAAATTAAGATTAATAATAAAAATAATATTCTTTTTAACATAGTTCTTTTTATTGGGATAGCTTGTAAAATTAAGCAGAAATGTAGAATTAATCTAAATATTAACTAAAAAAACGCTCTTAATTGTATATTTCCTGTATGAATGGTTTTGCTGGTTTCGCTATTTCTGCCTTGGTAGTTGATGTTTACGTCTAAATATTGGGTCAAATTTTTCTGTAGAACCAATCTCCAAGTTTGATTTTTTCCAGGTTGTAAGCCTTCTAACATTTGAAATCCTACTGCTGATAACGCATTTCCATCATACGAATTGTTATACATTGAAAATTCACCATTCATGCTAAATCCTTTTTCGCTGTTGAAGGTAAACGAAGTTCCTAAACGAGTTTGTTTTAATGTTTCAAATGCACCAATTTGGTTTTCTTTTTGTTGAAATTCGTAAAAAATATCCCAACTCGCGTTTTTGGAAAATAAGTACCCGATTTTTGGTTCAATTTGATAACCATCAATTTCAAAATTTCTATTGGGGTAATTCTCTGAGGTAGATTCGGTTGAAGTGGTGCTTCCCGAAAAATTAAACAACCAACTTTTCTTTACCAAATGTTGATATTGCAATTGATGCGATTTGTTTTTAGCCAAAATACTTCCAACAGAAAGTAAATTTTGACTTTCATTTAACAAAAAGGAATAAGTAGTAGAATGATGTTGTTTTCCACGATTAAAAAATAGACTATTTCTAAAATTTGTGTTCAAACCAATCAATTCTTCTTCCTCTTTTGAAAACGGATTCAAATCGAAATTAGCACCATTTCTTTTTATTTTTCGATCAATTAAAAACGAAGTTTGATTGTAAAAGTGCGAAGCAAATTTCTTAAAACCTTTTTCATTTTGCCATTGGTTAAAATTGAAATTCAACGCTTGCGAAAATTTATTTTGATGTGTTCTTACAAAAACCTGATTTGGTAAAAATACTCGAACATAAATCGCTAAATCAGAATACGGAGCAATTTCAAACTCTTGTAATTCCTGAATTCCGTTGCCGTTGTAATCGTTCCACATGTAAACGCCTTGTCCGGGTTCTACTTGCAAATAGGTGAATTCTTGTTGAGCAATCGTTCCCGAACTGGTTTCATAAGCGGTCGTTGTCTGAATTAATTGTCCAAAAAATCTATCCGAATACAAAATTCGTGAATTCAACGATGGTTCGTCTTTTAAGCTTGAATCTTCATATTTCAAGGTGCGATAATTCAAAAACACACTCAAATTACTTTTTTCGGTTTTAATCAATTGCGTTTTTAAGTAGTAGGAATTCGAATTATTTACACGCTCAATTCGGTTGTTTTGTAAACTATCATTTTGGCGTTGTATAAATCCCAATTCCACAAAAACTTTCGTCGAATCGCCTCTTCCTACAAAAGCACCATATTCCAAAAAACGTTGGCTCAAGGCCGAAAATGTATTGGTTGCCTTCAATTTTTCAGAATTATTTTCCAAATTCACCGTTACACCCACCCAATTTTTACCCAATTTATATGACGAACGATTTTGACTTCTAACAAAAGACGAATTCGAAAGTTCAGAATCGCTTTTCATTATGCTCGAATTGCTCCAAATCATCCAATTTTTGGTGGCATATCTTCCTGAAAAAGTGTGTTTATTTCCTGAAAAAGCATCGCCAAAAGTTAGATTTTCAAACTGATAAATCGCTTTTCCTTTGTTGTTGAAATTAAAATCCAATCCCGAAGTCAAAAAACTTTGGTTGCCTAACAAAGCAGAAGTAATGTTCCAATCTCTGTTAAATTCGATGTTGTACAAACGTTCAATCGTTTTGAAATTTTCTTGCACCAATTGATAATTCGTAAATGCATCAATCTTGGTTTTTCCATCAAAAAGACGTTGTTTTCCATTGAATTTTCCGGCAAAACCTTTGTTGTTATTGTCATCTAAATTCGAATATAAATTTTGGTCGCTGTTGCTTACTGCTACTTCAAAATCTAAAAGCGTTTTCTCACTCGGATTGTATTTTCCTAAAATCGTTGCCATTTGAATTTTTGTAGGTGCAATCAATCGAACAATTGGTTCATAATTTCCTTGCGGAATTCCAGCAATTGGCGCCACATATTCATAAATTTTCCCAACGGCTTGATTGTTGACCAAAACATAATTTCCTTGAAAATTTCCTACCAACGAAAATCGCACATTGTACAATTCGTCTGTTGGATTATTCGAATATTCAAAAACTTCAACCCCACCAATAATTACTTTTTTATACAGAATTTTATTCTCGGAATACGTATCCAAATACGCTGATGGTCCGTTCATTTGCGAAATATCATCACCAGCGTTTTGCAAAATATCAATTTGTTCCGAAGATAAATTTTGTTGCAACGGCTGATTTTTCACATCGCTTTCCGAATACACATAACCACCAATTTGCCAATTTTCTCGCTCGTGCGAAATGCCTCCATAGGTGATAAATCGGGTAAAATTTCTATCGGTGTATTGATATTCTACATTGATTCGCATTTCGGAAGTAATTGGAAATAAAGAAGTAAAAATGATTTCTCCAGCGTTGTAATCGATGATATAATCGTTGTTTTCTCCACGCGTTTTTAAAATTCCGTTTACATAAACCCGTTCCGAACCTGAAATGACTAAAACATATAATTCGTTATTATTCCCTCGTAATTTATAAGGACCTTGATTTCCTTCTTGACCAACGAAAGAACTTCGTGCATATTGTCCACGAACCAAAGCGCCAGAAGCAATGACTTCGGTTTTTTTATCAGGTGTTCCAAAAGTGAAGCGAGTGGCTAAACCTTGTACTTTTTTGTTGAAATTCAAGAAAGCTGATTTTCTATTTTCGAGAAATAAATCTCCAGCGCGAATATTCCATTTATCCGAAAATAATTCGATGAAAATTTGGTCAAACTCGTCTAATTTTTGCGAATAACCACCTTCTTGCAACGGAATATTACTGTCTTGAATAGAAGCACGCAAACTCACTTTGTCCGAAATTTTTCCTGTGATTTGTAAATCTAAATTGGAATTCACTACCGTGTTTTGATTGTTTCCAACAGTAACGCCACGCGTGATACTTCCAGAGGTATTCAATCCGTCGAAAGGTTTGAATTTGGTGTTTTTGTCTTTTTTGAAAACGACTAATTTACCGGCTTCGTTGGAAACCACTTTATCGTCATCATAGATGGAATACGTTTTGGTTAAAAATTCAGGAAATTTAGAATAGCTAACTACTAACGAATCGGAAGTTGTGATTTCTTTTGTAAAAACTAACGTTCCTTTTTGGAAATTTACCTTGTAAAAACTGGTATCGATGACTTTTCCATTTTTGTCTTTAATTTCAAAAAAGGAATTGTTTAAACTAAATTTTTCTATTGAAATGGTGTCTTTTGAAAAGGTAATTTTTTTAGTTGGATACGATTGTAACGTTTCCTGAGCAAAACCGCCCAAAAAACAAAACAAAAATCCAGCTAAAAAAACAATTTTTTGCATAAATACTATAACTCCGAATCTTCAAAAGTAGTATTTATTGTTGGAAAAAAGGAATGATTTTGTTTGAACCGCTGATTCACTGATTTTTTTAAATAATAATCTGCGAATCTGTGGTGATTTAATTTTAACTATTTGTTTTCATAGGTAGAAACTATCTCATTATAAATATAATAACTAAATGCTTTGTCTTTGTTAGTAAAACGTTTGAAATACAATTTATTATTTCTATTATTCAAATAATAGACATTGTAAAAAAAGAAATTCTTTTCAATAGCCCAACCTTCTTCTACTCTTTTATCTTCACAAAACAACAACCAATTATTATGTATAGAATGATTTTTAATCAAATAATCATATACAAGTAATTCAGAAAAATCATCAAAATAATATTCTTTAACCAAATTGTAAACTGATACATTTGGATTTGAATTCAATTCTTTCGGAATATTTAATAATTTTTCTAAACTCAATTTTTATACTTTTTAGAATTAGTTATAGAATTGGCACATCGACTAATTGTCTAATTGACACATTAAACTACTCCTTCGTAATCACCTGCATTGTTTCTCTTGAAATTTGGCGTAGCAATATTGTTTTATTCGTTTCTACCACTTTTGAAGCGTTTTCATCAAAATGTCTAATAGTGTAAAGCGATACATTTTCGTTATAAGAAACTTTGAATTTTTTTGCCAACACTTTTCGTAACTCTTCAAAGTTGTTGTATTTGTCTTCGATACAAACTGAAAAACTAATTGCCGTGTTTTGAATTAAATTCACTTTTACTTTGAATTTCGCAAACAAAGCAAAGATTTCACTGATGTGATTTTCCATGATGAAATCGAAATCAATTGACGATAACGATAACAACAATTGGTTTTTCTTCACAATAAAACAAGGCGTGTGTGGTTCTAAATCTGCACCTTTTGAAACACTTGTTCCAGGTAATGTTGGATTGATAAACGATTTTACAAACAACGGAATTTCCTTTTTCTGTAAAGGTTGTAACGTTTTCGGATGAATTACCGAAGCTCCGTAAAAAGCTAACTCAATGGCTTCTCTGTATGAAATTTGGTTCAACAAAACCGCATTTTCAAAATATCTTGGATCGGCATTTAAAACACCAGGAACGTCTTTCCAAATGGTAACGCTTTCGGCACCTAAACAATACGCAAAAATCGCAGCCGTATAATCTGAACCTTCGCGACCTAAAGTAGTCGTAAAATTATTCTCATCCGAACCTAAAAATCCTTGTGTGATGTTCAACGTTTTCTTTTTAACGCCTTTTAAAATTAATTTTTGAGTGGTTTCCCAATCTACTTGCGCATCGCGGTAATTGTTGTCGGTTTTGATTAATGGGCGAACATCAATCCAATTGTTTTTTAAGCCGCTATAATTGAAATAATGACTTACAATCGTAGTAGAAACTAATTCTCTAATGCTCACCACTTGGTCGTAAACAAAACTATAATTTGGGGATTTATTACTGCGAATAAAATATTCTAAATCATCAAAATGAGCGTTTACATCAAAAAACACATCGTGATCTTCGTCTTCAAATAAGTCTAATAAAATTTGGTTGTGGTATTTTCGAACTTCCTGAAGTGATGCGTGTAATTCCTTCGATTTATCGAAGTAATTTTTGATTACCACCTCTAATGCATTTGTGGTTTTTCCCATAGCAGAAATTACTAACAAAACATCTTCGTGTCCTACTGTGTTTAAAACATGTAATACGTTTTTTACGCCTTCGGCATCTTTAACCGATGCACCTCCAAATTTGAATATTTTCATGAGTTCAATTAGTCAATATGGCAATTAGCCAATGTGTCAATTAGTATTTACTTCAAAAATCTTAAATCGTTAATCTTCAATCAAAAATCGTTCTATTCCTTTGTCGTCCATGTGTACCACACGCCAATCGCCTAAAACTTTAGCGCCTGATTTTTCATAGAAATCAATAGCTGGTGTGTTCCAGTCTAAAACATTCCATTCGATTCTGCGGACATTTTCTGCTTTTCCTTGTTTGATGATTTCTTTGTAAAGTGCAAAGCCAGCACCTGTTCCGCGTTTGTTTTCTTTTACAATTAAATCTTCTAGATGGATGGTTTTTCCTTTCCAAGTCGAATAACGATAATAGTATAAAGCCATTCCGATAATTTCGCCATCACCTTCGGCAACAAAACACTGAAAAAGCGGATTTTCTGAAAAACCATCGCGAATTAAATCGGCAACAGTAACGACAACAGCATCAGGTTCTTTTTCAAAAGTAGCTAATTCCTGAATCAATTCTAAAACAGAAGGCATGTCGTTTTTTGTGGCTTTTCTGATAATCATTTTTCGTAATTTTTTACAAAAGTAAAATTAACTTAAACATCTTTTCAAATTAATTCTCTGATTTCACAAATTTACCGATATTTGTGCCTTAAACACAACTACATCGTTTTCGAAATGGAAGAAAGAAATAGAACGTTAGGCGAATTCATTATTGAACATCAAAATTCGTTTCAGTACTCAACAGGAG
>Ga0209373_10003089_pt1 | contig 15812 bp, 12 predicted proteins | sample Higcelweek5metaG_FD_187173 | JGI IMG/M metagenome (GOLD analysis project Ga0209373, IMG submission 187173) | Freshwater pond sediment microbial communities from the University of Edinburgh, under environmental carbon perturbations - High... | ecosystem: Environmental > Aquatic > Freshwater >...
GGCACAGTTTGTCGCCGTATATTCATGAGCGCATCATGGAGGCGGCTGGCATTCACGGTAGCTATCAACTTCTGGATATCACGCCGGAGGACGTTTCGCGCGCGTTGCCGGCACTGCTCAAGGATTATGCGGGACTCAATGTAACGATCCCCCATAAGACGGCGGTCATCGAGCACGTAACTCGACTTGATCCCAAGGCGGAGCGATGCGGTGCTGTCAATACGATTTTCGACGGTGTCGGATACAACACGGATATCGATGGGTTTACCGCCGCGGCTCCCTCGCTTCAGAATAAGCGGGTATTGATTCTCGGCGCCGGCGGGGTGTCGCGCATGATGGCGTTCGAGGCGGTTCGCCAGAACGCCGCGGTCGACATCTCCGTCAGGAACAGCGAGAAGGCGCATCGGTTGGCATCTGAGCTCCGATCGATGGGGGCGGAGCGCATATCCGTGCTGTCCAATGATGACTTGAAGACCGCGGGAGATTATGACGTGCTTCTGAACGGAACGCCGCTGGGAATGTGGCCGTTTTGCGGGGAGATGCCTGTCCCGCGCGAAAGATTGCACGCGGGTATGGATGTTTTCGACACCGTATATAATCCTGCCGCGACGAAGCTGGTTTTGCACGCCAGGAAAGAAGGCGCCCGAGCGATCGGCGGACTTGCGATGCTTCTCGGGCAAGCTCTTGCGGCCGAGAGAATCTGGCATCCGGAGATTGTTATTGAAGACAAGATCGCGCAGGATATCCTGCCGGATCTGTCGAGGGAACTCCTGCGGAGGTCTCCCGTCAAATATGTTCTTACGGGCTTCATGGGGGCCGGGAAAACGACCATCGGAAAGATGACGGCGAAGCGCCTCGGAATCCCAATGACCGATCTCGATGAGGAGATTGTCCGGCAAGTGGGTCTATCCGTTCCGGATATTTTCGCGCGGGATGGGGAGGCCGGGTTTCGCCGTATTGAGGCAGAGGTTCTGGAAACGGTCCTGTCCCAGCCCGGATCGGCGATTGTCGGACTGGGCGGTGGGGCGATTATTGAGGAGCGCGTGCGCGAGATCATTCGCAGTAAGGGCGCCTTGACGATCTATCTGCACGCATCTCTCGACAGTCTGTGGCTTAGGGTCGGACAGGACTCCGGACGGCCGCTGATGAAGTTTCCGGAAGAAGAGGACTCGGCGCGATTTAGCCGGGTGGCCCGCCTCTATGAGACGCGGCTGCCGATTTATCGCAACTACTGTGATTACGAGCTCAACACCGAAAATGATTTCAGCGAGGCGGCGACAGAACTGATCGACGCACTCGGATATGGAGGATAATTATGATACTCGTATTAAAAACCGGTGTCTCCCGCGAGAAGGTGGAGAATCTATGTACCTTTCTTCAGACCGCGTACGGTGTGCAGACGAACCCGATTTTCGGATCGGAGAAGACAATTGTCGGACTCGTCGGCGATACGGCCCCGATTGAGATCGAGGCTATGGAGTTACTCGACGAGGTCGAGCGCGTGATGAAGGTGCAGGAGCCCTATAAGAGGGCGAACCGTAAGTTCCATCCCGACAACACGACGGTCAAGGTCGGCGACGCTGTCTTCGGCGGAGAGAGGATTGTCGTTTGCGCGGGACCCTGCTCGGTCGAGTCGGAGGAACAGCTGATCGGTATCGCGGAGAAGGTCGGCGCGTCCGGCGCACAGCTCCTTCGCGGCGGTGCGTTCAAGCCCCGTACATCCCCGTACGCATTCCAGGGACTGAAGGCGGAAGGCCTGATGTATCTGAAGCGAGCCAAAGCCAAAACAGGACTTCCGGTTGTGTCGGAGATCACGAATCCTTCCCAGTTGGAATTGTTCATGGAGTTCGTCGACGTCGTCCAGGTCGGTGCCCGGAATATGCAGAATTTCGAGCTTCTGAAGGAGCTCGGACGCATCTCAAAGCCGATTCTTCTGAAGCGTGGATTCTCGAATTCCATTGAGGAGCTCCTGATGTCGGCCGAGTACATCATGTCGGGCGGCAATACCCAGGTTGTCCTCTGTGAGCGCGGCATCCGCACCTTCGAGACGGCGACGCGCAACACACTCGACATCAGCGCGGTTCCGATCCTTAAGGCGCGCACCCATCTTCCCGTCGTCGTCGATCCGTCTCATGCCGGAGGTATGGCATGGCTGGTCGAACCTCTGTCGAAGGCAGCAATTGCCGTCGGTGCTGACGGACTGATCATTGAGGTGCATAATGATCCTAAGCACGCGCTCTCCGACGGTCAGCAGTCGCTGACTCCGGAAGCCTTTGACGAAGTAATGAAACGTCTGCGTCCCGTCGCCGAGGCGGTCGGTCGCAGCATCTAAGGAGGTATTCATGCCACAGATTATGGCCAACACCAACAACGGTAATTACCCGATCCACATCGGTTCCGGTTCGCTCAACCGACTCGGTGAAATTGCTTCCACGACCGTAAAGGGAAGGAAGGCATTTGTCGTCACGGATTCGAATGTCGCGGTACTGTATCTCGAGAAGGCGGTTCAGTCCCTTTCCGGCGCAGGGTTTACCGTTGCCACATGTACGGTGCCCGCCGGGGAAGGATCCAAATCCCAGCAGATCCTCTTCCTTCTTTATGATCAGATGCATGAAGCGGGGATCACGCGTACGGATCTTGTCATTGCATTAGGCGGTGGGGTCGTCGGTGATCTCACAGGCTTTGCGGCTGCGACCTATCTGCGCGGCTGTTCCCTAATCCAGGTACCGACCACGCTGTTGTCACAGGTCGATTCCTCCATTGGCGGCAAGACGGGCATCAATCTTCCGTTCGGGAAGAATCTTGTCGGGTCCTTCTACCAGCCGAAGGCTGTCGTGATTGATCCGAGCGTTCTGTCAACACTTCCTCGCACGAGGATGGCCGAAGGAATGGCAGAGGTCATCAAATACGGTCTGATCCGCGATGAACTGCTTTTCAAGTCGATTGAGCGCAAGACTTTCGATCTCGAATGGATTCTGGAGCGTTGCATCCGCATTAAGACGACAGTTGTTCAGAACGACGAGTACGATACAGGCGAGCGCATGCTTCTGAATTTCGGACATACACTCGGACACGCGGTCGAGAAACTGACCGGTTACAACGCGATATCCCACGGTGAAGCCGTCGCGATCGGCATGGTCGTCGCGGCCACAATCGGCGAGAATGTCGGCATTACACCGGCCGGTACGGCGGAGCGCATTCGCACCGTCCTCGGCAACTGGCAGCTGCCGACGTCGACGGATCTTCCGGCTGATGAGCTCTTCCAGACGATGCTCTCCGATAAGAAGAAGCTGACCGGCAAGATCTATTATGTTCTGCTGCGCAATATCGGTGACGCCGCGACCTTCCCCATGTCCTCCGAGGAACTCAAGGCGGCTCTCGAAAAGGCTGTCGCCGGAAATCCCGTCTGATGGTACAAGAGGTGCATATGGCCGTTGCGCAGATAAAGATACAGCCGTCCGATCTTTCCGGCACACCTCGGATACCTCTCTCCAAGAGCCTCCTGCACCGCGCGCAGATTTGCGCGTACCTGGCGGGAGACCCGGCTCTTGCCGACCTGGGAGACGGTCCGATGTCGGTGGATATCCGGGCGACGGGAGATTGTCTTGCGAAGCTTTTCGACTCGTCCGCCACGGAGGGTGAGTGTATCCTCGATTGCCACGAATCCGGCTCGACGTTGCGATTCCTCGTTCCGCTCGCAGCGGCACTCGGCCGTCGGTCGCGATTTGTCGGCGAAGGCCGGCTTCCGACGCGTCCGCTGGATGAGTATGCCGGCCTGTTCTGCGGCCGCGGCGTTACGCTGCGTTTCCCGCGAGACGGGCGCTTCCTTCCCCTGACTCTCTCCGGCAAACTCACCCCCGGTACGTTCAGACTGCCCGGGAATATCAGTTCGCAATACATCTCCGGTCTGTTGATGGCGTTGCCGCTTCTTTCCGCTGATTCGGAAATCGTACTGACAACCCGCCTCGAATCGGAGCCCTATGTCGCACTTACAGTCTCCGTTATGGCGGAGTTCGGCGTCCGGGTTGATCGAACAGCGAACGGTTACGCCGTTGCCGGCAATCAGAAGTATCGACGGGCGACGCCCTATCAATCCGAGACAGACTTCTCGCAGGCCGCATTCTGGCTTGTCGCGCAATACCTTGGACAAGATGTCCGGCTTCCCGGTCTTCCGGAGGTATCAACGCAGGGCGATGCCGCGATCCGGTCGATCCTTCATGACCTCGCCGCAAGACGCAAGTCCGCCTCCGACAAAGGTGTCCCGGAAGAGGCGTATGTCGTCGACGCATCACAGATCCCCGATCTCGTACCCGCTCTGTCGATCGCGTGCGCGGCTACACCCGGAACCGTTCATATCACCAATGCCGGGAGGCTTCGCATCAAAGAGTGCGACCGCCTGATGGCAACCGAGGAGATGCTTGCGCGTTTCGGTATCGAGGTACAGTCGAGCGAGGACGAGCTGATCATCCGCGGCACAAGCCGCGAGGGAGCCCTTTTTCGCGCGACAGAGATCCTGGCATATAACGACCATCGCATGGTGATGGCCGCGGCGATCGCGGCTACGCGGGCAGACGGCCCTGTCATCATCCATGACGCACACGCCGTCGCCAAGTCCTACCCGGATTTCTTCTCGGAATTTCGCAGTATCGGAGGTATCGCAGATGAGCTCAATGTGGGGGAGTAACATACGGATCAGCCTGTTCGGCGAATCGCACGGCAACGGTATCGGCGTCGTCATCGACGGACTGCCTTCCGGAGAATCCATCGATCTCGACCAAGTCACGCGGCACATGCAGAGACGTTCGCCGGGCGGCAAAGCCTGGGCGACGTCGCGAAAAGAAGCGGACGCTTTCGAGATTCTCTCGGGATTCTACCGCGAAAAGACGACGGGAACGCCGCTTTGCGCGATTATTCGCAACACAGATACGCACTCGAAAGATTATGATAAACTCCAGACGCTTCCCCGTCCGGGGCATGCAGACTTAACGGGATTCGCCCGCTATAACGGCGCGAACGATCCACGCGGAGGCGGTCATTTCTCGGGACGCATCATGGCGCCCCTGACCTTCGCCGGCGCTGTTGCATCGCAGATTCTGGAACGACGCGGAATCTTCATTCGCGGACATATCTATGAGATTGCCGGCATCTCCGACACACCGTATGACCCGATGACGATCCCTGAGTCGGTTGCTGACAAGGCGTTTCCCGTCCTATCGGACGAAGCCGGTGACAAGATGCAGGAGGCAATTGCCAACGCAAAAATGTCCCTCGATTCGGTCGGAGGCATTGTCGAATGTCTGGCCGGAGGCTTTCCTGCGGGGATCGGCAGCCCGATCTTCGGCGGCATTGAGAGTCGACTGGGCTCCATACTATTCGGTATTCCTGCAATGAAGGGCGTCGAATTCGGACGCGGCTTCGGGGTCGCCCGTGCCAACGGATCGGATAACAACGACTCCCCGCGTGTTACGGACAAAGGGATACGGATGCAGAGTAACAACGGCGGCGGCATAGACGGCGGCATCTCGAACGGAATGCCTATCCTTGTACGCTGCGCATTCAAACCGACACCCTCGATCGCGCGCGAGCAGGATACCATAAATCTCGAAACGATGCAGAATGAGAAGCTCTCAATCACCGGGCGTCATGACCCGTGCATTGTTCCGAGAGCCGTACCGGTCGTTGAGAGCGCGTGCGCCATCGCGCTACTGGATCTGATGGAGGAATGTGTATGACGAAGAAGACGAGCGCCCCCAAGATCCTTCTTATCAACGGGCCGAACCTCAACATGCTCGGCAAGAGAAGCAAAGAGCATTACGGCAGCTTCACGCTGGCGCAGGTCCAGAGCGCATTCTCCACCAAGGCCGCCGCGCTCGGTGTCGAACCGATATTTTTCCAGTCCAACGGAGAAGGGGAGATCGTGACGGCAATTCATGAGGCGATGCAGTACGCCGCCGGAATCGTCATCAACGCCGGAGCCTACACGCATTACAGCTACGCGATTTTCGACGCGCTCCTCCTTTGCGGACTCCCCGTCATGGAGGTCCACATCTCCAACATACATAAGCGCGAGCCCTTCCGCAGCGTGTCAGTCATCCGCCCCGCGTGCGTCGGACAGATCTACGGCCTCGGACTCGAGAGCTATCTCGTCGGCCTGGAGAAGCTGGTAAGAGAGCATATTCTGGTGAAAGACCCTTCCCGGACCGCACAGCAAGCCGATGCCGCCTCCAAAGAACATCTCGCCGAACTTCGCGCGAAAATCAGCGAAGTCGACACCGAGCTGATGAAGGTGTTCAACCGCCGGATGGATCTGGCGGAAGCCATCGCCGTCTCGAAAATGCATACCCGTACAAACGTTTACGACGCGCGTCGTGAGGCGGAGGTCTCAGATCTGGCCAAACAACAGGCCGGCGAAGAGATGGCATCCCGTGTCGAAGCCTTGATGAAGACAATGATGCGAATCTCGCGTGAAAAGCAATACGATCTTCTCATGCGCGGCGATACGAACTGGAGTATCGGACGTGAATTGTCAGCTGCCGGAACATCGCTGGATTTTGTCAATCGTGTCGCGTACGGAGGAACGATCGGATCGTATTCCGAGCAGGCCGCCGCGAAGCTTTTCCCGGAGGCCGAGAAATATTCAACGTTCTCCTTTGCCGAGGCATGTGACCGCGTACTCTCGGGCGCCGCAGATGTCGCGGTACTGCCCGTTGAGAACACGACCGCCGGATCAGTGGACACCGTTTACGAATTGTTGCAGAAGAAGAGTCTCTATATCGTTCGCGCGACCTCGATCGACGTCCGCCACAAGCTCGCGGTACTTCCCGGGACGCGGCTTTCCGATATCCGGCGTGTCGCAAGCCACGCGCAGGGATTGTCGCAGTGTTCGGAGATGATCTATAAGAGTGGATGGGAGCCGGTTACGGTCGAGAACACCGCCTTTGCGGCCGAACAGGTCGCCACGGGAAAAGATCCGCAACTCGCGGCGATCTCCTCGGAAGAGGCGGCACTTCGCAACGGGCTGGAGATCCTTCCGATCGAGATCCGTAACGAATCGCAGAACCGCACGCGCTTTGTCGCCGTGACACGCGAGCCGGTGATCACGCCGTCTGCCGATCGGATCAGCACGCTGATGCACCTTCCGCACAGGAGCGGCGCGTTGGTATCGGCTCTGGAAGTCTTTGCCGACAGAGGACTCAATCTGTCGTCGATCCTCTCGAGACCGATACCCGATACGCCCGGCGAATACGCGTTCTTCCTCGATTTCATCTGCCCCGCGATGGGACAGGAAGCGCTCTTGTCTCTATACCAGCTCTCGATGGAGATGCCCTACGTGAAGGTCCTCGGCTGGTACCAAGAAGAATAAATAAATGAGGGGACACAGAACACTCAAAGCCGACAGGTCGACACGCAAGTCATAGTGAATGACAGCGTAGCACAGTGCTAAGCACAAGAAACGGGCAGTCACGCAAGATAAGCAACTTGCGATGTGGCCCGTTTTTTTACGTGGTCCGGGTCGTCAGGCAATGATGTGTCTTGCGAGATTGCTTGTTTTCGCGCAGGCTGAGAGAAGCATCGAGAATAAGAGAATCGATACACTTCGGGGTCGGCGAAATATATATCTATAAAAATAAACGCAGGGACATCACATAGTTATACATATGAAATGGCCAATCTCACCTGATTTCGTATGTGCATCTATGACAAATAATCGACTTATTGTTCAATGATTACCTACTAAAAATCATTTTTATCCGTTTTAGTCGGTAATCAATGACGAATTACAACGATTTTTTATCAATGATTACCGACTAAAAGACGTTTTCAGCCGATTTAGCACGTAATCATTGACAAATAATGACATTTATACTCAATGATCTACATACGAAAAGTAAGATTTGGCAGTTTTAGTAGGTAATCAATGAGAGGAAATGAGTTAAGGCTCCACTTCCGATGATTATGATAAGGATCTCACCTCCTAATCGGAAGTATTTCCAAGAACCTTTGCCACACGATAAGGATGTCTTACCCGAGAAAAAGTACTCGACGAACTCCCCTCATTTGGGGAAACCCACAACACTTCAAATCCCATTCCAGAGAGGGCGAGCATTTTGCAAGCGACCTTCCGCAGGCGCAGGCCGAGGACCTGGGAGCGAGAAAAAAGCTCGTCAGCCACTTTAAGACAAGTTTAAGTTTTCCGCAAGGCTTCCATGAGGTGCATGAGCCATACTGATCGAGGAAGATCAGCCGGCGGCAGAATACCCTCTCTGCCGATGCCTTGTTCCCCGACGATGCGCGTGCGACAAAAGGCCCTCCCCCCCGACGCATGTCCGGCTTCATTCCTATATATCTTACAATTCGACGCGGCGCCTTCGGTGGCGCTCGTCGAGTTTTTATATTATAATGTCGGAAGTAAATTTCGTTTTTTGCAAGCAGATTTTGCCAGCAGGCTATAAAGGAGCACATATGTCACAAAACGTTTCGAGTCCCTATCCTCATCCGCAACAACCCCGTATCGTGAAGAAGATGCCGGGTTGGGGAATCGCTCTGATCATCGTATCTCTTGTGTTGTTCTTCACAGGATCTCCGGTCGCATTCTTTTTCGGGAGCCTGTTTGGCAGCATTTCCGCAATTTCCTCGTCGGCCGCTTCTTCGCAGATGCCCGCATCGGTCTCCGCCGGAGCGGATGGCTACGTTGCCGTCCTTCACATCGAGGGAACGATCACGAGCGCCTCAAGTACCGGAGGAATGTTAGCTGAACCGGCATCTTACGACCAGGATTATCTTCTCAATACGGTATCGAGTTTAACGCAGTCTGATAGCAATCGGGGAATTCTCCTTTTCATCGACTCTCCCGGAGGAGAGGTCTATGCGACAGATGAGCTGTATCTCGCGCTAATGGATTACAAGGAAGAGACCGGTCGTCCGATCTATGCGTATTGTGCCAGCATGGCGGCTTCCGGTGGTTACTATCTCGCCTGCGCAGCGGATGAGATCTATATCAATCGCAACGGAATGACGGGTTCGATCGGTGTCACAGCCGGAACGATGATCGACATTTCGGGGTTTCTGGAGGAACAGGGAATCGAGACGACATCGATTTATGTCGGCAAAAATAAGACAATGGGGAGCTATTTCGAAGAATTTACCGACGAACAGAAGGAGATCTATATCAGCGTTCTTGAAGAGACCTATGACCAGTTCGTCGGGATTGTCGCGGCAAGTCGCGACATGAAGGTCGACGAGGTGACGGTTCTCGCAGATGGTCGAATCTACTCGCCTAAGCAGGCGCTCACGAATGGTCTCGTCGATGAGATTCTCACGTATGAGGAGGCACAGGCGACGGTCCGCGAGGCGATGGGCCTATCGGATGATGCGGCCTTTGTGGATTTTGAACCGCTGACGGATGTCAGCTTGTCTTCGATCTTCGGCGCGTTATCCTCACTGAACCGCACAGATCTTGATTCATATCTGACACATCTGGATGTTCCGGTTGAAGGTCCCGCATATTATTATCCCGGTTGATCCTACGAGATCTCATTGATACTTTACCGGTTGATCCGGCAAGATCTTGTTTGCTTTCATACATGAATCGAGAACTCCTGGAGGATTGCGCAAATGACCGAACTGAGTGATAACTTGGAAAATGCCACGCAACAGACCGAAACGTTGAGAAAGCGTGCCATCTTCGGGTTCATCCCGAATAAGCCGATGAAGCTCCCTCTTCTTCTGTTGATACAGATTTTTCTGCCCATCGGAGTTACATTGATTTTTGAAGGCATAGCCAATGTGATCGCGAGTGTGATCTTCACGATCGGAAACACCCAACTCGCGATGAACGCCACTATGGGAAGTGATATCGCGGCGCAGACAGAGAGTATGAAGACATTTATGAGTGCCTTCATGCAGAGCCCGGTCCTCTATATCTGTATGACGTTAGGTTATGTCGCGATGATCGGGGTATATCTTCTGATCGTGCGCATCATTGAGAAGAAGAGCGCGGGCACGTTGGGTCTTTCTCTCTCGACGGGCGCGGACAGGAAGCGGGCGGCAATCAGTTACCTGCGCGGACTCGGAATCGGAGCCGTTATGCTAACTGCGGTCTTTCTCATTCTTCTGGCTTCGGGCAATGCTACCATCATAGCAACCGGTGTGAAGCCGGAAAGTATCGGCGTATTTATCGCGATGCTCGTCATGTGGATTCCACAGGGTGCCACGGAAGAGATTATGACGCGCGGCTATATGATGTCCCGCATTTCACCACGCCTCGGTCGAGCGGGAGCTGTTGCGGTTTCGTCGGCGCTTTTTGCAGTGATGCATATGGGTAATAACGGGGTGAATGTTATTGCTATTATTAATCTTATGGCCGTCGCGGTGTTTTTCGCGCTGTTGTCACTTCTGACGGAAGAACTGTGGACGGTTTGCGCCCTCCATACGATCTGGAATCTTACACAAGGGAATATATTCGGGTTCTTGGTCAGCGGGAACGCGCCGGCGGCAAGTATTTTGACGACCGCTTCCACAGCCGGGTCCCAAGAGATTATTACCGGAGGTGGTTTCGGACCGGAAGGCGGACTGGTTGTCACCTTTGTCACCGGAATCGCTCTAGCTATCGTATCGTTTCTCTTACTGCGAAGGAGGAATTCAAATGCAGGACAACCTAAATCCGTCGAATCCTGATCCCATGAACGCCGCCCCGTCGAGCCCGACCGGAACGACCACAGCGACCAAGCCTAGGAAGAGCTTGGGTAGCATGATCTGGGGTTCCTTGTATCCGCCCTTGATCTTTGTCGGGATGCAGATGGTCGTGGGTATGGTTTACGCTTTCATCCTGATCTTCAGCATGATCTTTCAGGGCATGTCTAGTGGTGCCGCTGACCCTCTTGCCACGCTTCAGGACGATATGATGCAACGTTTGATCGGAGACTCTTTGCTCATTACGCTACTTGTCGACGTTGTGTTGATTCCTCTGTATTATTTCCTGTTCCGCCTCGATCGCAAAAAAGCGCCGCAGACAAAGATCTCGTCGATTCGGCCGTTGGATTATCTCTTGGTCGCCGTCCTCGCGGTCGCGTCCAACTTTTTGATCAGCGCAGTTATCGTCGGATTTAATCTCTATTCTCTTTTCCCGGACTATGCGAATCTTGGCGATATGATCGGCAGTGCACCGATGTGGCTTCAATTTCTTACCGTCGGGATCGCGGCTCCGATCGTGGAAGAACTGCTGATGCGTGGTCTCGTTCTTGATCGGATGCGCCGTTACATGCCTGTGATTCCAGCGATTCTGATCCAGGCGGTTATCTTTGGTGTAATTCACATGAACATTCTGCAGGGTGCGTATGCCGCGCTGCTGGGCGTGATCCTCGGTATCATTTATGTGCGTTACAATTCGATTGTACCCTGCATTGTCTTCCACATCGTGCTGAACAGCTTGTCTGTCCTGTTGCCGGAGAATTTCGGAGCGGATTGGAATCCGTTGGTATTCGGGTTGATCTCCCTTGTGATTGTCGCCGGCGGAATGTTCCTGTTGAAGATCCGCAAGGTGAATACCGTACATCATCTGGGGGAGAATCCGGTTCCGTTCCCAGAGTCCGTCGTGGCGGAGGAGACAGTCGAAACGAATCGATGACAGGTGGTCTTTTCGAGAAAATGCGGGATATGCCCGGCTGAGTATTAGGGAGGGAACGAATGGAAGGGCGATTTCGACGAATGTCCGTTCCGATCCTTCTCGGAGCCGGAATCCTGATTATGATTCTTCGCATGCTTCAGGATTTCTCGCATGTCTGGATGAACCTTTTCATTTCTTTCCTTTGGATCGGCATCTTTTGCTGGCGTAATATATTTCTTCGGGAGGGAGGGCGAGAAGTCGCTTTCCCTCTTCTTTGTTCTGCGGAGATGCTGCTGGCCTTTGCCGCAGGTTTTCTTGGAAATGATATGGGCATTTTGTTCCTTTTGCTGATTACTTCGACGGACTGTCTCATTCAGAAAGGCCCGCGTCCGGGGATCCTCTTGTTTCCCGCTTCCGCCGGTCTGTCTGCACTCTTGCATCATTTGTCGCAGCCGGATCTGCCTCGGCAGACGGTTCTCGATATTGCACAAGAGATCCCGCTGATCGTTTTCCTTGGCCTGATTTCCTACCTTCTCTACTACGCGCTCGACAGTCACCGGAAGATGGAGACAGCGCTAGCAGAGAAGGCTCAGCGCGATATTGATCTTACCGCTGCATATGCCGCGCTCGAAAACGCGAACAAATCGATCGAGGAGGTCGCCGTACTTCGTGAACGCAACCGGATCGCTCGGGATATTCATGATACGGTAGGTCATACGATTACGAGCATCATCGTCGAGGCGGAAGCGGGCAATATGCTTCTCGCCACGGAGCCGCAGACGGCGCGAGAAAAGTACGCCATGGCCCGAACGCAGGCGGTGAAAGCACTCGATGAGATCCGGTCTTCGGTGCGCCTTCTGACCGATGATTCGGACACAACGCCAGATCAGATGCTCTCGAAGATCGCGGATGAGCTGAGTCTTCATACCGGTGTCGTCGTGCGCAAGGATATTGCTGTTCCGCCGGGGATGGGGGACGATCAACTTCATCTCGTTGCCCGGATTTTGCGTGAGGGACTTTCGAACGGGATCCGTCACGGACAGGCGACAGCATTCTATTTCTCGCTAAGACTCCGAGATGCGCGCGTCGTTTGCATCCTTCAGGATAACGGCCGCGGTACCCGGGACTTGCGCAAAGGTTTCGGACTCAAGCAGATGGAGCGATCCGTCCGGGAGATCGGTGGGGAGATTTCCTTCCATTCCGACATAGATGAGGGATTTGAGATACACGTTGAACTGCCGCTGCTTTTCGAACAAACCGGGATTGGGGAGAAACGCACATGAAGATGATTCGAATCGTACTCGTCGATGACCAACCGATTCTATTGGATGGACTCCGTGCCATTCTCGAGACCGATGCGAATCTTCGCGTGACCGGCATGGCGCGCGATGGGGAGGAAGCGATCCGTCTGGCGGATACGCTCCAGCCGGATGTCATGTTGATGGATATTCGCATGCGTGGAATCGGCGGGGTGGAGGCTACGCGCAAGATCAAGATCGCACATCCCGGGATTGCCGTGTTGATGCTGACGACCTTCGATGATCGCGAATATATTGTCGACGCTCTGCGCTTCGGTGCCTGCGGATACCTGCTCAAAGATATCGACGGCGAGCGGCTGATCCGGGCCGTGAAGGACGCGGCCGCGGGAGATACTATCCTGCCGTCAAGAATTGCCGGGAAACTTGTGGAGCAACTCGTGGATCCGGTCGAGCAGAGTCGGAAGGTCATCCGCGAGAAGCTCGACCTGTCGCCGCGCGAGGCGGAGATTGCCTTGATGCTGGCGGATGGATTTACGAATCGCCAGATCGCCACGAGCTTGTTCCTGTCCGACGGAACGGTCAAGAATTACGTAAGTTCTTTGTACCGCAAGCTCGATGTCGAGGATCGAAGCCGGGCGATTCTGCGCCTGCGCGAACTTCTTGCCGCAGCTACCTCGTGATCGGATCTCGCTGACAAGTCATATTCTTGGTTACGACCGGTCATAGAACGTATGACCGTGGCTTCTTGCGGCAAACATCCGCGAATTGGTATTGTGGATATCGAAGTCAATCATGCAGCAAAGGAAATCGCCGTTATGAAGAAGCCCCTATCCCTTCGATCCTACCTGACGAACAATTTCCGCCGGACGGTCGGCATTCTTCTCGCGCTCTCATTGGGCATCGCGTCCGTATTGATCTTCGATTCGATCTCTTACGGCGTGACGACCTCCAGTCAGCTCGGCGACGTTGATGTCGTCGAGAGACTTACGAAATTATATCCCGGTGACGACCCCGCCTCGTACGAGTCGTCGCGAAATGAACTGACGGCGAATCCCGATGTCGAGCGACTGATCCCGGTTCGCATGGAGGATATGAATTTCCAGCATTTCTTCGGCATCGCAAATGTACAGTGTTTCTTCACCGCGCCGGAGGAGATTTCCTATCTTCTCGAAAAAATGGATCTGCACCTTGCCTCGGGGCGACTTCCCGCAGACGAGAAGGAGATCGTTCTGACCGGGTACCTTGCGGCGAACAAAGGAAAAACGATCGGCGATACGATCGGAAAGGTAAAGGATCCGACAGAGAAGCTTCCCGGCGAGTATACGATCGTCGGCATTCTCGAGGGGGAGATGATCGTCGGTTTCGGAATCGACAACAGCGGTGCTCCGGACGGAGCAAATTACCTCGCGGTCCCCGCCCCCGGCAAACTCGCCTCGGTGAACGAGGCCATCCGGAATTACACGGATAGCTCGCTCTACTATTGGGATCTCGGGAAGGCACAGGAGACCGATGGCAGCAACAAGAGCCGATTGAACGGTATCTTCGATGTTTTCGCGCTGGCGATCATGGCGATGATGGCCTTCGGAATCGGGAACGCGAGTTACGCGCATTATTTCTCGAGACGCTACGAATTTGGCCTTCTCCGTTCGATCGGATACACGAAAAACGCACTGCTTTTTCGCGTGATCAAGGAGGTTACGGGCATTGTCGTTATCGGACTTCTCCTCGGATGCGTCATCGGCCTCGGCGTCAATCTCTATCTCAAAGGCGTGACCTTCGATGCAAGAGGGTATCCGTTTGTTCTCGTGCAGGCCCGTGGGCTCTTGCGAATGATTGCGATTCCGATGGCCTCCGCCGTGTTTGCCATCGTGCCCTCGGCATGGCTCCTGTCGAATCTGGATCCCATGCTGGTTGTCGAAAAGAATGAAGGATGAGGTGACATATATGTTCGAATTCAAGAAGGTCAGTATGGTTTACGATCTGGGAAAGGCCGACTCGACGTACGCGCTTCGCAATGTCGATTTCGCGAGTGAGACGAAGGGATTGACGGGTATTATCGGGCCTTCCGGCAGCGGCAAGAGCTCGATGCTCTACCTGATGTCGGGGCTGAAGACGGCGACCTCCGGACAGGTCCTCTACCGGAACCAAGCGCTCGAGATCATGAATGTCGACGCGCGGGCGAAATTGCGTCGCCAGGAATTCGGATTCATCTTCCAGCGCAGCTACCTTCTGGAGTACCTGAATGTTCTCGATAATGTTCTCGTCACCGTAAACGACGCCTCGAAGCCGGCTCGCGAGAAGGCGATGCATTTCCTCGATCGGCTCGGTATGTCCGACTACGCGACGCGAAAACCGAGTCAGCTCTCCGGCGGCCAACGCCAGCGCGTGACCGTCGCCCGCGCACTGATGAACGACCCGCGCGTAATTTTCGCGGATGAGCCGACATCGGCGCTCGACCACAAGACCGCCTTCGAAGTCATGCACTTCATGTCCGAGATTGCCCGCGAGCGCCTGGTAATCGTCGTCACGCACGATCCGACGATCCTTTCGGATGCCGATCGAGTCGTACGCATCATGGACGGCCAGCTCGAAGCCCTCACGTAATGCCGGCGATCGAGAGCCCACGCCGCCGACGAGTAAGCAACCGTTCCAACAAAAGATCGATACCCATTTCGATTGAAAGGTGATCTGACATGAAGCGAGTTCTCACACTCACGAAATATCTGCGGGGGAATCCCGCCAAGATCCTGCCATTGTCCGCCACGGTTTGTCTGGCCGTCGCGTTTTGTTACTTCGTCATGCTTCTGAGTTCGAATATTATCATGAGTAACGAGACGCTGGATCTGGCCCCGTACACCCACATGTCGCTCTTATCCGGTACGAGTGCGGACCTCTCGCCCGAAGAGAAGGCGATGGATCTCGAGCGGCTTCAGAATGCGGAAGTGGTC
>Ga0209373_10003092_pt1 | contig 15811 bp, 12 predicted proteins | sample Higcelweek5metaG_FD_187173 | JGI IMG/M metagenome (GOLD analysis project Ga0209373, IMG submission 187173) | Freshwater pond sediment microbial communities from the University of Edinburgh, under environmental carbon perturbations - High... | ecosystem: Environmental > Aquatic > Freshwater >...
CAAAATGTATTCATGAAGGATGGAGACCTGGAAAAGGAGAAGCAAGACAATTACCGATTTTTCAGAGCACAACATTTAAATATAATACGAGTGATGAAATGGGAAAGTTATTTGATTTGGAGGCAGAGGGCTATTTCTATTCCAGGTTACAAAATCCAACGAATGATGCTGTGGCGGCAAAAATTTGTGCAATAGAAGGTGGAGCAGCGGCAATGCTTACTTCTTCTGGGCAAGCGGCAAATTTTTATGCGATATTTAACATCTGTGAAGCAGGAGATCATTTTATTGCGTCATCGGCTATTTATGGTGGAACGTACAATCTGTTTGGTGTAACAATGAAAAAAATGGGTATTGAATGTACTTTTGTTGATCAAGAATTACCAGAAGAAGAATTGGATAAATATTTTAAGCCAAACACAAAGGCGGTTTTTGGAGAAACAATTACAAATCCTACGGTATCCATATTTGATTTTGAAAAATTTGCAAAATTAGCACATACACATGGCGTTCCATTGATTGTTGATAATACATTTGCCACACCAATTAACTGTCGGCCATTTGAATGGGGCGCAGACATTGTAACGCATTCAACCACTAAGTATATGGATGGACATGGAGTGAGTGTCGGTGGTTGTATTGTAGACAGTGGGAAATTTGAATGGATGAAATATGCGGATAAATTTCCGGGATTAACGACACCTGATGAATCTTATCATGGAATAACATATGCAGAAAAATTTGGGGAAGGCGCATATATTACGAAGGCAACCGCTCAACTGATGCGTGACTTTGGATCTATTCAGTCGCCTCAAAATGCATTTTACATTAATTTAGGGCTAGAAACACTTCATCTTAGAATGAAAAAGCATTGTGAAAATGCTTTAGCTGTTGCAGAATTTCTGGAGAGCAATGACAAAATTGCATGGGTTAATTATCCAGATCTAATAAATAGTAGGCAACATGATTTAGCACAAAAATATTTACCAAACGGTTCCTGTGGAGTATTGGCTTTTGGAATTAAAGGTGGAAGAGAGATATCCATAAAGTTCATGGACAAATTGAATTTAGCATCGATTGTAACCCATGTGGCTGATAGTAAAACCTGTCTTTTGCATCCTGCCAGTCACACACACCGTCAGCTCTCAGACCAGCAGTTAGAAGAGGCTGGGATCGCTCCTGATTTAATTCGTTTTTCAGTAGGTTTGGAAAATGTAGATGATATTATTGAGGATTTAAGGCAGGCACTGGAGCAGATTTGAAGAAAATGAATTGATAATGAGTTCATATGATTTTGTAAATAATAAATAATTATGTCAAGCCTTTTATAAAAATGCAAACAGCAAACTTCACTATTTCTTCTTTACTAAACGAATAAGGCTTTTTTGCGATAATCCTGTCTGTAATGACAAAGGAATAGAGCATTCCAAAATAAGAGCGAGTTGCCAGAATGGGGTTAACACATACGATTTGTTCAAGCTCAGCAAGTTGCCGAAGATAAGAAGAAAAGTATGTCACTACAACTTGGATGGTATTGTCGTACATTAGCGTGGACAGGTTGGGGAAGCGATTTGCTTCGGAAATTATAATCTTTGTGAGATTAAGTCTTTCAGGTTGGTCAAAAAGGTCAAGAAATAGTGTGCCTAATAACTCCAGTGCTTCCGGCAAAGGGGTATGAAGGGGATTTAGGCAAACATTATCAAAGTTATCCATTACAAATGGTTCATAGAAGAGTGATGAAAAAAGGACTTCTTTACTTTCGAAATATTGATAAAGGACAGATTTTGAAAAACCACAAGTTTTTGCAATTAAATCCAGAGATGTTGCCTGATACCCTTTTTGAGCAAAAAGCTGCAATGCCTTTTCCAAAATAAAAGACTTTTGAGAATCATATTGAGGTCTTTTTTTTATACAGTCGGGAATGTTAAGAACCTCAAAAAGTTCCCTTTTTCCAGAAAAGTACGAATAAATTGTGGCTGTTGAGATGCCAGAGACATGTGCGATATCAGAAATCTTAGTTTCTATATAACCCTTTTCAAGAAAAATTTGTCTTGCTGTCAATAAAATCTGCTCTTTTTTATTTGCTTTCATTTTTATCTCCTGAAGAAATTTGTTGATTTATGAATGTCCAGACTGCGGTAGCGCTATTTTTTCCACCATCGATCGAGTCGATCTGGTGCTGTAAAAGCAACATATTTTCTTTGTACGCTTTGTTCAGCAGAACTTTTTTAATTGATAAATTGATTACTTTTGCATTCCAACGGTGTTTCTGAATACGGATTCCCGCACCATGTTCTACCAAATTTTCCAAGTTTATCTGCTGTTCTGGCTGCATTGCAACACCAACGACGGGTGTTCCGCTCGAAATAGCGGTTTGAATAGTTCCTTGACCTCCATGCGAAACGACAATATCAGCCATGCGATTGACAATGGGTGCTGGAACAAATTGATCTGTAATAAAGATATTCGGACAATTTACTGCATAAGCACGTGCTTCATCAAGAGAGCAGATGCAAGAAGGTGCAAGAATAACGGCATTCCAGTCCATCGCACCAGCGACAATTCCTTGTATTGCTTCGAATAACAAGTCTCTGGAACCGGAACTTCCCATTGTGCAAAAAATATTTGGAACTTGTGGAGCGGAATCAAATACACGTAAAATATTTTCGTCGAGTGATGATGACTGTGACCCTGGGGCAAACAGCGGACCTACTATTTTAAAGGAAGATGGAATCGAAGCATCCTTATAAAATATGGGCAAATCATTTACAATTGTAAGCTCAGCAGAAATCATATCAAACAAATTGGAAGGAGCTTTGTTAGTCCATCCGGACTGTTGAATTGCAAGCCGTAAGTTATTTTGTCTAAGAATCGGAGCTTTAAGCTTTAGTTGCTTAGGGATGTGCCTCATTAAGAAAAGTCGCATAGTTGCTGGCAATTTCGATAATGGCTGTAGCATATCAGGAATATCCTTCATAAGAAAGGATGCATACAGAGTGGGTTCCATTGGAATTGGCAAAAAACAGATTCCAGGAATGGGGTGCTTAAGCATTCGTCTCGCAATACTCGCAAATGGCCAAAAACCAAAGATGACTATGTCAGGGTGAATTTCATGCAAAGCATCTAGCTCACCTTGAAGCAGTTTGTATGCAAGTTCTACCGAACCAACAAAATTATTTTCCCCCATCTTTAGATCGGTATGTGGACCATTTCCCTCCATGGAAGGAGCTACAGGATGAATAGAGAAACCATTGGAAATGATAGTTTGTTCAAACTTGCTTCCGTGCGAAAAGAAGGTAATTGCAGGAGTGATGTCTATCGGAGCAAATTTTCTGATGCACTTGGCTATCTCAAGTGACCGGGTTGCTTCTCCTGCATCTTGCAAAGCAACAGATATTACAATGGAAATAATTTTAGTCGTGTATGACATGGCAATCCTCCAAATACGAAACCATAATGTACCAATGGGTATAAATGAATTTTAGTTCTAGGTGAGAGAAATGTCAAGAGGCAAATCGTCAGGTATTTATAATACCATATGATTAAGAAATAGTTTTAAGTTGACACAAAAAGGTTTAGGTGCTAAACTGAAAAACATGATGAATAATAATGAATATGAAACAGTTTTTGAATTGAGAAATGAAATATCAAAGTTGGTTAATCAATATAATAAGCTTGGGAGTATGCCTTTTGATACTGGGTTTGGCGATTGCCTATTTCCTTCGGAATTGAATATGATTGAAGCAATTCATACGAATAAAGGAAAAACTGTTACTGAACTTTGTATCTATTTTGGTATAACCAAAGGTGCAGTTTCTCAGACCATAACGAAACTTATTAATAAGGGATATGTTAGTAAGACAAGGAGCTTATCTAATAAAAAAGAATTAATAATTGAATTAACACAAAAGGGTATTCAGACTTTTAACAATCATGATCAATTTCATAGACGCATGGATGAGGAAATAGCAGGATACATTAAGACAGTTCCAGCCAATAAAATACAGGATTTCAAACAGATGTTGTCATTAATTAGCCAACACATTGAGAAGTATAGCAATCTTCAGGATAAACAGATATAAAAATTTAATCAATGGTTTAGCAACTAAACCGTAAATATTTTTGAATAAATAAGGAACAAATGTTCATTAATGAAATAAGATTAAGAAAGAGGTATATGATGATTACAATTAATAATATGTATAAGAAGTATATTGTTGGAGGACAGGAATTAATTGCAAACAACGATATTAATGTAACAATAGAGAAGGGAGAATTTGTTGCTGTTCTTGGGCCATCTGGAAGTGGAAAATCGACATTATTAAACATACTTGGTGGAATGGATAGCCCAACATCGGGGGAAGTCATTGTAGATGGAGTTGATATAGCAAGATTAAGTGACAAAGAACGAACAAAGTATAGAGCCATGCAAATTGGATTTGTGTTTCAGTTCTATAATCTGATACCAACTTTAACAGTACAAGAAAATGTATCGATTGTTAAAGAATTAAATAAAGAATCCTCAAAATCTGTTGATGAAATTTCATTAATTGAAGAAGTAGGATTGAAAATTCATTGTAATAAATTTTCCAATATGCTTTCTGGTGGTGAGCAACAGAGAGTATCGGTAGCAAGAGCACTTGCCAAATCGCCCAAAATTCTTTTGTGTGATGAACCTACAGGTGCATTGGATTCCGATACAGGTGCAAAAATATTGGGCTTACTTCAAAAATTTTCAAAGGAAATGGATGTAACGGTAATAATAGTGACACATAATCAGGCAATTGCTCAAATAGCTAATCGTGTCATTAAAATTAAAAATGGATGCATTATTGGAAATGAGGTGGTAGAAAACCCCATGGAAGTATCGGAGGTAGTTTGGTAATGTTTAGAAAGAAACTCATTAGAACCTGTATGGTTTATAAAGTTCAGTTTTTTGCAGTATTTTTCATGATGTTTATAGGTGTTTCTACTTTTGTTGGACTTAATAGTGCCTGGTTTGGAATGGAATTCTTTGCCAATAAGTATTATGAGGATACAAAATTAGCTGATGCATGGATTAATACTATGGAAGTATCAGAAAGTCAGTATACTCAAATGGGAGATATGTTTGGTAAGAAAAATGTATCCAAAAGACTATATATAAAAGGCATGCATGATAATCAGACAGTAGATCTTTTTTACATGGAAAATAAGGATGACTGTTATTTCTGGCTAGAGAGCGGCGAAAAATTTGATACAAAAAAAGATGGAGTATGGCTATTTGACGAATATGCTAAATTGAATAATATTTCCATCGGAGATAAGTTTGATATTAAATTCAGCGGACTAACTGTTTCTAAAAAGGTTTTAGGATTGGTCAAAAGTTCGGAATACCTATATTTTCCTAAAAGTGAGGATTGTAGTACGCCTGACTACAGAAATGTCGCTTATGCTATAATACCTTCAAAATTCTTTGATTTTGGAGATAAAGTACCTTATAATCAAATCCTTTTACATAGTGCAGACGATAAGCAGGAGTTGTATAAAAAACTGAATGATATATTTGATAATCAGCCTTATTTTCTTTTGTCCAGAGATGAAAATGTAAGTTTTGCTACAATTAAGAGTAAGATTGAATCAACTAAGGTTATTGCGAATATATTTGCAATGGCGATTTTATTAATTGCTGTTTTAACAATGATAACAACTATGAATCGAATTACAAATAAAGAACGTGTACAAATCGGAATCCTAAAGGCATTGGGATTTCCTGATTATAAGATTCTCTTTCACTATATGAGTATGGGAATTGCTGTCAGTGCCTTGGGTTCAATCGTTGGATTTATATTAGGTCCTCCATTAATTGGAAATATTTATCTTGGAACTTTATTTGAATATTTCGATTATACGAAGTTAGCAACCAGAGTGAGGACTTTGGATTTTCTAATTGTTGTTTTGCTGAATTTAGTCCTTGTAGTTGTGCTGTATTATACATGTAAACGAATATTATGTGTAAAGGCAAGCGATGCGATTAATAATTGTTTTGAAACTAAGGTTGGAAAGGAAAGGAAGACATCAGAAAAACGTAAGAAAACACTTTCTTTCAATACTTTATGGACAATTCGTGATATTGCCCGCAATAAAATAAGGTCGATGATGACTATATTTGGAGTACTGGGCAGTCTTTCGATTATTCTTTGTGGCTTTACAATGCAAGATACAATGGCTTCATTGAATGAGTGGACGTTTACGGATTTGCATCACTATAAGAGCAGAATTAGCATGGAAAGTAGTGAAATAAGTCAAATTGAGTCATTAAAGGAAGTAGTAAAAGGTGAAAGTTCACAGACAACCCTAATCGAATTAGTTCGAGAGAAAGATTTTAAGACAACGAACTTAATTGCATATGATGTTGATAGATTGATTGAATTTGAAGATACAAAAAGCAATAAGGTAACTTTGAAGGACGATAAATTATATATCAGTAAGAAGTTAAGTGATAAGTATGATATTAAAAAAGGAGATACGTTAAAGTGGAGAATATATGGTGTAGATCAGTATTATGAGGAAAAAGTCTATTGTATAGTAAATAGTCCAATAGAACAAGGAATCTTCATCACAAAAAAGCATCTGGATAAGTTTTCCATGGATTATGTACCATCAACAATATATACAAAAGTAAAGGCGGCTGATGTAGAAGATGTAAATTGTATTAAGTCCATCACAAATATTGAAGATTTAAAAGAACAAAATAATAAGGCACTTGAGTCATTCAGATTGATAATAAATGTAATGATTATTGCAGCAATTGCACTTGGACTGGTTGTATTATACAATCTTGGAATGCTGTCATATAACGAAAGATTTAGGGAGCTGGCGACACTGAAAGTTTTAGGATTTTCTAATATGGCATTAAACCTATTAAATATTGCACAGACATTACTATTGTCGATATTGGGTATTTTTTTTGGAATACCATTAGGAAGACTTTTCGCAGAGTATATGTTTGATTCAATCGATGGTTTTCCATTTAAGGTAACTACAACAGCAATATCAATGGGAGTAAGTGTTGGAGGTGTTTTGTTAGTTATACTAGTGGTTTGTATTGTTTTATCTAAGAGAATGAAAGAAGTTGATATGGTTGTTTCATTAAAAATGAATGATTAGAGTAATCATTTAAATCAAGGCCACGGGTTGAAAAAGCCCGTGGTTTTTTCGTGTGCGCTTAATTGAATTTATTATTTTTATATAAATTGAGTTGACATTTATGAAGAATTGGTTTATAAAATATATATCGAACCGATATATGACGAGGTCGATATATAAACCTCGAGATATTGGATAATAAAAGGAGGTACTATGCTGGAATATATTATTCTTGGGTTTTTAATGTACGGAGATATGAGTGGATATGATCTAAAGCATTGGATGACTAACTCCACATCCTATTTCTATGATGCAAGCTTTGGAAGTATTTATCCTGCCTTAAAGAGACTGGTACAAAAGGACATGGCTACTTTTGAAGTGAGCACAGGAGGCAGTAAGTACAAAAAAATATATAAGATTAATGACAATGGGCGGGCATACTTTTTAGATTGGCTGCGTGAACCCATGGTATTTGAAATTACAAAGCAGGAACACCTGATCAGGATATTCTTTTATGAGTACTTGTCAAAAGAAACAGCAATCGCCAATTTAAAAGCATTTCTTAAACAAATCGAACCAGTTGCAGAGAAGCTGACTCGTGAAAAAGATGAGGTGCCACTGAAATTTGATTTAAATGAGGTTTTTTACGGATATGCAACCATGGTATATGGGGTTGATTATTTTCGTTTTTTAATGGGCTGGTGTAGTGATCTCATCCAGGAGCTTGAAACCAATCCGAAGGCCGCCAGAAGAAAAAGTCCACAAAGAGAGGGTATGGATCATGAGCAGGAAAAGAGATAATAATATAAGCAAAAAGAGAAATGGGGTAGTAGCATTCTGGACAAGGCAGTTGTTTTCTGCGTCAGGATTTCTGTTTATCGTGCTTTTCTCCATCAGGGGCATCTGTCAGGGAGTACTTACGTATGTTGACAGTGCCGGAGAGATTAGAACTGCATTTTCAGAGGGAAGCGGGGTAGAAGGTATCTTATTTCTTGCAGACAGCTTAAAACATCCTTATGTACCAGTACTAGATATATGGCTGCTGATTTGTGGCATTCTGGCATCAATACATGGTGTGATTGGAGGCTACTATGCTGCAATGACAGGGTATAAACCAGGAGGAATGTGGAAGGAAAAGATAGGATTTTATCTACAGATTCTGTCAGCTATTGGCGGCGGATGCATTATTGCTGCCGTTATGAGCCCGGTTGGTGAAGCAAAGACGCACTCTCTAGTCTTCTGGTTGATTATAATCATACTTGCAGTGACGGTGTCATTTCATCTGGCAAATGGGTTTTTTAATGCGAGTATTACATTGGGAATCAGTGTTTCAGAAAGAACAAAATTTGTTTTCAAAATTCTTGCATGGGTGGTGGCTGTCATTTCCACACTGCAGGTGTTGGTTTATTTCATATAAGAGTATACAGGAGGACACAAGATGCTAAATATTATTATACTGGGGACAGGTATATCGGGACTGACTTCTGCCCTTATACTGGCGCAGTCAGGCTATTCCGTAACGATGCTTTCCTATTTTGAAGCCATACGATCTGCATCCTGTATGGCGCAAGGTGGAATCAATGCTGCCGAGCCACGGGAAGAGGATTCAGTCTGGAAACATTTCAGCGAAACTATAGCAGGTGGCGCATGGCTTGCAGACCAGCAGCCCGTTATGGATATGTGTCAGTTCGCACCGGATATCATCGAAATGTATGACCGGATTGGAGTTGCGTTTAACCGTCATGAGGACGGCTCACCAGATACCAGATACTTTGGAGGATCTAAATACAAAAGGACGCACTTTGCTGATACGACAACAGGTACACAGCTTCTGAATGCACTGGATGGCCAAGTGCGTCGCTATGAAGAGACGGGACGAATCAAAAGGATATCTGGAAAGGATTTTGTCTGTGGTCTGATAGATGAAAACAAATACTGTCGGGGCTGCGTGGTACAGGATATTTATACCATGGAACTGGAAGCATATTCAGGCGCAGCTCTTATCGTAGCCACAGGTGGCTACTCGGGTCTCTACGGCAGATCCACCAATGCGGTATTATCCAATGGCGCTGTTGCAGGGCAACTTATGCTGCAGGGAATATCCGTGGCAAATCCAGAATTTGTGCAGTTTCATCCCACGGCAATGGCACAGGGGGACAAACCGCGTCTCATCAGTGAATCAGCTCGTGGCGAGGGTGGCAGACTATGGGTACCAAAGGATGGAAAACCATGGTATTTTCTGGAAGAAATGTATCCGGATTCAGGAAATCTCGTAGCACGTGATTTGGCATCAAGGGCCATTGATAAGGTAATAAACGAAATGGGACTCGGAGTGCATGGAAAATATCAGGTGTACTTGGATATTACCCATCTGGATAAACAGGTTATGGAGCAGAAGCTTTCCAATGTCATTGACCTGTATGAGAAGTTCTCTGGAGAGGACCCACGAAAAGTGCCCATGAAGGTCTGTCCGGCTCCACACTATGCAATGGGAGGAATTTATGTAGATACAAAGCATCGTACGGAAGTCGAGGGTCTTTACGCCTGTGGTGAGTGCGACTTTATGTATCATGGAGGCAACCGTCTGGGGGGCAATTCCCTGCTTTCTGCCACATACAGCGGCTACCAGCTGGCAAAGACTATTCAGGAGGACTGCGAAGGCGGTGCCATTTCTGATACAGATTATTCCAGCGATGCACCCTGGATTAAGCAGATACTGGTGGAAAAAGAAGCGGAGATGAAAGGATACTTGAGCCGCAGTGGTACGCAAAGTCTGGAGGAAGTTACGAAAGATCTGGGAGATACTCTGACGGAGAATGCAGGAATTGTACGATACAATGAGAAGCTGGAAACGGCGCTTTCTAAAATCCAGGAGTTGAAGGAACGTTGGAAAAGTATTGTTCCTTCGGATAAAGGTAACTGGGCAAATGCATCTGTAATAGCAATCCGGAAGTTGCGTCCCGGTATTATCATGGGAGAAGCAATCATAACAGGAGCGCTTCAACGGAACGAAAGCAGAGGAGCTCACTATAAGCCTGATTTTCCAAAGCGCGATGATGCCAGCTGGCTGAAGAAAACGATTGCAGGGTATGATGATAAAACGGGCAGAGTGGTACTTGACTATAAGCAGGTAGATATTTCTCTTCTTCCACCTGCAGACAGCGTAATGGAAAGGAAATGAGAGCATGTCAGATAAAAATGTAGCATACTTAAAAATAAAGCGACAGGCTTCCCCAGAAGATAAATCATACTGGGAGAGCTTCTCCATGGAATGCAAGGAAGAAGATACGATACTTTCTCTGCTGACCCGGCTGGAGAATCCATCCGGAGATACCGCACCGGTCCATCATGAGTGCAACTGTAAAGAAGAGGTATGCGGTACCTGTACGATCCGGATTAATGGAGTTCCCAGACTATCCTGTTCCACCCGAATAGAAAATCTGCCCAGATCGTCCAAGGAGAAACCTATCGTTCTGGAGCCATTGGAAAAATTCCAGGTCATAAAAGATCTCACCGTTGACCGGAGTCGTATATCCCGCTCTCTTACCAAGGTAAAGAACTGGGTAGAAACAGAAGAACTTTTCGGGCCGAAAGTGGATTATGGGCAGAAGGTTCAGCATGAAATGTACACCTATGCAAAATGTATTAACTGTGGCAGCTGCTATGATGCATGTCCACGTACCGGTAAAAAGGAAAGTCGCTATGTGGGTCCTTCGGCTATAGCTCATGTAGTTACCTTGAATGATCATCCGCTGGGGAAAAGCAACAGCAAGGAGCGTCTGGAAACCATCATGGGAAGGGACGGCGTATCTATGTGTGGTAAAGCAATGATCTGTGACAAGGTATGTCCCAAAAAAGTACCGCTAGTGAGGTCTGTCGCACGCTCAAACAGGGAAGCAATCGGGACACTGTTTCAGTAATAAATTAAGAATGAGAACAATGAAATTTCATACAGAATAATCTGCAAATCGCCACATGAGTAACTTTCTTTACTTCCTGTGGCGATATTTATAATAGAAGTATGGATTGGTATTGAGTCTCTTTGGCTGTTTTCTCTCATTGATTTGCCCCTGATAGTTTGGTATAATGACACAAATCTAAAATATCACTTTTCAGAAAGCGCGATAATATGGAAAACTTACTGCTACTTTACTATTTTACATCGCTGGCAACTGGTATCTTCTGTCTTGGCAGTCTTTTTGCCATTCGAAGAAGCAATAGAAATGACCTTATTCAGAGTTTTCTTTTCTGTTATGGTTTCTTTTGCTTATTTATCCTAGTAACCACCCTGCAGACTTACTTAGAAATCCTATCCCTTAACTCAAATAATTATATTTCCTTTATACTTTTTGCAACACAGTTCTTTTCTATGTTTACTTCAATGCTTATTTTGACGTTCTTAATTAACAAAATACACCTTGTCCCCTTTGCAGATAAGTCCAACAGGATACTTTCTTTTATTACTTTTCTTATCTGGATATTCTGTATTTTGAGAGAAATAAAAACTTTTGCTTTTTTATCTTTGCCTTTTCTTCGTTTTATTGATGATGAACTTTTGCATATTATAATTATTGTATATAATATCTGTATCTACATTTTCTATAAGAAAAATATTAAAAACCTTGATTTGTATAAAATATTACGGAATACATTTTTTATTGTCCTGCTCAATGTTCCCGGTTTTATAATTGATGAACTTATTTCTTCTGAAAATAATCGTATGTTGATTTTTACTTCCTTCTTTTTTATTTTAATAAGTATTTTTTCTTTACATTCTTTTTTCAGATACCACGAAGCAACACAAGCAGAACAGTATAATATTACGGATGATCTGAAATCCAAAATAGGAGTATCCGACCGGGAAATTGAAGTTGCGCAATTGTTATTAAAAGGATATAGTTACCAGAAAATTGCCGACGATCTTATCATTTCAATCTCTACCGTAAGGACGCATGTCACAAATATTTATAAAAAAGCTGGGATCAAATCCAGATACGAATTATATAACATTATTCATTTAAAAGATTCGGAATAGAATCAAAGTACTACTACAATCATATGCTCATCCGATAGGTTTTTTTTCAAAAACCCTCTATGCTTTTGTTATGTTATCAACAACATAAATGAAAAGCGGAGGAAAAAAATGAGCACAGAAAGACAATATAGTAATTTCATTCATTTAAAAGCAGTACACAAATCATTTTCCACGGACACTGGCCTTATTCCCGTACTCAGAAATATCGAATTCGATATTGAAGAAGGAAGCTTAATTGGTATCTTCGGAAAGTCGGGAAGCGGCAAAAGCACACTTATGAATATGCTGACCGGAATAGACCGCCCGACAGAAGGAGAGGTATGGATTAAGAACCAACCACTTCACCAAATGACCGAGACGGAAATGGCACTATTTCGAGGTCATAATATAGGTATTGTATTTCAGTTCTTTCAATTATTACCCATGTTGACCGTTCTTGAAAACATAATTCTTCCAATGGATTTTTGCAATAAATTTGCGAAATCCGAAAGAAGAGCGCGAGCGTTGGATCTCCTTGATAAAATGCAGATAAAAGATCAGGCGCATAAGTTTCCGACTGCTCTTTCTGGTGGGCAACAGCAGCGAGCTGCCATTGCCAGAGCCCTGGCAAATGATCCCTCCATTATTATTGCAGATGAGCCTACTGGAAATCTGGATTCCATTACTTCATCCATTATTTTCGATATTTTCAAGCAGCAAACACAAAATGGAAAAACTGTTATTATTATTACCCATGATAACAGTCTGAAAAATGAATTTTCTAAATGCTTCACCATGTCCGATGGCAAAATCATTTTACATGAAGGAGCGTAGAACAATGGATACAAGAATACGGAAAATACAACGCGATTTATTAAAAAATAAAACCAAATCATTACTTATTATTTTAACCTTATTTATTGGAATGATTTCAGTTGGAATTGTCGTCATGATAAATAGTATATTTGTTCCCGATGTGTATAAAGAATATAAAAGTGCTATTCCAAAGGATGCTTCCATAAAATGTGAGAATGGATACGAAAACGATATTCTGAATGATATCTGCAATATTGAAGGAGTAAAGGCCGCATCCGGAAGAAACCGGATTACTGCGCGTTTACTTTTGGACTCAAAAACTCTAAATGCTGATTTGATTGCATTCGATGAAAGCAATCAAATCAATGTTTTAAAAAAGGGTACCAGCACGATTCTGCCAACACTTCAGGTTAATGAAATATTCATCGACAGAGCTGCTATGAGTGATATTGGAAAATCAACTGGTGATACCATTCAGGTTCTATATATGGGAAAGACCTATGAGTTTTTAATCAGGGAGACGGTATACGATGCAACTACAGAGCCCTATATGCTGGAAGGAGATGTGATTACGTTCATAAATCAGGATTCTTTTCAGATTCTGACAGGGGATGGACGCTTTAATGAGGTTAATATTACAATTGCCGGTGATAACAGCAATCGAGCTCATAATCTTGAGGTGACAAATATGGTTGCTTCCTATATGCAAAAACGTGGAATTGAAATTGCAGAAATAGAGGTTCCAAATCCCGGTGATTTTTATGCAAGTGAGATTCTTGAAGCCGTGACTATCATACTTGTCCTATTAGGTAGTATGTCTATATTATTGGGAATTTCTCTCATCGTAAACAACATTAGCAATCTGATGCTACAGCAGCGAAAATATATTGGAATTATGAAAACGATTGGAGCCAGAACCCACCAGATTATTCTAATGTATATAACATTCCTGCTTATACTTGGAGTAATAGCACTCTCCTTATCCTTACCTGCCTCTGCCATAGCAGGTTATCAGGTTTCAAAGTTACTGGCCTATATGTTTAACATGAGTTTATCAGATTTCAGGATTCCTCCTGAACTAATTCTGTCACTCATTATCAGCGCGATAGTAATTCCGGTTTTTGCGTCTATAATTCCGATTTTATGTAGCTCCAAAAAATCGATTTATCAGTTGCTCAATGCTAACGTTGCATGCAGCGTGATTGGAAAAAAACAGAAAATGGACAAGAAAAGCAGCTCGCTATATCATATACCTTCCCTTTTCCTTATTTCTGTTCGGAATAATCTAAGAAGCCGCCTTCGTATTGTTCTGACAATTGCAACCTTAGCGCTATCCGGAGCAATTATGCTAACTGTATTCAATTTGAATTATGGATTTAATAAGGGAGTAGAAGAACTTAAATCATATTATGTCATTGATGGTACCATTATTTTGAATTCTTTCGAAGATTCCATCAAAGTCGAAAAATTAATAGAGTCTATCGATGGTGTGAAGTATGTGGAAGGCTGGTCCTTTTCAGTTGCACGCTTTATGGAGGAAAATCAACTGGGTTCAAAAAAAATCAAGCTTATGGGACCTGATTTAAATTCTAAGATTTACAATTGGGAAGTTGCTACCCAGCAGATTGTGAAAGGCAGGCAGATTACTTCAACCGATACAAATGCAATTGTTATCACAAATCACTTAACAAAATTATACCCTGATTTAGATGTTTCTGATGTCATAAATATAAAAATAAATAACCAGATACATGATTTTCAAATTGTCGGCATTATGAATATGGCAGGACAGCCTACGGATCCGATTCTCATTGTTAATTATGACTACTTAAACAGTCTACTGAATGGAAAAGACCAGGTAACCGAGGTTTGTATATCTACCTATGAGCAGACCGAAGCGTATGAGCAGGAAGTGTTTAAAAAAATTGAGACAAGACTAGCTGAAAATGGAATAACCCTCTATGAAACTTTACCTGGCGCAGATCTATTGGAAAAATTTCAGACTCCAATTAATATACTGATTGCACTCTTACTTTTTCTCGCTGTAATGCTCTCCATCATTGGCATAGTCGGCCAGTCTGGTACCTTAAATCTGAACGTACTAGAGCGGGCCAAAGAATTTGGTATTATGCGGTCTCTTGGCATCACAGATCGAAGTCTGAACATCACCATTGTTATTGAAAGTATACTGCTGGGGCTTGTTGCATGGTTCTTTGCAATCCTGTTATGCATTCCATTAACATTAATTGCAAATTCGATGCTGGGAAATCTTTTTTTTACAACACCCCTTGATTTTAAAATGAGTATCGAGGGAATCTCTTTGTGGCTAGTATTATCATTATTCTTTTCCGGTATAGCAAGTATCCTTCCCTGCCATAAGCTTGGCAGTATGCATACTAGAGAAATTCTGATTTACGAATAGAAAAATATACATATGGCACCCTCCAGTCTCCTGTCTTGATATCACATAAATTACAATACAGAAACCGGAGGAGATACTGTAACCGGTGAGAATCCATATCAGGAGGTCAAAGAACTGTCAGAAGCTGAGGCTATTACTGGATTTGAGATGGAGGTTCCAGATATTGAAAAACCTTATTCTAAGATAGTTATTACAGTGATTGGCGGAAACATGATTTAAGTAGCTTACAGTACTGAGGATGACACTGATACTGGCATTAGTTCAAAAAACAAAGTAATAATATCATCAGCAAATTCCGGTTCGTCCAATTTCTGCAGGACAATTACCGGTGATTTTCTTGACACATACGGAATGCGTTTATATAATTTAATCAAACGCGAAATCCGTATGTGAAAAGAGAGGGATAACATTTGAAAAAAAATATTCAGAAATTT
>Ga0209373_10003093_pt1 | contig 15809 bp, 13 predicted proteins | sample Higcelweek5metaG_FD_187173 | JGI IMG/M metagenome (GOLD analysis project Ga0209373, IMG submission 187173) | Freshwater pond sediment microbial communities from the University of Edinburgh, under environmental carbon perturbations - High... | ecosystem: Environmental > Aquatic > Freshwater >...
CCCTCCTGTCCTTGGCTGAGGCACGCCAGAAACGGGATGAAGCCCGAAAGCTCGTTCTTCAAAACCTTGACCCGATAGAAGAACGGCACACGGCGGCGACCAAGCAAGCCGCAGCCCTAGCCGCCGCCACAGAAAACAGTTTTGAAAGCGTGGCGCGTCGCTGGCTGGATGTTCGTAAGGCAACCGAGGTGCATAAGATACGCTCCTTGCGACGGCTTGAGCTTTATGCCTTCCCCACGATGGGCGCACGTCCCATTCAAGAAATAACAACGCTTGAGATTGTGACCTGTCTTGAAACCGTCGAGCAACGCGGGATCGTGGAAACCGCGCACCGCGTCAAACATATCGTCCAGCAAGTCTTTCGCTATGCCGTCCGGCGTGGGCATATCGTCCACAATCCAGCCGCCGACTTGCGGGATGTTCTTTCATTCGCTCAAACTCAAAACTATTCCTGCATTCCTCCTTCGGAATTGAAAGAGCTTTTAACGGCGATTGATGCCTATGACGGCGACAACATGGTTCAGCTTGCCATAAAGCTGATGTCCCTGACCTTCGTGCGAACAAATGAACTGATGGGCGCACGATGGGATGAGTTTGATTGGGATCGCGGCGAATGGCGCATCCCCGCCGACCGCATGAAGATGAAGCGGCCCCATGTCGTCCCGCTTGCGCGTCAAACGATTGCCGTTCTGGATGATCTGAAACGACTGACGGCAGAGCGTGAGTTTGTTTTCTATAAACACGCCAACTTCGACAAACACATGAGCAACGGCGCAATCCTGACCGCGCTGCGACGCATGGGGTATAGTGGGCGCATGACGGGGCACGGCTTCCGTTCCCTTGCCAGCACGATCTTGAATGAGCAACGCAAGTATCATCCTGACGTGATCGAGAAACAGCTTGCCCACACGGATCAGAACCAAGTCCGCGCCGCCTACAATCGGGCGGACTATCTCATGGAACGAAAAGTCATGATGCAGGATTGGGCCGATTTCTTGGACAGCGTTCGCACAGAGGAAAAGGTTGTCCAACTTCGTTTCGGAACAAAATAAGCCGCAAGAAAAAGGAAGAGAAACCGACTTCTTAGGCAAGCTGAACGTTGCCGGACAATGCTGGACAATTCTGGACAAAGTTAAAGAGAAAGCGAGAAATCCTCAATTTCCCTTTAAGATTCCATAGAGTCCTGCTAATGTCTGGACAGGGACAAAGCTCACACGCTCCCGCCACGCTCAGACGTGCCGACGATGTTCGGGAAAAATCAAAAGCAATCCATGGCTTTCTTTTTCGCGGCTTTCGTGTGGGATTTTCTAAACGTCCTCTCTCCAAGCCAAAAACAAGAAAGCTGAAACTTAACCAGCGACGGCGTGCGCCGTCCTTTGCTTGGAGTATGAGCTATGTCTATCGAAAACAGCACAAATGAAACCGTCCTTCGTCCGAACGAAAGAATTCTTCGCATCCGCGATGTTCTCTATCGCACAGGGCTCAGCCGTTCCGTCTTTTATCTGCATGTGAAAGACGGAACCTTCCCCGCCCCTATCAAGATCGGAAAACGGTCTGTGGGATGGGCTGAAGGTCAAGTTCAGGCGTGGATCAATCAACAAATTGCACAAGTGCGGAAGTGAGGTGCAATCATGATATTCTGTGACTGGGTCACGGCTGACCTGCCCTATGAATGGAAAGAAAGGATTTCTGGGGGTTGGTTTGTCCAGTTTGATCGTGAAGAGTATTTCACCAAAGAAGCGATCCGTAGGCTCAATGTTAAAGGTGCTTATGGATCGTCACTTGCCATTCGAACGCACATAAATTTCAAGAAAATGAAGCGGCTAGAGCTTTCGGGAAATCCGATAAAATTTCTTCAGGGGCATAACGTGTTTGGATCAGGAGACCTTCTCTCCATTATGAACCAAACGCTTGATGTCTTATGCAAGGGATGCCTTCCAGAAATGGAGGGCTGCTCCCCTGAAGAAATCGAAATACTTGAGAAAGCCGATTTCTTTGTTGGACAGGGGCCGTTTTATCAGGTCAAACCAACTGAAGAAGAACGCGAAGAATGGGCAAGAGGAAACTATAGGCTCAGCCGAATTGACTTAACCGGAATGGTTGAATTCAGCTCCCGCGCTGAAGTTCGCGCTGTTATCAAGGCACTAAGAGGAACCGCGACCATTCACAGGCGTGGATCAGGTAGCTGGTATGACGGGACGCTTTATTTCGGCCTGACAAACAAAGGCAGTCGTGCTGCGCCTTGGATGTTAAAGGCGTATTGCAAGGCGGATGAAATGAAGTTGAACGAGGTTCCACGAAACATTGATGACTTTGACAAACCAAAGGCTGCGCGTGAATGGGGCGGCAATTTGCCGAAGGATGTCCCGCACAGGGATGAACTCTGCGCTTGGGCGGATAACAAACTGCGGGTCGAACTAACCCTTAGGACAGCGGCGCTCAGAAAACACGGGTTGCAATGGGCGCATAGCTGGTCACAAACAATCGCGGACGAAATCTTCAAAAGTTATCTGAAGGAAATGCACATCGGCGGGATTGTATGCGACGCGGTCGAGGACAATCCCTCTTTGTCCTTGAGCCTCCGCCGAACGTTCAGCGAGTGGAAACGCGGGGTCGATGTGCGGCAATACATGAACCGTCAAACGTTCAGCCGTCATCGAAAGGAGATTTTGGACATAACCGGATGTGACATATCCGGTGAACCGTTGACCGAGACCCCGCACCTTGATCTGCAAAAAATCTTGATTGATAAAATCTCTCCGGCTCCCATTCCCGCGTGGGCGTTGGGTGAGACTGAGGACATACCGTTTTGAGACCTTGCCGGACGTTGGGGGCTGGCCTCTCGGCCTTCCCTTTCGCACGGTGAGCAAAACGGCACAGATAGAGGGCGCGGCGGCCTGAGCCGCGCTCCTTTTTTACCTTGCAGGGGGTGGGCGCGGACTATCCGCCAGAGCCCAAGGTTGGCAGGGGGTCGGCAAAGACCCCCTCGGATTTCCCATTTGCCGCTGCATTCATCCTGTTGGTTTTTGAGGCAGACCTTCCCGCTGCCCCGTTCCCCGCGCTCTACGCTTGCCTGTGGCTTCAATTTGAAGGCTGGCGGCGACGCGGGGCTCCGCCGCGCTTCAGCGCGGCGGGTCGCGAGCAAGCCGAGCCGGAAAGTGCAGGGTCAGTAACACTGCACTTTCTGTAACAGAATGAGACACCTAATGAATATTGCGCCCATTCCCCCAATGGTTTAACGTTAAGCTGCAAAAGCACCTAACTTGCTCAAGTTGATAGTGTCCAATACCAGAAACCATTGGGGAGGCAATCTTGTCTTATGATCTCATTCAACACCCCTTTGGGGACGCAGAGTTTGCAGAAAATGCTGAACAGAGATGTCCTTGCATTTTGCTACTAGATACATCTGGCTCTATGTCTGGAGCGCCTATCGATGCCCTCAATCAGGCTTTGGTAGATTTTAGACATGAGTTAAGCAGCGATGCTCTAGCTGCAAAAAGGGTTGAATTGGCGCTGATTACATTCGGCCCTGTTGAGATAAAATCTGATTTCGCAACGATCGATAGTTTCTATCCAGAAGTTTTAACCCCCAGTGGCGCTACACCCATGGGCGAGGCAATCACTCGCGCCATTGAGTTGCTTCGGGCTAGAAAAGACAGATACCGCGAAAATGGCATCAAATATTATCGGCCATGGATATTTCTGATCACTGACGGTGCACCGACCGACGAATGGGAAGGTGCTGTAAATAAAGTTCATACCGGAGAGGAACGTAAAGAGTTTATGTTTTATGCAGTAGGGGTAGAAGGCGCAGACATGTCTATCCTTCAGCAAATATCTCTACGTCAGCCACTTAAACTAAAAGGCCTTGCTTTCAGGGAATTATTCTCTTGGCTGTCTAGCTCTCTTAGCTCCGTTTCTCAATCGAGCCCCGACGACGTAGTTCCTTTAGAAAACCCAATGGGCCCGAACGGTTGGGCCGTTGTAGATTGATGAGATGGCGTTGGGCATCAGCATCCAGAATTGGCACCTCCCATATTCGTATGGGGACAAGAAAACAGGATGCCCTAAAAACTTTCACGTTGTTTGGACGCGATGACCAAGAGATTTTGTGCGCCATGGTTTCTGATGGAGCAGGAAGCTCACAATACGGAGGGGAAGGAGCTTCGCTAGCTTGTCGCCTAATTTCGCAAGCTGTGCGTAACCATTTCCTAAATACCAATCTCTTACCGTGCAGCGAGGAGCTGCAATCATGGATTGACGCAATACGTGACAAATTAGCCCTTGTTGCAATTAGCAGAGAAGTTACTAGGAAAAGTTTTGCGTGCACCCTCGTTCTTTTGTTGTCACGAGAAGATCAAAATATCATCGCCCATGTAGGCGATGGTGCCATTGTTGGGAGAGATCAAGCGGGCGTGTGGCAAACGCTTAGTGAACCAGAGAATGGCGAGTATGCATCTTCAACTTATTTCCTGACAGATGATCCAGCACCACGCATTCGCTTTTATAGGTGCGATAAACAATATACTGCCTATTCATTGTTTAGCGATGGCATTGAAAATCTAGCATTAAATCAGCAATCCTTGACACCTCACGCCCCCTTCTTTGCTGGCATGATCCGTCCACTGGATAAAGCAATAGGAAAAGGGAAAGACATCGAGCTGTCTAAAGCGCTGTCTGCCTTTTTAGATAGTGATCGCGTCTGCGAAAGAACTGACGATGACAAGAGTTTAATCCTCCTATCTGCTGCGTGATTGCTATGGATATATTTATTGATGGCACAAAGATAGAGCTTGGGAAAAGAATTGGAAAAGGTGGCGAAGGAGAGGTTTTTCTTTCGCAAAACCTTAACAAAATCGCCGTTAAAATTTATACACCAAAACTTGCACATTCGCGTGAAGATAAAGTTGTAGCCATGGTTGAAGGCGAGCTTTGGAAAAGGTCAAATCTGACTGCATTTCCCAATGGCGTAGTTCGCTCCAAGAAAGGAGATTTTCTAGGCTTTACTATGAATGCGGTAGAAGGACATCGCCCCATTCATGAACTATATGGAGTTAAGTCTCGGAAAAACCATTACCCAAAGGCAGATTTCAGATTTTTAATCAGAGCCGCTACAAATGCCGCACGAGCTGTTGGACAGGTTCATCAATCTCCTTGCGTAATTGGCGATCTAAACCATTCAGGTGTTCTCGTTTCAGACGCAGCTACAATTTCTTTAATTGATGCAGATAGCTTTCAAGTTGAGCAAAACAATCGTCGTTTCCCCTGTCTTGTTGGTGTGCCTGACTTCACGCCTCCTGAATTACATGGATTAAACCTCAAGGGTGTTATCCGATCAAAAGAGCATGATTATTTTGGACTTGGAGTAGTTATTTTCCAGCTTCTATTTTTGGGCCGTCACCCATACGCTGGACGCTATTCTGGTGGTGATCTCCAGCTTGAGCAAATGATTGCCCGAAACCTTTTTGCTTATTCCATCAAGCGGAATACTGGCGTAGTGCCGCCCAATGCAATGCTGACACTACAGGATTTTCCTTATGAAGTTGTCGAATTATTTGAGCGCTGTTTTGGCTTAGCCCCAAAAGACCGACCAACCCCAAGTGAATGGATAACCACCTTAACATGCTTAGAGGCGAACCTAAACCGTTGTAATGCTCATAACACGCACTACTTTCCCTCGGAAAGCAAATCATGCCCGTGGTGTAAAATTGAGAATATGACAGGGGCCATACTATTCTTAAGCTACTATGACATTGGACAAGCAGGAGTAGTTCAAAGCAGTATAGATATTGAGAGACTTTGGAAGGAAATCGAGCAAATCTCTTTGCCAGATTTACACTCTATTCATCCCCCCATAGGTCAGGTTAATAAACCGCCCCCCTCTTTGTCTGCACAGAAGGCTAAGAAATCTCCCCTAGAATTAAAGAAGTATATTGCTGCCATCATCATCATCATTGGTTTGTGGATTTCTGCTCCTCAGTTTTCTGTTGTTTGGTTTTTTGTTTTAATCTTCGCATGGTCACATTTAGGATCAAAAAATGCTATCCGGCCTAGTGAGTGGCAAAATAAGTTTTCAAAAGCTGATGAGGCCTATGATCGTCTCGTCGATAGCTGGTTAGCCCGTATAGACATTCATAAGCTGCATGCATTAAAGAGAAATCTTGAGGGAGCTGCCAATGAATATCGGGCACTGCCAAAGGCAAAAGAGTTAGCGCTACAAAAATTAATAGTAGATCGCAGAAATAGACAACTACAAGATTTTTTAGACAAATATCCAATACGAAATGCAAGCATCTCAGGAATAGGCCCAGCAAAAACAGTTACGCTTGCATCGTATGGGATTGAAACTGCAGCCGATATTTTTCATCATACCGTTATAAAAGTTCCAGGGTTCGGTGATGCCACAGCTACAAAACTTATAAAATGGAGACAAGCGCTTGAGCGTGATTTTGTCTATAATCCAACACCAACACAGGAAGATGCACAAGCCAAAGCAAAGATTGAGGCTGAGTTTTCTTCAAAGTCACGGACGCTTGCAAATAAATTAGTAGGAGGAAAACAAGAGCTTGCACAGCTTGGAAAAACAGCAACCTCTCGTTTGGCAACGTGCCCCCCTGAATTAACAACCGTATATGCTGAAAGATTACAGGCTGAAATTGATCTAGAATTTCTTGGTGTCGCTAAGCCTTATAAGAACAGACCGTTTGCGCCGACTGTTCCAAATCCAGCAGCGACACGCCCCATTACGCCCACTACATCTCCTAATAATCCTATTTGTCCACAATGTGGGGCGCCAATGGTGCGTCGCCTTGCAAGACGGGGCAGCAATCACGGAAATTCTTTTTGGGGATGTTCACGGTTTCCTAGATGCAGGGGAACTAGATCGTGAGAGGGTTTCTTTTGTGAAGCTCTGCCACCCCGCTGACCACTTGACTTTGTCCTGTTGGATCAATAAGTTGGGCTTATCAGTTGTCGAATTGTTTTGAACACTGAAGGCCCGTGCCTCCATGATGATCCCCAAACCCACTCCCTTGAGTTTCCCATTTGCCGCTGCATTCGTTCTGTTGATTTCAGGACTGCTGCCATAGCCGCCGCAGCCTTTCCCCGCCTCTACGTTTTCCTACGGCAACAAGAAACGGACTGGCGGCGGAGCATGTCTCCACCGCGCTTCAGCGCGGCGGATCGCGAGCAAGCCAGCCAGAAAGTGCAGGGTCAGTAACACTGCACTTTCTGTGACAGAATGATACATGATGCCTTGGTATCATGAAAAGAATGAATCCGGCCCTTCATTTACTCGTTCTTCAAGGAACTGCTTTAGCGCCCTGAAGGATTGTGAAACTTTCATTTTCTCTTTTAGTCCAAGGTCAGGATGCTGAACAACTTCGGCGTATGTCATGTTGTTGAACTCATCAGGACAGAAAACTGTATCCCAATAAAAATGGCGTTCTCCTCTCGGCCTATCGGCAATTCGTCCTGAAGTTTCACCAATATAGGTTTTTATATATTTCCCATCACAATATCCAAATACTGCTCTAGCAATCGCTGGTTCACCGGCAAATTTTGTCTCATCTAAAAAGCCTTCCGATCCAGATAATGAATCCCACATTGGTTGGGTTAATCCACCAGGGAACGAGACATCGATGTATTTTTTTAAAATGAGCCCAGCGTGTTCAACGAGGCAAGGCCTCAGTAACTTCTTGTACGCAGAAATAGCTTTATGATGGACCATTTTGACTAAATCCTCCTCGAGAGGTTCATCAGCCTTGACACTCAAACAAGAGAAATTAAAACGCTCCCCAACAATAACATCTTTTCCATGCTCGTCTCGAAAGGTACAAGACTTCAATATTTCATCAATTTCCTGCTTCTTAAATTCATTACCTGTCGCAAAGACAATTGGCATTTTACTCATGATCTTAAATCCTCCAGAATTTCAGAGGTTGCAGCTGTTTTATCGTCACCGTAAGCCGGAATAACCTCTATATTCCGAGCTCTGAATAATTGATTTTCAAAGTCAGACGGGTTATGAAAGATAATGTATGCTCTCTTTCCCGTTGAACTATTGGGCAGGCCCTTAAACATTTTATTCACATTGCTAAATAGGTAAGCAATGTTTATGTCACTAAAACTATACCCGACGAATAATACTGCCTTACCTAATAAATCAGCACGAAGTTTCAGATCCATTGGACTATCAAGCTCCATACGATTATGATAATGCCCTTCTGACATTACCATCTCTTGTGGGTTGTTAAAATCACCATGGAATTTGACTACTTGAGTGTACCCATCTGTTGACCCCATGTGCGCTTCCGTGGCGATAACTGCAACTTCTTTTCGTACAAACCTCAAGGCTCGCTCAATAAAAAAGTCATAATTTGTTGTGTAGAATATTTTACATTTTTCAAGATTACAGAGAGCCTTGTGAATTCTAGATTTTTTTATTGCCTCATCAGGAGCCTCCATTTTGCGGACCATCCAGTTAATTAATGGGGCCAAGTTACCGTTTTTGATTCTAAAATATTCTAATATCTGAAGATCCGTGCCACGCATTCTCAGCAACTCTGGGAAGTTAAACCCCATTATGTTTGAAGCCTGATCCACCATTTCAGTCCAATTAGGACCTCGTTCATTGCCTTCTTCGTTAAGCCATGACACGGATACCGATGCACCAGCGCCAATGAATGGTATAACACGACCTTGGTTGTAGATTCGCTTAAGTTCTGGTGGGCAAATATTTTTCATTGCAACCTCTTGGCTATGAAACGAGTCATTGAATGGTGATGCGGAATGTTGTTATGTGGATGTGTTTCGAATAAGTCGGTGTCTGTAGAACTTAATATTTCCCAATCGTTATACATGTCAATATACCAAGAATGGCTGAGAAGAGTGGGATTAAATCCCTCATGTGCACTCAAATCATGCGAACGGTTATTGAAAGTGCAAACAATATGTATTCCTCCAACCTTTGTCGTTCGCTTCGCTTCTAAAAGAAGTCTCGATGTTTCTTCCTCATCATGCATGCAGTGGAATACACCGTACAGGACCACCAAATCAAACCGATCAGGTTCATATGACAAACCCCTTATATCAGCCTGCTTCCAAGATATATTTTTGCTTGGAAATAGTTTTTTACCATTTTCCAGTGCGGCTGAAGAACAATCAACGGCCTCAACTGTAAATCCATGATCGGCCAAAGCCGCGGCATTCTTCCCTTCTCCACACCCCAAATCTAGTGCGTGCTGCGTGGCGCGCTGAACTTGAGTCCGAGTGGCAAGGTACTCACGAACAAGCGATCCCGCCTCTGTCCCCCAAAAGCAAGGGACTGCTTTATAGCCAACGTCGTATCCTCCATCATACAGATGATTCATCTTTTAACCCCAACTCTTCAATTAAATTGTTTACCATGAGCCGATACCCCTCAACACCAAACCAGTTGTAAATTATAACATCAGCATCTCGAATGAGATTTTTTATGTCCAACTCAACATCGGCCTTTAGAACAGAGATAAAATCCTGAAACGATATAACAGCACCTGACGCCTCCCTATTGGCATAAAGCTGGTAAGCCAAATCTGGCGGCGTATGAACATAGATCAACGCAATTGGAGCCTGCGACAAATTCCTAAGCTCCCTTAAGGTATCGATCTGCCTAATTCCGTCTATAACAATTTTGCTTAAATTAAGGCGGCTCGCTTCTGCTAGTATTGCCTCTGCTAGCAATCTTGGGCCGTTTGGGGCCGAAATGAACTTTTGTGCTTGATCCTGAAAATCTGCGCGAGGGGTTTCAGGAACAGGTGGAATGCCTAAAAGTCCGGCAAGAACTTTTCCACTGTTAACCTCTACATAATCAGCATTCTGCTGAAGGCATCTTGTCGTTACAGACTTGCCAGACCCTACCGTCCCAACAACACACAATACACATTTTTTCTGAAAAGGTTTTTTACAAACGATCCGATAGATGGGCTTCGCTAATATAGCATCTTTAAAAAAGCTTCTTAGGCAAAGTTGTGACCAATATTCAAAATCCAAGAGATTTTTTTTAGAACTTTCGAGATTGACCCATGAGAGTTGGTTGATTGATGCCTCACCCCGCTGTGGGGTGTTCCAATCATCCGTATCAGGCGGGAAGTAACGTAGCACAATCGCAAGGTGTCTTACCCCTACGTCAGAAGAGTCATCATTAAGAATCCCTGCAATATCTATCTCTTCAGGATTGATCTCAACCCTACCTGAGGGCAATTGAATTTCTTCCGATAACTCCCTTGCAGCATTGGCTTTGATCCCTTTATCACGATAGGACAGCAGGTTGGAATCATCCTCCGTAACATGGCCACCAAAACCAATGCACAAGGAGCCACGCAGGAAGTTTGCAGTTCTATTGTATTGTCCACGCCTGAACGCAAGAACTTTAGTTTTCCGTTGAATAATCGTGTACGTTACAAATTGCTTAACGTCGTCGTTTATTTCTGCTTCGGATCTTGGAAGGTAAAAAACATGCTTAGACTCTAGAAGCTTTTTTAACCGTTCCTTTGGATATTCCGTTTCAATACCATTAAAGCTCAAAAGCTCCTGATAACCCTCTCGTGAAATAACTAGAACTTTCTCAGATGAAGGCAGGGGGGCCCTCCTTGGAGCTTTATATTCTTGCATTGCTTTTGCGCGCTTAGAACCAATTAACCGGCCACGCAGATCAAACATCCCCCTCCCTGTTCTTAGAAACTTTGACTCTGCCCCATTGTTTAGGATGTCTATACTGAGCCGCGCTTGCATAGATTTTTGCGGGGTCTTACCTTGTGCTAAATCTCCAAAAAAACCCTTGTCGGTTCCAATACTGATGATCTCCCCAGCTCTTAGTGGCCGCCCTGCATCGGCCAGCACTCTCTCTGCCACCCAGAGGAATGTGACCTTTGAAGAAGATTGCTCCGTACCAGTCATAAAAGCCTATTGTCAAAAAACGTCTTAGCACTACACTACTTTACTTTGGACTAGCCTTGTTGTCTTCTATCATATTGCCCCCTCTAGTTTTCCTAATGGGTTGATCTAAGGGTATTGATAATTAACGAAAATCCTGTTATTTCTTGATCTTGAACCAGTTGCCGAAGTTTTTTAGACAAGGCCCGTGCCTTCCATGAATCCCCCCTCCTTTTCCCTTTTTTAGTTTCAAGAAAAGCGTGATAGGTTCGGTTTCGTCGAATAGATTTAACGTATTGATATATGTGCGCACTTCATTGTTGAGGAGCCGTTTTTGTAACGGAAAAACTAAATGGCAAGTTTACCGCATGATTCCCTGTCCCTGAAAAATGTTGTTGATGAGCTAACGCTTGCTCATCGTATTGATCAATCGTTGGGCGCTGAGCCTGCCGATCTTGTCATCAAAAACGTGAAGCTGCTTAACGTCGCCACAGGCGAGACGGCGCTCACCGACATTGCCATAGCGGGCGACACCATCGTTGGAACGTATGGCGTCTATAACGGCAAAGTCGAAATCGACGGGCGCGGTCTTTCGGCTGTGCCGGGGTTCATTGATACGCATGTGCATGTTGAAAGCGCACTCGTGACGCCTTATGAGTTTGAGCGCATGGTTTTGCAGCATGGCACGACAACAGCCATCTGCGATCCGCATGAAATCGCGAACGTCCTTGGCGCTGAAGGCATCGCGTATGTTCTCGATTGCGCGCGCCATATGGTGATGGATCTTTATGTGCAGCTTCCGTCTTGCGTTCCCGCCACGGGGTGTGAAACGTCCGGCGCAAGGCTTGAGGTTGAAGACTTGCTTCCCTTCAAAGATCGCGCGGAAAGTCTTGGCCTTGCCGAGTTTATGAATCTCTCCGGCGTGTGGGGCAAAGACCCGGCGGCGCTTGCCAAACTCGTGGCGTTTCAAGACAAGCTGATTGATGGCCATATGCCCGGCATTGAAGGCTTTGCGCTGAACGCGCTGGCCTGTTGCGGGATTAAAAACTGCCATGAATCCACGCATTATGCAGAAGCCATGGAAAAACTTAGAAAAGGCGTTCACGTCTTGATCCGCGAAGGCTCGGTCTGCAAGGACCTCGCAGCCTTGGCCGCGCTGATCGAACCACGCAAAGCGCCGCGCTTGAGTTTTTGCACTGATGACCGCAAGCCGGTCGATATTGTTCAAGGCCATATCGACAATGCCGTCCACAAAGCCATTGCCATGGGTGCCGATACCGCAAGCGCCTATCGCGTTGCGAGCCTATCAGCAGCGGAACATTTGGGTTTAAAAAACGTCGGTTTGATCGCGCCCGGGTATAAAGCCGATATTGTCCTTGTTGGCGATTTAAATCGCTGCAACGTCAAATTCGTTATTAAAAATGGCAAGCTGGTCACCGAAGATCTTTTCACCGCGCGTCCTGAGATTGCGCCCGTGGGCTACAACTCCGTTCAGGTTAAAACCGTGAGCGCAGATGATTTTCTGATTCAAGGCGACGGAAGCGACGTTGACGTGATCGGCCTCATCAAAGATCAAATCGTAACCACGGCGCTGAAAGCGAACCTGCCTGTCCATTCCCAAAGGGGCGTATGCGCAGATCCGGCCAACGATATTTTAAAAATCGCCATTCTCGAACGCCATGGCAAGAACGGCAATATCGCCCAAGGTTTTGTGAAAGGCTTTGGCATCACAAACGGCGCGCTTGCCTCAACGCATGGCCATGACAGTCACAATATCGCCGTTGTCGGATCGAACGACCGGGACATGGCCATCGCCGTCAATCACCTACGCGAAATACAAGGCGGCTTTGTCGCCGTTCAAGAGGGCCGCGTCACGGGTTCCATGGCTTTGCCTATCGCGGGCCTTATGTCCGACAAACCCTATGAAAAAGTGGTTCGCGAACTCACCACCTTCCGCCGCGCCGTTGCCGAAATGAAGCCTGCCGTTCACGACCCGATTTTGCATCTGGCCTTTCTACCGCTTTGCGTCATCCCGCTCTTAAAGATAACCGATTTCGGCCTTGTGCGCTTCGATCCGGCAAATGGCGATCGAGGCCCGGTCTTGCTCCATGATCAACGCGTGCGCGCGGGCTGTGCAAACGGAAACCCCGCGCCCTAAGAGAGCCCCCTCACCCCGCTGCGAGCCGCTCTCTCATCGGTTGCCTGACCAGACGATAACGCTTGGGCTTCAGTTTACGTTGTTCGTCCGCCGAATATTGTAGAGCCTCGTCCCAGCCGATAAATTTTTCAACAAAGGCCTGCGCTTCAACCGGATTGCCCGCAAGCTGCAAAGTGATCACGCTGCTCAGCATCTCACGCGCCGCCGCCGCCATTTTTTCGGGAACAATGCTCAACTTGCCGCCTTTTTCAAAGCGAATGGCACCCTGCTCACGAAAATAATTGAGCTGCATGATCTCACGCATACGGTGCGCCTCGTCCTTGCAAGGCTGTTTGGTGGGGAGTTGATCCGCCACCCAAGTGAGGTAGATTTTATTTGCTTGCTCTGGGGTGAACGCGCCGTTGGCTACGGAATAAGAAGTCCACAAAACAGAACCGAGATCCGCCTTGTTTTCTTCCAACATGTCACCATATTCGCCCAACGACACATATTTATCCCGCCCGTCCTGTGTCAAACTTGGCCCAAGCGAATGAACCAGCTCATGGCCAATAGTAAAAAGGAAATCGGCATCTAAATCATACCAAGCCTGCTGCTCGCGATCGACCAGCGCCTCAAGAAATTTTTGTCGCTGCACCATATCGACACTATGGCGAACTTGCCGATGGAAAACCAAACGGCTCCCCGCTTTCAGTTGAACGGCCAGTTTATCGCTGTTCGGGAGATTTTGGGCAAGAGACAGGCCACTACGCACCGCCGCATAGTCTCCCGAAAGAGCAACGAGATCGACATCGACAAACGTCATTTTACTCTGGCCGATATCGCCCGCTTGCGCTCGATACTGATCGAGTAAAGGCATCTGTTCGTTAAAGTCACTCAGTTGGCAACGATAGCCCGCGATCTTTTTGTGGGACTCTTGATTGACGATACCAACACGAACGCCGATGGCATCTTTCGATTTAGCGACAAGAGCATGATCATGAAGAACCGCCAAAACGCGCGGATCGGCCGCAACATCCCCGCTGAGACGATCTCGATAGCTTTCACGTCCGATTGTGAATTCTAAGGGCGAGTCCTCAAGATTTGCCCAAGCCTGATCGGCCTTAAACATAACCTCCGGGTCGCTATCATTGACAAGAGCCTGCGCCTGCCAGCGCAGATAATCGGCAAAACCGGCATGATCCGTTTCACGCGCCGCAGCCAATAATTCACGAGCGCCAGCTTCCATTTCATCGCGGAAAACAACGGAATAAGGTTCCGCAATCAGGCGCTCGCCTTTGCGGCTCACAATCGTGTTATTGCCAAGCAGCGCAGAAGCTTGCTCAGGATGTTTGACAATATAGCCAGCCAACTCTTCCTTGGTGATATCTTGCGGATAATAAGCTCTGCCGGGTTGAAGCTCTTTGTTTTTAAATAAACGCAGCGGCACGGTTTGAGGCGCGTAGAGATCATAACCTTCAACGCCATTATAAATGGTGAACAACGTCAACGCATGGGCCGCGTCACCATCGCCGCTTTGCGTCGCCGCCTCCAAAACTTCCCGCGCGCGGATATTATCGGGATGATCCTGTTTCAAAAACACAGCATCAAGAATCTCGGCGGCCTTGACCAAATGGGGTAACGCGCGCTTGTTGGGCTCCGAGAGCTGCGCATATGCGTCGAGCGGATCAAAATCGATCATCCGCATCTTATTTTCGATAATGTCCGCCAAAATCTCAGACGAAAGGCCAAGTTCAAACGCGCCGCCTACGGCTAAATCCTCAATTTTTTCGCTCATAATCGGTCCCTATCAAATAGCTTGGAAAATGGAGTGATTAAAATCTATGTCAATTTCTGGCAAAGTGTCCATAAGAATAACAAAGGACAAGAAAGCATAGTTAACGCATGCGTCGTGTCCTTAAAAGAATGACCTTTCCTTTGTTTCGAGGCACCGCTTGACCGCCTCAAGCCAAACCAATAAGTTACTGCCTCGACGCTCGATGCCTGCCTTTCCCTCCCTCCCCACGCAAAGGCCTTCCGTTTCATGCATTTTCCTTCATTTTTCGCCAATCTCCACTTTGTCACACCGGAGTTGGCGCGCTCAGCGCAGCCCTTTACGCGCGGACAATGGAATGCGATTCATCGCAAACACCACTTTAGCGCGATTATCAATCTGCGCGGCGAAAATGAAAATGCAGTTTGGTATCGAGATGAGCTTGCCGCTTGCGCGGCTGCGGCCTGTCAACATCTGGACATCCGGCTCAGCAGCAAACGCCTACCCAGCCGTGAATCGCTCTTGCAACTGATCGCCGCCTTTCACGATCTGCCCAAGCCGCTCCTCATCAAATGCTCAGGCGGAGCCGATCGCACAGGCCTAAGCTCGGCGCTCTATCTGCTCGAAACCAAGGGTCTGCAAGCGCTCCCCGAAGCGCGAAGCCATCTGCGTTATTTTCCTTACCTACACCGCGCTAAACCCTCACAGCGCTGGATCAAAGAGTTTCTTCATTTCTTCGAAGCCACACATAACGATCAAGCGCTCGGCGCGTGGCTTGAACAAACCTATAGTGAATCCGCCTTTGCCGCTTATCTGACCGCGCAAGGCAAAGGTGATTTCTGGCGCAGGGAATAAAAACAAAAAAAGAAAGCGTAGCCTCATGCCGCCCCACGGCTCCAAACAGCTGCGCTTATCTCATCGCGTCTGGCCGAGCATGGGCTGCTTTACATCAGCACGTTTTTACATCCGCATCCTGCGCCAGATGAT
>Ga0209373_10003094_pt1 | contig 15808 bp, 22 predicted proteins | sample Higcelweek5metaG_FD_187173 | JGI IMG/M metagenome (GOLD analysis project Ga0209373, IMG submission 187173) | Freshwater pond sediment microbial communities from the University of Edinburgh, under environmental carbon perturbations - High... | ecosystem: Environmental > Aquatic > Freshwater >...
TTGCAGGGCAACCTTGATACCCCGACGTTTGTTGCCGTGGCCGTGGCCGCCTTCATCCCGCCAACCGCAAAGATCGTCAGTGTCGTCCTCGGTATGTACGCAGCCGCCGCAATGTGCGCGCCGTCTCCCAACTATGGGGGCTACACCTCAACAACAAACCCTGCCCCTATGGTTCTCAACATTGGGGCAAACAATGTGATGCGCTCCTGCAGTGACATTGTTTTGGAATCGGCATCCATATACTACGCGGCCAACAGTTCGACCTGTCTTATGGCCTGCATGGGCTGGGAGGAGTAAAATGGGATACGCTATTCGCAACGACGGCAAGGGCTGGCGCGCGGTTGAGAGCGCCGATGACGTGCTGGCTAATGAGACTTACGGCGAGGTGCAACCGTCGGAAATCGCGGGGCTGCAGGCGGACATAGTGCGCGCCCAGCGCGACGCCAAGCTTACCGTGTGCGACTGGACCCAACTGCCGGACGCACCGCTCTCGGCCGGGGCCAAGACGGCCTGGGGCGCATACCGCCAGGCCCTGCGCGACGTGCCCGAGCAGGCGGGTTTCCCGGTGGACGTTGCGTGGCCAGTGGCGCCGGGGGCGTAGCGATGCCGGACTCCATAGACGACGCCCAGGATGCGGCGGAGTGCTTCCGCCTCGCGTGTATCGCCAAAGCGCAAAGCGTCGAACTCAAGGGCGAGCAGCTCGTCATCAAGGGCGTGGTGTGCTGTGAGGACTGCGAGGAGCCGATAGCGCCGGCGCGTCTGGCCAAGGTGCCAAAGGCCACCCGCTGCACGGCGTGCCAGGAAGAGGCGGAGGCCAAGGTTGGGGCCAAGGTTGGGGCCATGGCCTACGTGGATCGCAACCATGCCAATACACACAACATTAAGCGTCCTCAGACACAAGGGACAGGGTAATCAATAGTTGCGGTTGTCCTGAGTATCAAATTCTAATCTTACTTACTTAGGTTTCGACGACATGATTCCTTTATTCCGAAGCCATGCAACGATTACCATAATAATAGCAATCGGTTTTTCGACAAATGCTAGAGGAGGAACTGCAAGAGTTGCAAATATCATTGCCCAAAAATAAGTACACCACGTCACGATGCCGGCTAATGTGATAGTCCATGGCACCCAAAACAATTCAATTGTCTCTTTGTTAAACCCTGCTTCGCGATCGACTAAAAGTGTTGGACTAATAAAAGGTCGTTTTTCTTTTTCAGCACGCCCAAGCGATGACAAGCTCCAATCAGCAGTCCCAAAACCAACCTGAAGCCGAAATGAATCATCGCGTGGATGAGTTACAGTCCAATTGTCAATTTCGAAAAAATATAGCGACATAAAAACAAGTGCAATGCTAAAGAAAAAATAACGCTTTTTAAATAGCAAAGATTTGTTGTGCTCTGGATTTAGCGTAGTGGTTACAGAAGAAAATATTGAATATAAAGACAAGCACCAAGGCATAACTAAAAAATACTCTGCATGAAAGGCTGGTGGAACGTTGAAAAACAATGGAGCAAACGGACCAAAAATACTCGAAAAAAGTGTTACGTTACCAAACCAACGATGAAACGAACGCAAAAGACTAGTCATTTTTGCTCCTCGTAAATCGTTATATCAATATCGTTGTGCAATACCTTGTATTGCTCTTTTGAAGTCTGAACATCCCCACGAACAGACCAAAAGAAATATCGTCCACAAGAGAGTTTTTCTTCACAAGGTGTAAGTTTTGAAATAACAGACGCTGGTTCACCTCGCTCAAAGGCTCCTTCTGTTTTATAATAAATGCTGGCATCGTTCTTAGGAAATGTTTTTATTTTAACCAAACATTCCAGCTTGTATTTCGACATTACGTGTGAAAGATACTCAGAAGCAAGTTGCCAAGAGTTGTCTGTAGGTGCATTTAGCCATTGAGTATACAGCAATATTAAGCGATCACGATCTTCTTTTGTAATTGTTGTACTAACTCTATTTAAAATAGAATCAAAATACCATTTGCGTAATGAAATATCAGCATCACCGCTAAACTTTGGATAAATACCAGGATATACAGTTGTTCCGTAGTCTTTATAAATCTTACAAACAAAGGGTATTATCTCAATTGTTTCTAAAATGTACTTCGCCGGTACAACATAAGCAACGGTAGTACCATTTCTATCATTATTTAGTATTTGCCTGTTCAATCCAGAGACAACACCAAAAAGAAGCTGGATCTCTTTATCACTACTTCTATCACCTCGCTGGATAAAGACAGGGCCGCCGCTATCCCCATGTGACAAATCACTATTAACAAGATGGATTAGTTGCTCTGAGCCTAAGCCAGATGATATCGAGTTAATGATGCCAGAGTGCAAGGTTCGCTCGCTAGAATTGGAAAGCGCTGAAGAATGGGGGTAACCGACAATATAAACCAGATCTCCTTTTGAAACTCCATAGTGTTCTAGAATATTGTCCGTAGCAATCACATCGCCCGTTACAATAGGAAGCTGTGACATTATGGTAGAAGTCAAACCGATTAGTGAAACGGAAAGGTCCTCTTTGGGATGACTTGTCCATAGACGCATCCCATCATACCGAATTCGGTACTTCTCTTCATAATGTTTATGAGTATCAGTGCCATTAAGATTGAAACGAATTGTTACCCAATCGCCAGGCATCCTTTCAAGCACATGGCTTGCGGTAACTAAAAAGGTGAACAAATGCCCATGTGATTCTTTAATTAAAGGGGCAGAGACAATAAATCCAGTACCAGTACTATTATCGGCCCCAACGATTTCGACTGTAGAGTCTTGAATCATTGTGGTAAACTGAGGCTGATCAGGGTATAAGACCTCAGTCGAATCAGCACATGGAATACGTGTAGTTTCATTGTCAAATGCAACACCTAGATAACTTGACGTCCGAAGCTGACACCCGAACAAAAGAAAAAGGACTCCTAACAGAAGAAGTATAGGGAGCAGTCTGAAACTATACTGTTTAACGGAATACATAGAGCCCATTCTTGTATCTCCATATTCAATTAAGCATGGCAGCAGTTAATCTTCATAAAAACAAAAATGTAATTATAAAATTACTTCATGACATGCTAACGTACTTTAAATTACTACCTGTAACATTCAAGCTGAAGATCGAGATTAATGCCTTGGCGACTTTCAGTAAACGCATTCCCTTCCACCACTTCGTTGCCTCAAAATCCATAGACTAACGATGAAAGTTATCCGCAGATGATATTTGCTTTCAGAAGCAATTTCAAATTATAAATCCTTACAAAAGAGAAGGAAAGCTCATGACAACTTTGCTATGTAAGAATAATCTTTTCCAAAGCTCTTATGAGGGGAACATCTGCAGGGGCAAGCTTAAAAGACTCAACTTTTCCCACTGGCACCCATTCTATCTTATCGTGGCTTTCAAGGGCAAAATCACCAGCCAAATATTTAGCGAAGTAACCCAACAGACGTATTCTTTGGGGGCCATAATCATAACAGCTCTCAGCAACAAGACTGCCCACTTCTACAAGTATTGACAGTTCTTCTTTCAGTTCGCGAGCCAAAGCTCGCTCAGGGGTTTCGCCTGATTCGACTTTCCCACCAGGGAATTCCCAGTAGCCAGCGAGATGACCACCAGCTTTTCGCCGAGCGAGAAGCACTGTCCCTTTACGGTGAATGATTCCAGCAACAACATTAATCCTGTCCATTTCATGCCTGCAACTGTAATCCATTCTCGCGAGCAACCGCCTGAAGGTGTTGATTATCTTGAGGATCATTTACGATGTGAACTTTTCTGTGGCAATTGGGGCAGAGAGCAACCGCATTAGCAACACGGTCTTCACCATGCTGCGACAACCAAACAACATGATGCACTTCAAGATACGGTTCATGCGTTGGTTTTAAAAAAGGTGCAGATTGATTGCAAAGTTGACATACACCGAGAGAAAGACGCAACACATACTCGACTACACTTTGATTTCTTTCGTATAGAGTAGTATTGACACGCCTAGTACCAGGAGGACCGGCAACAAGTCTTGCACGGTTTGCCAAGTCGGCAATATTTCTTTTCCTTGCTTTCCCGGCAAGCAAGTCTTCCCTTCTCAAAAGAACAGCATCAGAAACGCTAAAAGCATTAGGGGCAACAATTCTTAAAGGAAACACCCAAACATTACGTCTAATGCCATTAGCCCCAAGCTGCACACTTTGGTAAGGAGCGGCGTCGAGTTCAACTTCTCCCATATATGTATAGGAACATGGCTCAAATACCTCAAATAGGTAAACTGCAATTTGTATGTCTCTTGCATTGAATAGTGTGCGATTTTGACGGTCGAGCTCCTGGTGCCCGTCTTGCCCCATTCCAGTATAATGCAGCACACCATCGATCCATTTATCTTCATACAAAGCTTTAAATGGATCAGAAATGAGTATCAGACAGTTATTCACACGAGAACGGCGCATACCACCGCTGTTGCCAACTCTGAACTGAGCACAAATTTCATTATTACTCAGGATATCACCTGGATTAGGGGGCATAATTCTGTCCTTTTCGTAACTGTACGCACGAGGGGCTGCCGTCCAACGTCCAAAGGTATTACTCGTTTTGTCCCCCCGCCTGGTCGCCATTCCCGACGGGGGGGACCTAATCTACTCGTCCAAGTTCGCCGTCAGGAACATGCCCTTCTCCAGCGACTGGAAAAAGGCCTGATACGGCAGCGGGTCCTCGATGGCCTGAATGCCCAACTGGGCATTGGCGCGGACGCGCATCTGCTTCGTGCCCTTGGGCTGCACCATAACCGTCATGCGCAGGCCGCCGCGGCCGCCCAGCTTGGTGGCCGTCACGGTGCCCAGGTTGGAGTCGGCCTTATCGATGACGAAGCTCAAATCCTGCAGGGTGGAAATCACCGTGCGCATGGTGGTCATCTTGTCTGTGGTGTCAAACACTCGGCTCTGCATGGTGCGCAGCTTCACCTGAGACTCGGTGCTGGTGGCCAGCGCCTGCTTGTTCGGATCTGCACAGCCGGAGGCCGCAACGACGACAAAGCAAAGGGGAAGAATGGCGCGAAGGAGAGTTTTCATATGTCGTTAGCCTCCAAAAAGACTGATTTCGAGAGCTTCTCGTAGAATTCTTTGTAGAGCTCCGGGGTTTCAAGGGCTTCCATGCGGGAAACAAACCCCTGGGTGTTCATGACAACACGCTGGAAGGTGACCCGCACGCGCGTGGCGCCAAAGTCCTGGTTCTTCATCCGCTGGGTCAGATCTCCGTTTAGCTCCCTGGCAAACTGATCCGCCAAGGCTTTGCCGGCCAGGGAGGCATCGGCCACGGGCAGCACGTCGCGGAATTCATCCGTCAAGCTCTGCTGCAGCTTGCCCGAAACACGGGCGCACGCGGCGTTGATCACCTCGGGCGTCAGCTTCTTGGGGGGCTGCGCATTGGCGGACTTAACCTTTGGCCGTGCCATAGGCGCGGTGACAAGAGAGACGCGGATTGTTTGCTGCTTGTCTATCGGCATGGAGCCGCCGCCCAAGGCCGCCACAAAGATGGCCATGGTCACCTGGCCGGCGTCTGTGGCGTCGCGGGTTTTGGATCCGACAATGATGCCGAGGTCAGGGGTCGATTCGTCGAGCTGGAAGCCCAGGTCCTGCAGCACCGAGGCCGAGGCTGTGAGCACCATCTTTTCGTCGTTGGTGTCGTAGCGTTTGGTCTGCAACTGGCGGTTTCTCATGCTCTCGGGGGCGAGGGTCAGCATGTCCTTGGAAATCTGCGCATGGTTGGCGCAGCCCCCGGCAACGGCTGCCAGCAAAAGCAAAGCGAAAACGCGAAGCTGTGGCAATACTTTCATGCTGCCGCCCTAAAAGCTGGACTGGCGGTAAGCGAAGTCACGCACCTTGCCCTGTTGGTCGAACTTGACGATGACGGTCAGCGTGCGCTGCGTGGTGGAGGAAGCCCCGGCGCCCTGATTGTAGCTGCCGCCGCCCAAGCCGCCGCCCAGCAAACCGCCGCTGGAAGCGCCGCCCAGAATAAGGGCGCTGACGCCGCCGGTGGACGTGGAGTAAGCGCTCTCGGTCGAAATCTTGTCGTACACCCACACCTCGCGGCGCTCTTCGTCGGTGGAGACGAGGTTCGGCGAGCCGAGGACCTCCACCACCTGCGCGTTGGTCATGCCGACCTTTATTTCGCGCTGGACCTTGCCCGCGGTGAGGCGGTCGCCGCCTTCGTCACGAACGGCTGCGCGGTGCTGCGCCGTGCTCATGCAGCCGGTAAGAAGAAAAATGCACAGGGCGATGCAACTCATTCTACGCATGAATCAGTTCCTCCATGGATTTCGTGGGTCCGTTCTCGCTTGCTCATAGTCCATACATCGTTGAAATTTGGTCGTATCCGGCGGGATAAACCCGTCGCACTGCCCTGCGTTGGCTTTACGTAGGGCGTGCATGGTTTCCCGATACGCTTTAAACACGTCGTCGTCATCCTCCCACAGGACACAAGCCGACGTGAGAAATGCCTGAATCGACGTATTGAGCACCTTCACCTGGTCCGCATGGTCGACCTCATGGTCCGCAGCCAGGCACAGCTTTTGGTAGCTCCGCATGGCCGCGCACTGGACGAGATCCTGGCCGATAGCCTGGCGGTCGGCATCCAAAGAATCCGCCATCGCCGGGGCCACCCAAAACGCAAGGGCGCAAGCCAGAGCCAGCCCCACGCCTGTCCCTTTGGCACACACTCTGCCCAGCCTCACCAACGTTATGCACCAAAGGCTTGCCCATCTTTTGGCATGTGGTACACCCAGATTTATGCGTCGCCTCATCCTCGTCCTTATGCTTGTCCTGTCTGCCCCGGCCCTGGCCAGCCCGGCCGGGGCATTCGAGCTCACGCTCCACGAAGTTCCCGTCGAGGTTTACTACAGCCCACGCGGCGGCGCGCAGGATGCCCTTGTACGGCGCGTAGACGCCGCCCGGGAGTCGGTCTACCTGCTGGCCTACTCTTTCACGTCAGAGCCCATTGCCGGGGCCCTGGAGCGTGCTGTGAGCCGCGGCGTGTTTGTTTCGGCCATCCTCGACCGCAGCCAGCCCACCGCGCGCGGCAGCCAAGGCCAAGCGTTGGCCGAGGCCGGTGCTACGGTTTACGTGGACCGCAAGCATGCCATCGCGCACAATAAGGTGATGATCTTTGACGGTACTGCCGTGGCCACGGGCAGTTTCAACTTCACCAAGGGCGCAGAGGAAAAGAACGCTGAGAACCTGCTGATTCTGGACAGCCCGGCGCTGGCCAAACTTTACCGCGAGGAGTGGGAGCGGCACCGGGAGCACGCGGAGAAGTGGTAAACAAGGGGGACTTGTGTGACGGCAACGATTCATAGGAGTGACCCGAAAAATTATGTTTCATCCCCAGTCAATCGGCTGCAATAGTGACTCACGCAGTAGCTTGAATCTTTCGAGAACATCAAAATGCATTTTTTTGAGTATTGGAGTATAAACAGCCATTATTCTGCTTATTTCAGCCTCAACAGGGCGGTAATTTTGTCCAAGCACAACGGGACCGAGGCCTCTCGCATAATTTTGTTTTTCGCACATAGAATTGTTGAGCTTATAGCTATCAAGCAACCCTTTCGCCATAGTGTATGTTTGAACGATCAACTCTCGCTCTCTGTCGTTGGGGACCTTCCCAATAAGGTGAGCGTTCTCTTCAAATATCACGAAATAACGCTGATAGACGGGATAAATATATGAGAAAGGTTCGGTATCAGGGTGTGCCTCAAGATGCTTCCCTATGCCTTCCATGTAATTGGCCTTTAAGGTGTCAATTTCAACAAGAAGCGCCTTACGCAAATTCAGAATTTCCTGGTGCTGTCGATCAGCCTCAGCCTCTCTGCTTATTTCCGCAGCAATGAGCACGCTCTCCTTGACATAACGACCGCCAAGGCGTGCACCCATGATTGACCCTGTAATCGTTCCCGCTACGCCTACTATGCCGATAAAGAGTGCCAGTCCGTCCACACAACCCCCCATTACTTTACCGCCTCAAGCGACCCTTCTCGTAGAATCTTCATGCGCACGATGAGGGCGTATGATTCAGAAATGATGACATTGCCACGAGTCGAGACAGAGGAGCTTTGATTATCGAAGTCTAGTAGAGCAACGATCCATTCGCCTTCAGCCCCAGGATGTCGCCACCCTGCAATGGGCTGATTCACTATGGACTTACAAAAAGTTTCAATGCGAGAGAACCCGGCTTTCGAAAGCGCCTGCCAGGAGTATTCAAAATAGTTGAATGTCCTCGTGGGTTCTGGTCGTGACTTGGTATGTCCACTATCGAAGGTTGTTTCAATCCGGCCCTCATGGCGTTTCTTTTCGCAGGCTGGGACGGGAGTATCTGCCGGGAAAAATTCTAACGAAAGAAACTGATTCATGGCTACCCCCCCATCCCACAAGCTAGTGTTACGCTACCGCCTAAAAATTCGCCGCTTGTCCCTTAAACACAATCCCTATGATCTCAGCTTGCTGCCTCTCGGCTAGTGAGCATTTATCACTCACGTCCAATGAGCGGGGATAGGGGCAAGAAACCGGTCCATATCTTCCTCTACGGCCGCACGAATACGACCAATCACTTCAAAGACAAAACCATTTGGGTCAGTTTCTGCGAGTTGCTCCGGCGTCATTCTCGACACCACAGCACTATTTAAACGTTTTTTTGCAGCTGACTCTTTGCGCTTGCGAGTTTTGTCGTCTAAGTCATCCCAGGCCAAGCCCTCGGGGTTAAACGTACGATAGTGCCTCTGCGCAACACTGACAGGCACATCTGTGCCTCCATCAATCGGGATAGGACCAAAACCATACTCCTCGGATATAGCAGCATGATGGAGATAGTTCTCGGTTTCGCGGTAGCAGGTGATAAGCGCTCGAGAACGCTCCCCTTGGTTGAATTCATGCGCTGTTCTTTGATGCTCTTGCGTGGTTGGCTGGCCCGGCTCGGCATCCCTATCAAAAACATGCAGCTCCGCAACCTCGAGATCGCTTAATCGGTTGGCCCAGAGTTGCAGATTAGAGCCTCCAAGGGGAATAAATACTATTTTATTTGAGTTTTCTAAAGCTGTTATACTCGGAACATCCTCTCCGTGGTGGATCAACATGTCAGCAATTTGCCTCCAAAAGGTGATGTCATTGGGCCCTTCTACGCCAATGAACAATTTAATGTCATGGTTAGGCAACATCCCAAGGGCCTTGGCAGCTCTCTCCGCGCCATCCTCCCCGGAGATCACCGTCGGGCATTCTGCGCGTCTGCCCACAAGGAAGCGGATTGCGGAAACAGGCAGTCGCTTGGCCAATGCGGGGTTATGCGTTGTAAGGACAATCTGACAATTCCCTTGTTCACTCAGCTCCTTAAATGAATCCATCAACAGCACCTGACTGTTCGGATGCTGTGACGTCTCCGGTTCTTCTATGCCCAAGATTATATCTGACCGACCAGCTTCCGTCGCAGCGCTCTCCGCCTTAGCGCGGAGGAAGCTCAGAAGGATTAATCGACGCACGCCGGAGCCACGCTTGTTGATAGGAACCTCTCCCTCGTCGACAAGGTCGACGGAGAAGAGTGATGTCCACGGTTTGGTGGTGACTCTAGGCTTAAGTTCACTTGCTAGGGAGCTATCTATCTCGCCAAGTTTCCGAACTGAAGCCTCGGCGACGCGAGTAATTTCCTCCTCAACACGGACTTTAAGCCTATCAAGTTCAGCTTGCTGCTCTGCAATGGCCTGCTTCACTGCAAGCTTCATTGGATCTTGCGCTTCCTCATCTTGATCCGTACTGGGACGATCCGCCTTGAACAAAGCAAACATTGGCATCGCACAGGCAATTTTGTCACCGGCAGCCTTAACATCATCTGACTTAACGAGAAGTTCCTTCTCTGCTAGTTGTAGATCAGGAAAGAAGTTCCATATGGCTCTGCGTATCTCGGCTTTAGCACGCTCATCAACGCCAGTGAGCGAGACCCCTAACTCCCTGGCCCTGGTCTTCAACTTGGCGAGCGTGAGCTCTAGCAGATCGTCGGACTGTGGAGCGGAAGGATGTAGAGCCCTGATGTACGTTTTTATTTTGGCCTTCGTGCAGGCGCCATTGGGGAAGATCTTAAGTACTTCTACATTCCCACGAGCGTTAAGAAGGTATTCATTGTCTAGCGTGGTATGAAATGTCTCGTCGAGGACAATGTCCACAGGAGGGTCAGAAAATTCGCAAGTAATTTTGATATCCTGTAAACCAGTCCATACGCAGCAATCGTCCTGGCTCGAATTCTGCTCGTTGAAGAACAGATCTAGTGCTTCCAGAATTGTGGACTTGCCAATATCGTTGCGGCCAATCAAGGCTGTGATGTTATCAAAAGTGATGGGCGTCGGGGTATCGTAGCTGCGGAAGTTTTCAATTGTGACGCGAATTAGCTTCATCCCATAGTCTCCATGTTAGATCCCAAGGATCTTCTTTTTCGCAGCGGTAAATTCATCTTCAGAAAGCAACCCCTTAGCACGTAACGCAGCGAGCTTTTCGATCTGATCACCAGGGTCTGTCGTCGCGCTTGGCTGGGGACTTGGCTGACCTCGCTGGCTCATTTCTTCTACAAGCCTTTTGACCTCTTCAAAATTCGACTGTTGCTTTCTATCAAACATAACGGAATTTTCGTCTTGTGTTGCCTGAAACAGCCCCCGCTTGGCTTCTGCTCCCCCCATAAAGGCGAACTGAATATAGCCATTGGTCATTATTCCGGCATTTTTAAACTGAATCGAGCTAATAGAGGACACCAAAATGTCTTTGTCCCCCTTAAGCCCATGCGTCATGAAACTCATCACTCCCTTTCTGCGTATGCAAATCTTCCCGTCATAGATCTCGATCTGTCCGTTTATTCCTTTCGCTGCGAATATTAGTTGCCCCACAGTTATTCCTCCCCCTTTAGTCCAATACAATACCCTATATTATTACACATAGTTATCCCAACTCTACCACTTGAAGCATTAGCCGTTTGCACCCAACCTGGGGCTTGGGGGAAGCCAAGATCAGAGAAACGGCATTGCTTCGTCAGCCAGGTCCGTCAAACAAAAGAGCAAACAGCTTTCAAGCGTCGTCACCACTGGTTGCACCACACGCAGCAAAGCCAGTGGTTGCCCGTCTCCGCGCCCCCTGCCCCGGATTAGACGGTATCGTCGCCGGCGGCTTTCTTGGGGGCGGGGTACGGGGCGGTGTCTTCTGCCGCCTTGGGCATACCGGCCTTTGGCTCTGCGGCGCCATATTGCCCCCGCGCCCTGGCTAGCTTCGCTATCTCGCCTTCTAGCATGTCACGCGCTGCACTCAATATCTTCAATTCATCAACCCCGGCTTCGCGCATGGCCCGCGCCACCTGATCAACGCGCTGAGCAATCGGCTCCAAAGGTGCGACACAAGGCTTGTCGGCCCCAGCAGGATTCCCCTCACCCAACAGCAACCACCGAGGAGAGAGGTCGAATTCGCGTGACATAGCTTCTAGATCATCAGCACTTGGGCGTTGGCCTTTTTTCCAGTGATGGCTCTTGCCTTGTGACACACCTAGTCGGGACTCCAGCCCTTTTAGAGTAAACGAGTCGCCCTCAATCGCAAATTTTCTTTTTGCGATTTCTACTATTTTATCGAACTGTTCGGCCCAACTGTGTGACACAGCAACCACCATGCGTTTGAAAATAAGTTGACAGAACAGAAGATTTTCGATTAACGCTCAAATTGTCGTTGTTACCGAACCGAACCAAACGCAGAGGCAAACATGGTCAACTCACCCCGCGACCGCGCCGCGGATATCATGGGCGGCTATGAGCGGCTTTTCAAACTTGAGGCTACCGGACTGCATATTGAGGACAGAGCCACGTGCAAAGCCAAGCACGAAAGGTACCGGAGCGCCTGCCTCTTGCTCCGGAAAATCAACGAACTCGTCAGCGAATTCTTTCCCACTCCGACAGATCCGTCGGCTCCGTGCCGTCCGGACTTTTCATGTCCCACTCATCATGCCCGGTCGCCTGCATATAGACGTCGTCGGCTGCTGCCTGGGGGCTATGGTAAGAGCCGTAAAGTTCATCCTCGCACCAAAGCCCCCAGCGCCCTTGGTGTGGGCGAATGACAAAGACGCCAAACGGGCTGCGATACGCGAAGATCATCACATCTCCATGAGGTACCGTTATGCAATTTAATTCCACAGCTAACCTAACTCCCCTTACTCGGCAAGAGGCCTTGCGCCTGTGGATGAACCGAAATGGTAAGAGCTTCAGTGCATGGGGCGGTAACATGGGCGTTACCGGCAATGCTGTTTCCAAGCTTTGCGACCAAGACACCATGCCGGTGCATCGACATGAGCAGCTGCGTCACCTCGGCGTCCCGGCCGAACTGCTGCCAAAGCCTATGGACCTGAAGCCCGGCCCTAAGCCCAGGGGCATTCACGGCGAGTTCATGGCCGCCTTCCGCGGCGCCTAGCTCTTGCCTTCCAGCGCTATCGAATTTTCGTGCCCGTAACCACGCAAAACAGACAAGGAATTTGCGTATGAACCAAACACCAAGCCTCACCGCCGTGGTCCACGCCATCGTCAAAAAGGCCCCCAGCGGCATGGACACCGCAACCATCGTCGAGCTCTTGGGCAAGGACTACAACACGGGCATGAGCGAGCTTTCGCGCCAGCCCAGGCACAAGTTCGACGCCGACCTGGTGCTCCCGGCCATGAACCTGGCGGACTCGGATGCGCCCCTGCACTTTCTGGCCAGGCAGCGCGGCGGCGTGTTCATCAAGCTGCCCCAGGCGCTGGAGGGCGGCGATCCGGTCCAACTGGCCTGCCTCAAGTCGGTAAAGGAGTTCGGCGAGCTCATGAGCGTGACCGGCGCGGCCTTGGCCGATGGCACAATCACGGCAGAGGAGCGCGACAGAATCACCCGCGAAGGGCACGAGGCCGTCACCGCCACCATGGCGTTGCTGAAGCTCGTGGGCGAAATAGGGAGGGCGCGGGCATGAACGAGCCATTCATCCAGGGCGAGAAGCTCTACAAGTCGTTTTGGACGCGCACAGGCCTGTGCACGGTAACGGGTGTGGTTTTGGCCGCAAGCGACAGCATGTTCCTGGTGCAAAGCACTGGCCGGTCCGAGCCACGGCCGCAGACCGCCCCCGCGGGCTGGAGCCGCACCGCACCCCAGGCCCTGGAACATCTGCTTTGCTCCCTGGGGGTAACGCTGCGCCGCGTGGAGGCCGACACCCTGCGCCTGCGGGCCAGGATACGGAGCACTCAAACCATGCTGGTCCAGGTGGCTCAGCTGGAAGAGGAGGGCGCGGCATGACCCCGGACGTAGGCGCACAGGAACTAGCGGATTTGTTGATTGCCAAACTGCCCCCCGTCATCGCGCGCGAACGCGTTTCCCATTATTTGGGCGGCATCGTCGACGGCAAAACCTTGGCGAACGCCGACAGCGACGGCAAGGGGCCTGACATCGCATGGCGGGCCGGGCGAAAGGTCTGCTACCGCACGGACAGTCTCGTCTCATGGGTGCTGGGGCGCTTCGAAATCCGCCGTATCGCCAACCTCAAGACACTTTAGGCGGCCGCAGGTTATGTACAGCAGCCTTTGTCGCGTCGGGAATCAAGTGGGCGTAGCGCTCGGTCATCTTAAGCGTCTTGTGCCGCATGAGTGTCTTGATGCGGTAGATGTCGGTGCCGGCCATGGCCAGCCAGGAAGCGAACGTGTGGCGCAGTGTGTGAAACACGACGCGCAGCAACCGGCCTTCTACCCCTTTGTTGAACTCAAGCACTTCGATAAGCCGTTCAAACTCGCTCCGGAAGCTCCTCACCTCGCCCTTGATCCCAGGGAAGGCCCGAGGGGATTCGTCCTTTCGCCTGTCCAATCTGGCCTGCAGAACCGCCTTAACCTCGTCGTTGAGCGGGACCTTCCCGCCCGGTTTCTGCTTCGGCCCATCGCGCACAGTGAGGATATTATGCCGCAGATCAACGTCCAGCCACACCATGCGCTGGATCTCGCCAAGGCGCAGGCCGGTATTGAGCGAGACCACGATTGCATCGTGCAGATCCATGCTCTTCTCCGCTGCGGCCGCTACGAGCTTGTCCGCCTCCTCATAGGAAAGGAAGCGGTCGCGTTCGTTGTACGGATTCGGCGTGGCGATGCCTCGAACCGGACTCTGCCCCTCAAAGAGCCAGACATTGTCGACGCTCGTGGTCGAAGCGATGTTGTAGGCATGCCGGAGAATGGCGTGGTGGTGGTTCACCGAGGCTTGGGACAGACCAGATTTCAGAAGGCCTTCCAAGAAGTCCTCGACATCCTTCTTGGTGATAGCGCGCAAGGGCAGATGTCCGAGGACGGGATTGATCGACTTGTTGAAGCGGATCTCGTCGGCGCGCCAACTCCCATTGTTCTTCTTGGCCAGCGGGAGGTAGTAGTCTTGGAAGAATTTCCCAAGGCTTATGTCCAGAACCTGCTCACGCTTGGCTTGGCCCTCCGCTTCCAGCTGCTGCACCCGGAGCAGCTGGCGCTTCTCGGCAAGGCTCTGCGGCCCCTCACCCGTTGCATGCGCCCTGCGCAGATCGGCGAGCAACGCGGCGGCCTTCTTGGCCGTCCAGCCGTCACTGGCCCATCCGAGGGCTTCCTCGTGCCTCTTCCCATTGACGGAGTAGCGCAACGCGAAATATTTATCCGGCGCGCCGAGATGCCGTCTGGTGGCATGCTCCCGGTATCGCACGCCAGGGTATACGGTGAAGACCCAAGCCATAAGCCCCCCTCAATTTGTCCCCACATAGTCCCCCGTTTTACCAGCGTCAAGGGAATCGCGGGGAATAACTCCATAGCGCAACATGCCGAGATAATGTGCTTTGGGAATTCAGGGGAACCCACTGAAGGTGTTTCGAATGGACTTCAAATCCATTGTGTGGTCGAAAGGTCACAGGTAGGTTCGACTCCTATACGCTTCCGCCAACCATCAGGCGAGACGAGCTATTTGCAATCATACGCCATCTCGGCAGACAGCGACGCCAGCGAGATTATTGCCTTCTTCCCCTCGCTCTGTCCCGGCATAGTCCCACTTGCCCCATTCTCACTCAGGTCAGCATCGATATGTCGACGACTGCGGCACCCTATCGAGAGAGGCACGGCGCGTTGCCTGCAGCAGGGCGGCCGGACCCGGAACGAAAAAAATCGCGGCCGTTTGCAAAAAATACTTGCCAACAGCCGGGAGCTTGCCTTAAAGAGTCCTTCCCTACGGGCGATTAACTCAGCGGTTAGAGTGCCACCTTCACACGGTGGAAGTCCCGAGTTCAAATCCCGGATCGCCCACCATAGAGAAATCGGCCCCGCATCGTCGGGGCCTTTTTCGTTTCAGGACCCAGCAGATTCAAAACAGGAGCGTCCATGCGCATCGTGCTCTACCAGCCGGAAATTCCGCCAAACACCGGCAACATAGCCCGGCTCTGCGCGGCCACGGGCACGCCCCTGCACCTCATCGAGCCCCTGGGCTTCAAGATCGACGACAAGCACCTGAAGCGCGCTGGCCTGGACTACTGGCCCAATGTGAACCTGACCGTGCATCCGCATTGGGCCGCCTTCGAGGCCGCCTTCCCGCGCACGCGCATGGTGCTCACCAGCGCGCGCGGCGGCGTGCCGCACCACATGTTCCGCTTCGCGCCAGACGACGCCATCGTGCTGGGACCTGAGACGCGCGGCCTGCCCGAGTCTCTCTTCGAACTCTGCCCGGAGCGCGTGCGCATTCCCGTGCTGCCCGCGGTGCGCAGCCTGAACCTCTCCACCTCCGCGGGCATTCTGCTCTACGAGGCCCTG
>Ga0209373_10003095_pt1 | contig 15805 bp, 12 predicted proteins | sample Higcelweek5metaG_FD_187173 | JGI IMG/M metagenome (GOLD analysis project Ga0209373, IMG submission 187173) | Freshwater pond sediment microbial communities from the University of Edinburgh, under environmental carbon perturbations - High... | ecosystem: Environmental > Aquatic > Freshwater >...
TATATAAAAAAATAAGTTTATACAACAAAAAAGTAGCTGAATAATATTGCGTGGACGCCACTCCGGGTTTCGTGTATTCTAAAATTTTGTAGCCTGTTGATTGTTAATGTAAAAAAACATATCTTTGCATGATAAAAAGGGGAAGTGTATTTCGAATTACAACCCCGAATTCTATCGGGAGATATTACATTATGAGCTGATTATAATTATTCCCTTTCATGACCGTTGGTTCCGTCAAACACCCGCAAAGCCTTGTGCATTTAATAAGGATATCCGGTCGGACGAGAGCACATTTTTGTCGAAACAATCATTCGTAAAAAGGTCGTATAGCAATACGGGGGTTGTATACAATGTATAAACGCAATAAATAATGAAAAAGAGAAATAAAAAAGAGATAGTACAGGAAAATACTGATTTAGAAAAGGATTCGTATAAAAACCCAATAAAAGCAGGAAAACCAAAGAAAATCAAGCGTTCTCTAAATTATTATTCAGGTTCGAGTATTTTTGAGTATTTGCGAGAATTATCAATTGTAATCATTGGTGTGCTAATTACGCTTTTTATCACCAATCGCATAAGTGATAATAACAAACAGAAGGAGATAAATGGAATGCTTGGTTTTATCAGAACTGAGTTAATAGAAAATGAAGCGAACTTAGAATGGATACGGTGGAGATGGGAAGGAGAGCAACATATATTTCGGCTCGTATTGGAAAATACAGATAAGGTGAAAGAGATTCCCGCTGATACTTTGAAAAAATACAACTATGCTATAGGTGCTCTCTATGGTCTTTCTGTAAAAAAAGAATCGTATGAGCTACTCAAAACTTCAATGTTGATGCAATATGTGAAAGATAAAAACATATTGCGTAAGCTTTCAGGATTGTATGAAAGACTTCAAAATTTAGATGCACAATTATCAAGATATAGTACCCAAAAAACTTCTTTCTTTTTGGAACCAGTAGTGGCAGGAATGGAAGAGAAAGTCCTGAAAAAGATGAAAGAAGAAGATGTATATGTTTTTTGGGATTACATCGCACATAAAAAAGAGTTCAGAAAATTTGCTTATACGAGTCAAACGATTCTTAGTCCGGCAACGATCTTCGATGACTGCAAGGCAGATCTACAAGAGGTTATACTTATGCTTGACAAAGCGGAATGAGTAAAAGATGATAAAAAAGCCATGATTAGGTTTTTTAGCAAAACGAACTTTTTTCATTCCTTATATTCCTCCTTTTCATTTCGGCTACGCTCAACGGAGTGTAAAAAGCAATCTGAGGGCTTCTAAAATGAATCTGAGGAGCAATTTTTTCCATCTGAGAAGTGATATAATCAAACTAAAATGTTTGTTCGTTAGTTTATAGTTTTATTTGAAAGAAACATTCAAAAGTCTACGACGTTTTGAAGTTTGGCTTTCTTCAAACGCCCGCGAAGCTTTGTGCATTGAATGAAAATAATCAATAGGATAGGGTTTATTTGTCAAATACATGCAACATTCTCAGTTATTCTTTCATCTAAAGAAAAAACAGTATTTTTATGAAACTGAATAAATATTTGATATTGATTTCGACGCTTCTGCTTGCTGTATCGTGTGAGTCAAAAACTGATGCTGAAGCAGAACAGGCTGGTGTGAAAATAACGATAGGTACAGTTTGTGGTTGGTGTGCCGGGAATGATTCATTGGTTATTACCGAAAAGAGAATGACTTATATTCAGAAAGCCGTTTGTGACGGAAGTGAGTATAAAACTTCGAAATCTACTTCTGAAAGTAGTTGGAACAAAATAATTAGTTTGTACGATCAGGACGAGTTTGCAAAGGTGGATATAAATACCTGTCATGTGTGTGCCGATGGGTGCGACACATGGATAAGGGTGGAAAACGGAACGTTTACACACAAAATACGTTTTGGTGGTATTCGGGATTCGGATGCATTAAAGCCCATAGAGGAGTTTATAAAACTGCTTGTTGATGAAAAAAGTAAATTTGCAGTTCAATAATTAAAAAGCAAATATTGAGAAAGGGGCCATCTCTGATATCCCGGAATCTTTTCTCTTTAAGCCGATGCTTGTAAATAAAACTTACAAGCATCGGCTTTTTGCTTTAGGATAAATGGAATGATATAAATTGTAGATTCTTGTATTTAACAATTATTATAGTGTTTGTTAGAACTTTGTGAGAATTTTGTTAGTGTTTTGTGATATAGAATATGATTTATTTTCACTAATATTGCAGAGTTAAAATTTAAGTTTATGAATAAGTACTCGGGAATAAAGTGGTTTTATCTGTCCTCCCGGATAGGTAATCAGTTAAGCCAATGCTGGTGTACATTACTGTCTGAAGTCTATGAAATTTAATACATTTAAATAAGATTGTCTGGTAGAACAGGATAATGAAAACAAATACAATATGAAACGAAATCTATTATTCTTAGTTTTTTGCATGGTTTTATTAACTATGTATGCAAAGCAACCCACCATTATTCATTCTAACAAAAAGAATATCGTAATGATGATCGACAAAGGGAGAAATGATTGGACTATCTCTCCGGAGCTATTCCCGTATTCTATGCAACCATTTAACGAGGGTATTGTGCCCGATATCATAGTGGATTATACGCTCGATGAGTATTTGAATCAAACAGTTGACAAAGATGTAGCAACTGCAATAGACCTGTTGTCAAATCAAATAAGCAATTTGCATAAATGCATTTTACAAATAGAAGAACTATGTATCTGAAAAAAGCGGGTATTTTAATTGTTTGTAGTTTTGTTTTTTTGTTGTTCCCAAGGGTGCTTTCTGCTCAAAATAGCACTTATAGTGTTGTGGGCGTAGTGTGCGAACCCAATAGCACAACAACAATTCCTTATGTAACGATACAAAGCTATGTTGCAGGCACTACTTCGAATCCTGTATATGCTTGTGTGTCCGATGGGTTGGGTAAGTTCAATATTGCCATCGCCAATCCGGGAGAGTATGATATTGTTTTTTCCTATGTTGGCAAACGTACACATATAGCACATGTTAGTCTGAAAACTGAAACCACAATAAATTTGATGACAGTAAAGCTGGAGGATCAGAGCAAGGAACTGGGAGAAGTGAATGTGTATGGACAGAAACCCCTTGTAAGTGTTCTCCCTGACAAAATAATTTATAATGTGTCGGATGATCCTCAGGCGTTCAATTCCAACTTATTGAAGATTGCCCGGAAAATCCCTGTTTTGAATGTCGATCGTGAAAATGGTATCCTGCTAAATAATTGTACTCCATTAATTTTGATCAATGGAAGAAAAATAAAATCGATCAACAGGGATCCTGTTTTATTCCTGAAAAGCACAGCCGCTTCTAAAATTTTGAAGATTGAAATTGTCTCTACTCCCGGTTCGAAATACGATGGCGATGAGAGCTGTGGTGTGGTGAATATAGTTACCAACAAAACGAACGATGCATCGTTGATGGTAGGCACTGAGGGCGATAGTAATCTGGGTTATACTATGTTTACTGATGTTGGGTTTAAATCCAATAAGTTTACTGTGAACGGTAATCTTTCATATTCGTCGACAAAAAAGTTCGATTCCGAAAAGCATTCCGAAAGGTTGAATAAAGAGGATGTACTCAACTATAAACTTATTCAGAACAGTGAAAATAAGTTGGTTGGCAATGGTGTTTCAAAAACTTTTTCAATCGATGCGAGTTACGAATTTGATACACTTAATACCTTGAATTTCTCGGCAGGTTATTTTCAGGATGTTTTAGCAAATACTACGTTTCAGGCCAATACAATGAATGATTTCTCGAAGAAAGCTGTATATGCTTACAATGCTACAGAGCAATCGCATCTGAAATGGGGAAATTACAATATGGGGTTAAATTATGAATATATCTCAAAAAACAAGAGAAATAATCTCATTGTATCTGCATTGAAAGAGGTGGAATTTACGGATCAGCTGAACACCCAAGAAACACTGCCTGTGTTGAATTACAATACATCTTTTCTGGAATATAACCTAAATGAAAAACAGGATGAAAATACTTTACAAGTCGATTTTGTTCATAGCTTTACGAATGAAAATAAGCTAAACGTGGGAGCTAAAACCATATTCAGAAATAATTCGAGTGTTTCAGATAAACAGAACATTATTAATACAATCCCGATTGAAGAAAATGAGAATTTTAAGAACACCCAGCAGGTGTATGCACTATATTCGGAATACAGTTTTAGTCTGGCTAAACAATTTAATTTCAGTGCCGGACTGCGATTCGAATCAACAAAGATTGATGGAGGGTATGAAAACAGTAATGTGAATGATTTCTCAACCAACTATTCAAACTTTTTGCCCTATTTGCTCATTTCCACAAAAACGACTAAAGGAATTGTGTTGAGTGGAAGTTACAATGCCAAAATCAGTCGTCCGAGTGTTAGCGCTTTAAATCCGACAATTTATGTATTAGATCAGCAGTCCATTTACTATGGCAATCCTACGCTTACTTCCGAATATCTGAATACGCTTAGCTTTAATTACTCGAACAGTTTAAAGCGTATCAAACAATTTGCAAAGTTATCGTATATTTCGTCAAACAATTCGATACAGAACATCTCGGGAATAAACAGCACTAATATTTATTTTACAACCTATACAAACGAGGGAAAGTACGATGAGTTAAAACTAAACCTGAACCTTAGTTCCATGTTAACAGAGTGGATGCAGGTACGGTTGGGTGGAAGTGGTAGTTATGTCAGTTTACAACATCAGGATGTGTCAAATTCCGGATATACAGGAATTGTAAATGCAAGCGCTTACTTTTTCTTGCCAAAAGATTACTACATAGGCATGAGTGGAATGTATAAATTTCCTTCAATATCGTTACAAGGCTCGGGCTTCAGCTTTTATACTTGCGAAATGAACGCCTCTAAAGCATTTTTTGGTGACAAACTAAATGTAGAATTGACTTTGTCCAGTCCATTTTGGAAAACAAAGAAATACTCCAGGATAATTGATACCAATGAAATGCGATTAACAACTGATAAGTATAATATGGGTAGGAAGTTGATGCTTTCAGTGTATTATACCTTCAACGACAAAAATATCAGAGCAAGTAAAACAAGCAAAAGCATAGAAAACCAGGACTTGGTTGGCTCCAAAGGTGCACAATAGAAAGAAATGTGGCAATTGTTTAATATGCCAATTATTTAATGTGCCAATTATTTAATATGCCAATTTTTTAATATGCCAATGTGCCAATTCAAGAGTCAGCAGTTGGTGTGGAAGTTAATGAGGTTAAACCCTTGTTCGCTGTAGTCGAAGTGAACAGAACAGGAAAAACATAAAACACCCATGACCGAGATTAAAAATCGGGACATACAAGGAGATGATTAAAATTTTTACTAAACATTCTTTGTCCCTCTCTTATTCCCCCTTTAGGGGGTTAGGGGGCAGATATAACAAACTTATATTATGAAAAAAAACATCGTGTTCATTTTATTGATTGTATTCCCTTTCTCATGCACGTTTACTCAAAAAAAGACAATGAATTGGGAAACCAGAGATGTAAGCGCACGCCAAATACATAATATCTCCGTTCTGTCTGATTGTTATGGCTATGTGCGCTATTTTTATCCAAATTCTTATGTGGTTGATTTTGATTGGACTAAATTTCTGATGTACTCCATACATAAAATCGAACCGATACAGAATGATGATGATTTGAAAAGCGCTTTGCTCGAATTGTTTAAACCGCTTTGTCCTCAAATTTCGTTTTCGAATAATGCTGTAGTGACAACAGAGAAAATCAGAACACCTTACTTTGCAGTTGAATATAAGGCAATCGGTTCGTTGGCTGAGATGAAATCGCCGATAATCAGAATAACAAAAGATTTAGATTACAACAGCAACTATTCATTTAAAATAGATGAAAATATCTATGTGAATTTTCCGCTTGCAGTAAACAGCTTGCCTGCAAAAACAGATAGCTATACTAATTTGCTAAAGGAGATCAATAAAATAGATGAGGGTGGAATAGGGCTATTCTCCGCATTACTGAATGCAGAAAGTGTGAAAAATGCGAACTTAATATTTAAGCAATTATCATACAGGATAGCCGACTTAATAATAAGGAAAAATATTATTCAATATTTTTATCCTTATTTTCACGAAGATGGGCTACAGGAAATATGGGATAGTAAATTTGAAAACGCCATTACTGAACTTGCTCAGGTAAATAATTTAAACGATTATTATTTGCAAATATGTAAGTTTCTATCAAATGTAAAAGATAGTCATATTCAAATTTGGAATACCTTCAGTGTGGGCGCTGTGGTAACCTATGCACCATTTTATTACCCTGATCTTTCGATTGGATTTGCCAATGATACCTGCTTTGTTCTACATGTAGGTAAAGAGTATGATAAGCAGATCAAAAAAGGAGATGTTTTGGTCTCCATCAACGATCGGCCAATCCACGAAATAATTCAGCAAAAGTTAGCTTTTTGTCCTCATTCCTCATACGCAGCCGGATTGTATCGGTTGTCAATCTTTGGTAATTTATTTGAAAGTACAGCAAAGGATGCTATTCTGAATGTTGCATTTAAAAACAGCAACAATGAACTAAGAAAAATTCAATTGAAGACAAATTTATCCGATAGCCCTGTTGATAGAAATGCAGATTTTATAAAAAAAGATGAGAATGGATTGGTTTATATTAATCTCTGTACAGATGCATGTACTTACGAGAATTTCACAAAATATATTTCGACACTGCAATCGGCTAAAGGCATTGTTTTCGATGTGAGAGGGCGGCCACAACCGGATGTTTTATCTGTGATCAGTCATTTTATTCACGAAAAAATAGAACTGGGTAATCTTTTAATACCGGTGATTCGTTTTCCAAATCAGGAGAATAACGTATATGCATCAGCAGAAAAATGGTATGTCGTGCCGGCAGTATCTCCTGAAAGTAAGGAAGCAAGTAAGAAAAACGAGTATAAAAACTCCCCTGTCTATACAGATTGAAAAACCACTTGTTTTTCTGTCAAACGAAAAAACGATAAGTTTTGGTGAATCATTTATTGAAATGATGAAATATTACAAAGTAGGAACTATTGTTGGGATGCCCACAGCTGGTTGCAATGGAGATGTAACCCGTTTCCAAATGCCGGCTGCTACTTTTTTTATGACTTACAATAAATTTCTGAATAGAGATGGTTCACAACATCATGCTGTAGGTGTTTTGCCCGACGTTTATTGCGATGTGAAAATCATAGATATACAACGAGATATTGATACTCAATTAGAAACGGCAAAGAAAATATTACGATAAACAATGGCAAAACCTCTGTCTTTTCGGATATATGATGAGGGGAGTTAAAGTTGGTTCCCAGCAACATCCGCAAAGCATTGTGTAATAAATATGGATATCCGGTAAGATAAGGTTTCGGTCACTGTTTAAACCTGTCAGATTTCAAAAATCTGACAGGTTTGGAGGCGTAAAAGCGTTAAATAAGGATGTCCAGTATTGTACAGTTTGATAATAACGATACAATATCCTTTTTATTTACAATTAAACGCTTTTCGCTGATATGAGCGCGTGGACCGATGGCTGAGCTGCCTTATTAGTTGCCGATAAACCGTGGAACAATGAAAAATTACTGTTTTTTGATACGGAAATCCCAAAAATCGTTGAAATAACCGTTCAGTTGCATCACCAACTCCCTCAGTTATATCACGCATTTGCACAGTTGCGTCGTGCAACTGTGCATTTCGGTCACGCAACTGCGGGCTTTCGTTGCTTAACTGCACAAATGCATCACCCAACTGAGAGCTTTGGTCATTCAACTGAGGGCTTCTGTTACGCAACTGTGCATTTCGGTCACCCAACTGCGGGCTTTCGTTGCTCAACTGCACAAATGCATCACCCAACTAAGAACTTTGGTCATGCAACTGAGGGCTTCTGTTACGCAACTGTGCATTTCGGTCACGCAACTGAGGGGTTTTGTTGCTTAACTGCACAAATGCTTCACCCAACTGAGAACTTTGGTCATGCAACTGAGGGCTTTTATGGTTAAAATATCAGCACAAAACATTTATTCTGAGTATTCGAATACAATAAAAGCAATTGTCAACAAGTGATTTGTGTGTGAATTAATTTAATGTTCTTCAATGCTTTAACTTGTTTGTATGTGGCCTGTTTAAATTGTAATTATTATTAGTTTAGATACGTTTAGCATTCCGGACGGACCAGATACTCAGCGCTAATCTGTAACTAATGTCGTAAAACTAATCACGATGAATACTTTAGCGTGGAACATACCCGCATTTATCCTTCCGGATATGTAGATGAATGAACTAGAACTAAGGCAGGCGTACGTTTCCGTCAAACGTCCGCAAAGTTTTGTATATTGAATAAGGATATCAGGCGGAGTGGGATTTGTTAGTGGTTTTGTTTTTAAAGAAACGTTCAAAAGTCTTCGACGTTTTGAAGTTTGAACGTGTACAACTTTTAGTCGTCGAAGGAACGAGACACAAAATGTTTATTCAAAAGTGGAACTTTCATACTTAAAGGAATAGAATTTTAGTGTGTCAGCCACTAATAGCAGCAGATCCTATCTTACGTTGTCGATGTGCTTTTATTAATGATTTTTAAGTGCCCTTCAAAAACAATTTCGGGCTATAAATAGTTAATGTCTGAAATAAGCAAGAGACAATAATCAATGAATTCAAAACAGGAAAGTGCATCAGGGTGGCTTGGGAAATCGATGGCTGAAGCAAAAGGTGCGTATTTATCAGCTTCGTTGATGACTATTTTGAGCGCGGGATGTTTTGTAGCGTTTAGTTGGTATTTGTCAGCTTTTGCTGCTTCATGGCTTGTGGACGGGCAAGTGTTGGCTTATCAATTGCTATATGCAGTTGTGTTTATTACAGGTCGGTATGTTTTTGCTCATTTTGCGTCCGTCCTGAACTATAACGCCGGCAATGTGATTGTGGCCAAAGTGAAAAAACGACTTTACCCCGAATTACTCAATAACAATCAAACGGACTCCATATCGAGTACATTGTTGGTGACAAGGGCCACCGACGATCTGAAACCCTTCTATTCATTTTTTGTTCCTTATGCTTTGGCTTCGGTGTTGGTGGGTGGTTTGTTGCTTGTTGTGAGTTTCTGGATGGACAAATGGGTGGGTTACACGCTGCTCGTTACTTTTTTGGTGATTCCCATGCAAATGATAGTGATAGGTGTGGGGGCTGAGGCGCTTCATAAAAAACACATCAGTCTTTTTATGAAGTATTCGGCAGTTTTTTACAATCGCCTGCATACAATTGTCGAAATTGTGAACCTCGACAATTTTAAACCACAATATCTCTTTCTGTCCGAAAAAAGCAAGGCGCTCAACAAAGCAACTACCAATGTGATGAGTGTGGCCATATTGTCGTCGGCAGTACTGGAGCTTTTTGTAACAATAGCCATTGCTGCGGTGGCCATATATTTAGGAATGAGCTTGCTGGGTATTATGCCCGGGCCGAATTACGGAAATGGCTACGATTTCAAAACAGCTTTGTTTCTTTTGATGTTGTCGCCCTATTTTTTCTTTTATTTGCGCAAGTTTGTAAGTGCTTATCACGACAGGAACCGGGCGTTGGCAGCAGCAAAGTTGTTGATGCCTTTACTGCACGATATAGACGAAGTGCCTGTAATAGATGAAAATGAACAACTTCGGACGCTTGAAATCAAAGACCTGAGTTTTGCTTATCCCGATACAGTTGTGAAAGTGTTGCACAATATTCAGCTTCAACTTCCCGTGAAAGGACTTGTGCTTGTGAAAGGTATTTCAGGTTCGGGCAAATCCACTTTACTGAAAATATGTTCAGGAAACCTGAAAGTAAACGAAGGTAAAATAGCGTTCAATGGGCGTGATAATGCGTGGTCGCAGCAATGGTTGAAAGTGAATTCGTCGTACATGAATCAGTTTCCCTTTATCTTCGATGGGACCTTGCGTTACAATGTTTTTCTGGATAAAGCAGCCGAAGCACAAAAGGATTATCCCGCTTTTCTTGACAAAATACTTGACAAAAAAGAAGAAGGCTGGGAAACGCAGTTGAGTCACAATGGGAAGCAACTTTCGGGAGGCGAAAAACAATTGGTTACACTTGCAAGGATGATGCTTTATCCTCAACCGGTGGCGATATTGGATGAACCGACTGCTAACCTTGATGCTTCGACTGTTGAAATCATTCTCGAACAAATACAAAAAATGTCGCACGAAAGATTGGTAATTGTGGCTTCGCACGAAGATAAATTTGATGCCATTTCCACTAGAGTGCTTCAACTGAACTGGGGGGAACAGATGAATTAATAATTGATAATTGACAATTGATAATTGACAATTGGCGGGAGACAGTTCAACGATTCAACGATTCAACAGTTTCACAGTCTAAAGTCTAATGTCAAAAGTCAAAAGTCTTGGGATCAGAGATCTTTGTCTTTTGTCTTTGTTCTTTGCTCTTTTGTCTAAGGTCTAAAGTCTGGAGACCGGGGACTGTTGACCGTTGACTAAAAAAACAAACAGATGAATTAATAATTGACAATCGACGGGAGACAATTCAACGATTCAACAGTTTCACAGTCTAAAGTCTAATGTCAAAAGTCTTGGAATCAGAGATCTTTGTCTTTTGTCTTTGTTCTTTGCTCTTTTGTCTAATGTCTGGAGACCGGAGACTGTTGACCGTTGACTAAAAAAAACAACTAAATGAATACATTCTTACAAAAACATATATTTCAACCTTTAGCAGGCCGTTGGGCGCTGGGTATTTCGGTGTTGATATTCTGGACAGTTGCTTTTGTGGCTCTTCCTGCCATTTCGGGTTGGTTCCTGGCTGCATCTACTGTTGCCTTTATCACTGCCAATGCTTTGTTTGCGTATTTAATTCCATCTTCCATCATTCGTTTGCTCACGTTGATGCGCACAGCAAGCCGGTATTTCGAACGACTTGAAAACCACAAAACAACCCTCGATGCACAACGCAGGCTGCAACTTGCCATATTTCAGTCGGTAGCACGTTTCCCTTATTTCAAAAAACAGGTCAATAACAATTCCACGATTCTCGAAAACAGCACACATGGTATCGATCAGATATTGAATCATATTTTACTCTGGTTATTGCCATTTACGGCGCTGATCATTGCATTGGTCGTTTATTTTTTCTTTCTTGCCGTGTTTTCGCAGGCAATTGCTATTGAATTTTTAATTTCATCGTCGCTTCTATTGTTCGTGCTTCCTCAGTTGATTTTTAGGAGAAACCGTATACTTTACACAACGCTCAAAGCAGAACGCGAAGAAAACAATCAGGCGCTGATACAAAGTTTCAGAGGCCGTATCGAAATTTCGAAATACAAACTGGAGCAAAAGGCCATTGGTCAGTACGAACAAAGAATGTTACTGATAGAGCGACTTGAAAGTAAACTGCAAATCAATTCATTTACATTGCAACTGATGGCCGGATTGGGTTTCAGCTTTATTGCCATATTTATACTTTGGAATACAACGAATTATAAATTCGATGCTTCGTTGGCCATTGGTGTTTTCTTTGGTGTTATGGCACAGGCCGAATTGGCCGAAATGCTTTTTGCAGGTAAATCGGAGAAAAGTTCGGTAGCACATCAAATCAACGATTTAGATGCCATAATTACACAGGGTGAACATGAAATGGAAGCCGTGCATGTAAATTCGGCTATGGAAACTTTCACCCTGAGCAATGTAAGCGCCCATATTCCCGAAACAAATGTAACTACCGAAGCATTGACATTGGAAATAAAGAAAGGCGACTGGATAGCGCTTTATGGCGAAACAGGCAAAGGAAAAACAACCTTGCTGAACAGTCTTTTTTATCCTGAATACCGCCTGAAAGGTACATTAACCTGGAATAAAGATACTGAAATATCACATTTGCCAGTGCCCGAATGTGTGTATGTGACCCAAAAGGCTTATTTGCTTACAGGCACCTTGCGTGAGAACTTCGAATCTTATCCCGACGATGAAATTGTGCATGCTTTGGAAACAGTTGATCTTACCTCATGGTACAGCAACCTGCCCAATGGTTTGGATACGTGGTTAGGCGAAAATGGCGAAACCCTGAGTGGCGGCCAACGTAAAAAGTTGTTGTTGGCACAGGCATTACTTAAAAAGCCACAATTATTGGTGGTGGACGAACCCACAGCAGGCATCAGTGCCGACAATGCCATTTCCATTTTCAGCAATATAAAACAACACAATCCCAATATCACGATTTTGATGGCCACACACTTGCTTGATTTTGAGTCGGTGGTGGATAAAGTGCTGAAGATATAGTTATTTTACTGTTTGTTTATTTGCTCTTTTTAGGGTTTTAATGAAGTGTTTCGGGGTAGAACGAGCATTGTTTCTCCGGAGCTTTATCTGAAAAGAAACGTTCAAAAGTCTTCGAAGTTTTGAAGTTTTAGTGTAAAACTTTTAGTCGTCGGGGAGCCGGGGTTGAAATGCCCACAAGTGAGAGGACTTCAATAGTCCACTTTAATTTCTACATCCGTAAGCATTTTTATTTGTTCCGAAAGAAGGGGGTTTCCTGTCAGATCAACATATTCAAGATGTTCAAGTTCCAGCAATGGTGAAATATCATCAATACGATTGTTCGAAAGGTTGACACTTTTAAGTTTTATCAAATTGCCTAAGGCATCAATGTCGCCAATTAAGTTGTCGGCGAGGTTTAATTCTTCCAGTCTTTCAAGTCCGCTGATGGGTGAAAGATCGACAATCCTGTTATCGGATAAATCAATTGATTTGGCATGAATGCAGAACTGAACGCCATCAAGATCGGTGATATCACTTGACGATAATTCAAATTCATCGATATCCTCCAGGTAATACGATGGAAATTCAACATCCACATGACCATAATGTCTGATTTTTATAGCATCATAAAAATCATAGGCTATAGGTTTTTTCGATGTGGCTCTGGTTTGTTGCTTATCACTGTCGTGTATAATTGTAAATCCATCTGTTGTTATATCCCAATCGTAAACCGGTGAATAATCAATATCTTCATAGCTGTTTAATGTATTCGAAATTTCATCTATCCGTTCCAGTTTCAAAATATGCGACAGATCAAGCAGTCCGTCGAAGTTATTTGCATCAACAAGCGTCTTTATTTCGTTTAAATAATAATTGGAACGATCGGGATGATAGAGCATTATCAGTTTGGAAAAGCCCTTTCCCTCAGCGGAAATTTCGATGTCGACAAAATCACTTATTATCTCTCCAATCTTTTGCAGCATCGAATACTGCTGATTTTTATACAAATTAATCAGCGTTAATGAGATCCTATTTAAATTTCTGACCGTATAGGCTTCTTCCAGTTGTTGCTGAAGATCGGTTATAATCATATCAAGCTGGGTTTTATAATTTTCTTGTCTTTAATTTTCGTGCTGTTAAATCAAAAGTTGTCAATATGTTTTGTCATTCTTTTATGATACTGTTTTTGAATGATTCATACTTCTCCCAACGTTTACCATCATCTTCTATTTCAAAACCATAAATATAGGCGTGATTTTCAAATTTTACTTCATAAGAATTAGAAACATTTGAGGCGCCGCAATTATAAAACTTAAATTTAATCAGTTCATTTATATAGGTTTTTACGTACTTTTGTTTTTCTTTTGTGAAAACGCCGCTATGTTTCTCATGAATTTGAGGATGTCTTCCACGATAACCTATTACGTTGTTGCAGTTATTTGGCTTACGTTCATAGTAATAGCTTAATGCACCATCTAATTCTTTGTAAATTAAAATTTGCTCATAATGTCCACCCCATTCACCACAATCTGTTGAATCGTGAACATAACTAATTATTTTTAACGACCTAAAATCATGGTTTGCGAAATCGACCATTTTTTTGACAGTCATCTTAGGTAGTTGACAATTCGCATACTGACTTATTATCAGTGTCGTTATTAATATGAATAAGGTTCTCATTTTGTCTTTTTTATATATTTTTACTATGCTACATATTCGTTACATCAGGCTCTGTTTGTTTTGTATGTCAATCTGATCAATAATATAAGTAGGTATTATTCTATGGTTTACCTTATCTGCTTGCAAAACTTTGTGCATAGAATAAAGTATATCCGGTAGGAGGAGACCTTATCCTTGTTTTTTACTTATTGCTTATATTCATTTCAAAAATACGATAACTATATTTCTCAATTGTTTCGTGGCTTTGTTCATCCGTCAGGTCTACAAATTCATCCCTGAAAGTAAGCAATGCATATTCATTTCTTAGTTCATTAATGGCTGCTTTTGTTTTGGTCAGCACATTGATATAATCAGAAAATACACTATTGCCGTTTATATGAAAACAGACAATATAATCGGGATTGCTTATTATGCATGCTTTTATTGTTTTCTTTAGGTCCTCAGTCCGACATGGCTGCCCATTGATAGTATATACATCCGTTTCGGGGTTTGTAATTTCAATAATGTTGGCGAAACGATTCAGGGCTTTGAGTCTGTCATTCAGATTAGCATTCCTTGCATCGTTTCCCGGAAGTCGGGTAAGGAATACATAATTTTTATAATAGTTTTTATTCAGCTCTGCATCAGTCGGAACAACAGAATAGGCAACCCTCAATGCATTTACATTCATTAATTCATGCTGAATTTTAGTTACGAAACTCATTTTAATTGTTTTGTCAATGTGCAGGCGGTAAGTACATAGATAAATATCAGTTTCATGTAAAGTGTTTTGAAATTCTAAAATCGTTGCACCTGCATTATTGAGCGTTACCTCATGATTGTCGATAAAGATTTTCGGTGTTGAATGCTCATTTTGTTTGTTGCGTACAACATAAATATCTTTCATTAAGCTTTGACTTTCTACCTTGCAGTCATAGCTGTCGGATGCAGGAACTTCAAGCTTAAATTGATAGGCGATATTTTTTTGTAATGCAATGTTATTTAAGCCTCTATAATCAATTAAGTTCACTTTCGAGAGTCCAAAAGCAATTGCAGAACAAAGGATGGCGGAACAAAACATCCATTTCAGACTTTGTTTTTTATTTGTTCTTCTTATTGAATTCCAGGTCTGAAGGAACAGCACAAGAAGTATCAAAACAAAAATGTAATTGTACTTTGGATAAAAACTAAAAGCGTAAAACCCGCCCTGAAAGGTAGGACCGAAGGTCAAACCATACATGACAGCCAATTCCGAAAACCAAAGCAAAAAATAAGTATTCAGAGTACTCTGGTCATTTAAAATTGTTTTTCGTTGAAGCTTTTGTTTCGAAAAAAACTGTTGAGGCCTGTTCAGCCAAAAAGAGAAACAAACCGACTGAGCAAAAATAACCGAAATAAAAGCAAAAACAAGGTTATAAAAGCCAAGTTCTTCGTCGCTGAGTATCCATAGGTCGTAATCAGCTGTCAACGAAATAAATCTGAAAGATTCACGTGTCAGGTACAGCAAAGCATAAAAGCAAAATGCAAAAAACAATCCTGCCAATAATCCCGCTATCAGCCTCGATATTGGTATTTTGAATAATTCTGTTTCTGTATGCAGGAAGTTTTTGTTTAGCATTTTAATAAACTATATCAAGTAGGACGAGGTTTTTTATTTTCTCGCTTTTGTGTATTTTATTCGCACTCTTTCAATTTTCGTTCATCCATGTCTTGTTTCGTTTCGTCCCAAATATAACAATGTTCTTTTATTAGCACCATCTTGTTGTTTACAACTTTATATTCAGCTGTTGTAACCTGACTTCCTGCACAACATTGATTCCGTTCGTAAA
>Ga0209373_10003098_pt1 | contig 15795 bp, 10 predicted proteins | sample Higcelweek5metaG_FD_187173 | JGI IMG/M metagenome (GOLD analysis project Ga0209373, IMG submission 187173) | Freshwater pond sediment microbial communities from the University of Edinburgh, under environmental carbon perturbations - High... | ecosystem: Environmental > Aquatic > Freshwater >...
TGGGGCACTGGCCGTCGCCGTGCTGTGGCAGGTGACACAGGCCCCGCCGACCCCGCCCCCCGGCGCCATGTTGATCGAACTGGCGCCGCCACCCGAGGCGCCGCCCGCGCCCAAGCCGGAGCCGCCGCGCCCGCCCGAGCCGCAGAAAAAGGTGGAAAAGCCCAAGCCCGAACCGGTGAAAAAACCGCAGCCTGTCAAACCCAAGGCACCGCCGGTGCCGCAGGCGGCGGTGGCCGACCCGACCCAGCAGGCCGAGGAAGCCAAACCCGCCGCCCCGGCGGAGCCCGCCGCCGCGCCGCCCCAGGCGGCACCGCTGCCATCCCCGGCGCCGTCCAATGCCGTGCCCAATTGGCAGGGTTCGCTGCGCGCCCATCTGGAACGGCACAAGCGCTACCCCTCGTCGGCGCAATTCCGCCGTCAGCAGGGCGCGCCCATGGTGCGCTTCATCATGGACCGCGACGGCAACGTGCTGTCCGCCCAGTTGGAACGGTCGTCAGGCATCACGTCGCTGGACGAGGAAGCGGTAGCCTTGCTCAGCCGCGCCCAACCGCTGCCGCCACCGCCGCCGGAAATCCCCGGCGAGCGGATCGAGCTGCGGGTGCCCATCCAGTTCTTTCTGCGCTGAAAGCAGGTTCTTCGCGGATTTTCGCGGCGTGATCACGCGAAAATCTCCTTGCAACGCAGGGGCCGTCCACACAGGACAGCCGTGGGTCATGCCCGGCCATGACGCAAACGGTTGGGCGGCAACCGTCCCCGCAAATCCGCGATGAACCTTTTTTTTCCTTACCGACATCAGGGAACGCCGCCGCCATCCGTCTTGGTCTTGTGTCCGCCGCCTTGCGGCCGGGCGACAAGATCAAGCAAGGGGATCGAGTGATGAGGGCTTCCTTTTGGGGAACCATGGCGGCAACCGCCGTGCTGATGAGTGCCGTTCCGGCCCTGGCCGCCGAGGAGCGGGTGCGCCTGGACCTGCCCGCCCAGGGATTGTCGGCCTCGCTGGACGCGCTGGCGGCGCAGGCGCATGTGCAGATGCTGTATGCGGGCGATGCCGTGCGCGGCCTCAAGGCCCCGGAACTGCGCGGCGAGTTCGCGGTCCCCGACGCCCTGCGCCGCCTGCTGTCCGGCAGCGGACTGGAGGCGCGGGCCGACGGCGCCACCTTCGTCATCGTCAAGGGCCAGCCGGTCACCCAGCTTGACGCCGTCACCGTCACCGCCACCCGCACCGAGAACAAGGCCTTCGACGTCCCCGCCTCGGTTTCGGTGATCGGCGAACAGCAGATCGAAAACCTTCAGGCCAAGGACATGGCCACCATCCTGCGCACGGTTCCCGGCGTGTCCATGGGCGGCACCCCGCGCGAGGCCGGGCAATTGCCGACCATCCGCGGCTATCAGGGGCCGGACATCATCCTGCGGGTGGACGATGCCCGCCGCAGCCTGGATTCCACGGTTGGCGTCTACAATCCGCTGCTGCTGGACCCCAATTTCGTCAAGCGGGTCGAGGTGGTGCGCGGCCCCAGTTCGGCCGCCTATGGCGGCGGCGGCCTGGGCGGCGTCATGGCGTTCCGGACCATCGATGCCGAGGACATCCTGGACGACGGCCGCGCCGTCGGCGGCCGCTTCCGCACCGGCTGGCGCAGCGGCGACGGCTCGTTGTCGGCCAACCTGACCGGCGCCGCCCAGGCCGAGGGCGCCAGCGTGGTGGCGGGCGCCACCGTGCGCAATTACCACAACGTCGATACCGGCGCGGGCGACAACGACGAATTGGTGCAGAACGGCACCGCCCGGAACGGCCTGTTCAAGGTGGCCTATGCCCCCAACGACCTGCACCGGGTACAGGTGGGCTATACCCGCTATTTCGACGAAGGCTACGGCCCCACCAACCCGGCGGGCAACACCACCACCCAGACCGGCTATCAGCACCAGGAACGGTCACAGGACGAATTCACCGGCAGTTGGAGCTTCCGCGATCAGGATCGCTCGCTGTTCGACGGCAAGGTCTCGGCCTATTACACCGACCTGAAATACGACAACCAGAAGCGCACCACCGGCGCGTCCGACGCCAGCACCAACGTCACCACCACCGGCGGTTCGGCGCAGAATTCGTCGCGCTTCGCCGCGCTGGGCGGCGAACACCGCCTGACCTACGGCATCGACGGTTATCAGGACAATCTGACAAACGTCAGCGCTGGCGCCCCGAACAGCGTGCAGCCGGACGGCGATATGCTGGCCCTGGGCGGCTTCGTCCAGGACGAGATCAAGCTCGCCCGCGACTGGACTGTCATCGCCACCCTGCGCCAGGACAGCTATGACGCCGAGGCCACCGGCCAGCCCGGCAATTCCGACGAACACCTGTCGCCCAAGGTTGCGGTCAAGTGGCAGGCGCTGCCGGTTCTCGGCCTCTATGCCAGCTACGGCGAGGCGTTCCGCGCCCCCACCGTCACCGAGCTGTACAGCCGCATCAGCGGCACCAACTTCTTCAGCAATTTCCGCCCCAACGCCACTTTGAAGGCTGAAACCAGCCGCGCCAAGGAACTGGGCGCCACCCTGGCCTTCGACGAGGTGCTGCGGCCCAAGGACGCCCTGCGCTTCAAGGTCTCGGCCTTCGACGAGGACGTGAAGGACCTGATCAGCAGTACGACGGTCGGAACCTACACCCGCACCGCGCCCTATGCCGGCACCGGCTCGATCTTCCAATACCGCAACGTCAACAACGCCCACCGCTGGGGGGGCGAGGCCGAGATGACCTATCGTTTCGACGATTGGGATCTGGGGCTGGGCTATTCGCGGCTGCGGGTCAAGGACCGCGATACCGGCGTGAATCTGTTCTCGCCGCCGGACAAGCTGACCCTGGGGCTGGGCTATTTCTTCGATGAATATTGGTCGGCCCGCTACGCCGGACGCTTCGTCGCCGCCCAGGATTACGACGGCACCGTCCTGCGCCGCCGCGACGGCTATTCCGTCCACGACCTCAATGTCAGCTATGACCGCGACTGGTACCGGGTGGATGCGGGCATTTCCAATCTGTTCGATAAAGGCTATGCCAGTTACCACCAATCCATGACCAGCACCTATGTCTACGAGGAAGGCCGGTCCTTCAACCTGACCTTCACCGCCCGCTTCTGACCCCGGAGTTCCGCATGCGGCATACCCTTCCCCTGTTTCTCGGCTGCGTCCTGCTGTCGGCCTGTGCGGCCCCTGTCACAGAAAAGCCGATCGCCGTGGATTTCGTGCTCAAGGCCGGGGAGCGGCCCGCCGCATGCGGTGCGCCCATCGACGGCATCGGCGGGCGGCGGGTGCAGATTTCCGACGCCCGCCTGTATGTGCACGACATCCGCCTGACCACGAACGACGGCCGCGCCGTGCCGGTCACCCTGGCCGAGACGCCGTTCCAGCATGACGGCATCGCCCTGCTGGATTTCGAGGATGCCACCGGCGCCTGCCGCAGCACCCCGGCCACCAACACCCGCCTGACCGGCACCGTGCCGCCGGGGACGTATAGCGGCCTGTCCTTCGTCATCGGCGTGCCCGCCCCCGCCAACCACACCAGCGCCACCACCGCCCCGGCGCCGCTGAATCTGGCGGCCATGGGCTGGAGCTGGCAGGCGGGCCGCAAGTTCATCAAGATCGAGCTGGACCCCGAGGGCGGCATCACCCGTCCCGCCGGACGGCCCGGCGCCACCTGGCACCTGCATCTGGGCTCGACCGGATGCGAGGGCGACCCGGTCCAGGGCGAAGCGGTGACCTGTGCCCGCCCCAACCGCATTCCGGTGACCTTCCCCGCCTTCGATCCGCAGGGGCAGAATGTGGTGGTGGATCTGGCGGCACTGTTCGACGGCACCGATGTGGGCCGCGACGGTGGCGGCGCCCTGGGCTGCATGAGCGGCCCCGACGATCCCGACTGCCCCGGCGTGTTCCGCCAGATGGGCCTGATGCCGCCCGCGGCACAGCCGCCCTTCCTGCGCATCGAGGCCAAGAAATGAGACTGGCGGCGGTTCTGTTCGCCCTGGTGCTGCCCGTCACGGCCTGGGCTGGCGAGCAGCAGGTGGAGTTGGGCCGCCGCCTGTTCCACGATCTGCGCCTGTCGGGCAACGGCACCACGTCTTGCGCGTCGTGCCATTTCGAGAGCTTGGCCTTCGCCGACGGCAAGATGCTGTCCGAGGGCTCGACCGGCATGCCGACCCACCGCAATGCGCCGGGCCTGTTCAATCTGGCGTGGCTGGACACCCTGACCTGGGCCAATCCGGCCCTGGTCACCCTGGAGCGTCAGGCCGAGGTGCCGCTGTTCGGCACCGATCCTGTGGAAATGGGCGTCACCGACGAGAACACCCCGGAGATTTTGGGGCGCCTGCGCGGCGATGCCGAGTTGATGGCACAATTCGAGCGGGCCTATCCCGGCCGCCCTATCGCCTTCGACACCATCATCGCCGCCCTGGCTGCGTTCGAACGCAGCCTGATCGCCAACCATTCCCGCTACGATGCCCATCTCAAGGGCAAGCTGTCGCTGAGCGAGAGCGAAAAGCGCGGCATGGCGCTGTTCTTCAACCAAAGCGGCGGCTGTTCCACCTGTCACGATGGCTTCGCCTTCACTTCGCCGGGTTTCCACGATGCCCGCATCCATGGCCTGACGGATTTCGCCTATCCCAATCGCGGCCTGTTCGAACTGACCGGACAGCCCCAGGACGTGGGACGCTTCCGCGCCGCGCCGCTGCGCAACCTGTCCTTCACCGCGCCTTACATGCATGACGGCCGCATGGCGACGCTGGAACAGGTGGTGGCCGCCTATGATGGCGGCCGCCTGAGCGACAGGGAACGCCAGGATATGCTGGCGTTCCTGCGTGCCTTGGACGAAATCAGGTGAACAGCCTCACCAGCGGTAGGACAAGGACCCCACCACCGTCAGCGGGTCGCCGTAGCGGCAGACGGTGGAGGTGTTGCAATAGACGTATTCCTTGTCGAACAGGTTCTTGGCGTTCAGCGCCAGGGTCCAGCCCTCCAGATCGGGGGCATCGGTGCCCAGATCATAGCGCACCATGGCATCGACCACCGTGTAGCCGGGGACGTTGGCGGTCAGGTTGGTGGCGCGGGTCGAACCGGTGTACTTGAAGCCACCGCCCACGGTCACCCCGCGCAACCCCAACGCGGTCAGCCGGTAATCCGACCACAGCGAGAAGGCGTTGTAGGGCACGGTGGCGACCTGCTGGCCGATCTCGCTGGCGGTATTGCTCTTGGTGGTGCGGGCGTCGGTATAGGAATAGGCGGCGATAACGTTCCAGCCTTCGTCCAACTCGCTGCGCACTTCCAGTTCCACGCCGTCGGACTTGATCTCGCCGGTCTGGACGGAATAGCTGCTGTCGCTGGGGTCGGGCGTCACTACGTTCTGCTGAACCAGCCGGTAGATTGCGGCGCTCAGCATGGTCTTGCTGCCCGGCGGCTGATAACGCAGGCCGAATTCCACCTGTTCGCCGGTGGTCGGCTTGAACGGTTTGCCGCTGCTGCTGCTCTGGCCGCTGGCGGTGTAGACCGGCTGGAAGGACTGGCTGTACGAACCATAGGGTGCCAGACCGTTATCGGCCAGATAGACCACGCCGACCCGGCCGGTATTGGCGGAATCGTCGCTGGTCACCTTGGACTTGTTGCTGTGTGCGGTGGTTTCCGCCTCGGCACGGTCATGGCGGCCGCCCACCAGCAGAACCCAGCGGTCGTCCAGCTTCATCTGGTCTTGCAGGTAATAGCCGATCTGATTGCCATTGGTCAGAAAGCCCCGGTCGTTCCCCAACGAGGCATAGCGGACGCTGGCCGACGACGCTCCCGACAGGGTGGTCGCCGCCAGATTGGGCTGATAGCGATAATTTTCGTATTCCTGCCAGGCGTAATCCACGCCGCCGACCAGGGTGTGGTTGACCGGACCGGTCGTCAGCTTGCCTTCCAGCGCGGTATCCGTGGTCCAGACCTGCGAGTTCTCGTCGCGAATGCTGGCGCGGCGGCTGACAGTATTGCCGGTGATGGCGGTGATCTGCACGTAATTCCAGTCGCCTTTGGATTCGACGTGGCGCACCGCGTGGCGCAGCTTCAGCGCCGGATTGAAGCTGTGTTCCACGTCATAGCCGATGGCGGCGGTGGTGTTTTCGTAGCGGTCGAAATCGGGATTGCCCAGGAAGGTTCCGCGCCCGACCCGCGCCCCGGTCGAGGTGTCGTACAGGGTGCCCGAGGCGGGAAGCGGCGCCGAGAAGCGGGTCTTCACCTGCTGATAGCTGGCCTGCACGGTGACGGTGGTGTCATCGCCCGGCCGCCACGCCAGAGCCGGGGCCACATAGATTTTGTCGTCGTTGAAATAGTCGATGAAGGTATCGCTGTCGCGCTTGAGCATGGTCAGGCGATAGGACAACTGGCCATCCTCGGTCAGGCGATCGCTGAAATCGGCCGACACCTGCTTGCGGTCATAGCTGCCGGTTTCCAGGTTGATCTCGTGCAACGGTGTCAGGGTCGGGCGCTTGGTCACCGCATTGACCACGCCGCCCGGCGACAATTGGCCGTACAGCACCGAGGCGGCGCCGCGCACCACGTCCACCCGCTCCAGGCCATAGGGTTCTTGCGCCCCGGCATAGACATTGGCCTGCAACTTCATGCCATCGCGCAGCATGCCGCTGTTGCCGTCGGCGACGTTGAATCCGCGCACCATGAAATCGTCGGCCATACGGCTGAAGCTGCCGGGCATCACCGCCACACCCGGAGTATAGGCCAGGGCCTCGGCCAGCGATTCCGCCTTGGTCGCCTCCATCTGGTCGCGGGTCACCACGCTGACCGATTGCGGCGTCTCCACCAGCGGCGTGTCCGATTTGGTGCCGCTGGCGGCACGGGTCGCCACATAGCCGCGCACCGGCTCGCGTGCGCTTTGTTCGGCGACACGGGCGGCGGCGCCTTCCACATTCACCGGGTCCAGCAGCAGGGCGCCCTCGGCCGGAAGCTTTTCCAGCATGGCGGTGCCGCCCGACAGGCGATAGGTGATGCCGGTGCCCGCCAGCAGACGGCTGAGCGCCTGCTCGGCCGACAGAATTCCGGTCACGCCCGGCGACGCCACATTGCGCACCACCTGCGCGTCCACCGAAACCTGCATGCCCGATTGCCGCCCGAACAGGGTCAGGGCATCGGGCAACGGCTGGGCTGGGATGTCGAAGGCACGCTGGCGCGTCTGAACCACCGCCTGTTCCTGGGCCACCGCGCCTTGCACGGGGAACACCGCCGACAGAACGGTCCCGGCCAGCAACAGAGCGCGCAACGCCCGCCGCCGGGTCCTGGCCCGTCCGCTCACGAAAACCCCCATCATCCCGTTGACTCCATTCCCGTTGTTCCTGTCGGGCAGATTATGAGAACGCGTCTCATTATCTAGCCCATATGGAAGGGACGACCGTGCCGGGGCGTTTTTAGGGAAAAAATTATTTTCCGAGGAATCAGAACAGATTCACTCCGGGTGCCCTTTGATTGCGCCCCGGCCGTAAAACGAATTTTTCCTGGAAAAACTGGAGCTTGCGCACATAACAAAAGTCGAATAACATCCATAAGATATATGCATATGTACGAGAAAAGTCATGTTGCACCTCAGGTCCATCTCCGCGCGTCTCACCCTGGTGATCTCACTCATCATCACCATCACCTGCGTGGTGCTGGGGGCATTTTCGATCTCACAACAACGATCCCTCGCCCGCATGGCGCTCGATCAGCAAATGGAGTTGCAATACAACAGCATCATTGCTGCCCTGGATTATGAAGGCCGCATCGCCAAGGCGGTTGGAACCACCGTCGCTGCCTTGCCCCCCGTCGCGGATGCTGTCGCCAGGGGCGATCGCGGCGCCTTGCTGGAGCTGTTGGGCGGAGCGAACAAAGCGCTGAAGCCACAGGGCATCAGCATTCTCAACCTGACCCTGCCCCCCGCCACCGTCTTCCTGCGGACCCATGACCCCAAATCCTTCGGCGATGACGTTTCCGGCCGCCGAACCACCATCGTTACCGCGAACAACACCGGTACCCAGATTGTCGGGGTCGAGCCGGGACGGGACAATCTCAGCATCTACGCCATCACCCCGATCATGCGCGATGGCAAGAGCGTGGCCGTTACCGATGTGGGCATGAGCTTCAACAAGGAATTCGCCGACCGGGCCAAGAGCCGTTTCGGCATTGACATCTCGGTGCACCAGTTCGATGGCAAGACCTTCAACACCGTGGCCTCCACGTTCGGGGACGAGACCGTGGCCACGACCGAAGAGATGGCGGAAGTCATCAAGGGAACATCCCTGAAACGCCCCGCCACCATCAAGGGACATCCCGCCGCGCTGTACCTGGCTCAAATCAAGAATTACGCGGGCCAGCCCATTGCCGTCATTCAACTGCTCATGGACACCACGGCCTACGAAACAGCGGCGGCCGAGGCAAATCGCAATTTGACCATTGGCACCGTCATAATCCTTCTCACGGCCATCGTGGTCGCGCTTTTGCTGGGACGCAGCATGTCGCGCCCCATCTCGACAATCACCGCCACCATGGACCGCCTGTCGGCGGGCGATCTGGAGGTCACCATCCCCGGCGGAGAGCGGACGGACGAATTGGGAAGCATGGCCAAGGCCGTGGATGTATTCCGACGCGGCATGGTCGAAGCACAGGCCATGCGTGAAGCCCAGGAAGCATCGAAATTGCAGACGGAACGGGAAAAGAAGTCCGCGCTGCACACCCTGGCGACATCCTTTGAGGAATCCATTGGCCGGGTGATCGAAACGGTCACCTCCGCCGCCACCGAGTTGCAAGCCTCTTCCGGGCAGATGGCCAGCACCGCCAGTCACACCAGTTCTCAGGCCACGTCTGTGGCCCAATCCGCCCAACTGGCCTCTGGCAATGTCCAGACCGTCGCGTCCGCCACCGAACAACTGGCGTCCTCCATCCGGGAAATCGCCCGGCAGGTCGAACGGTCACAAACGGTTTCCTGTCGGGCCGGAGAGGAAGCAGCCAAGACCACCAGCCATATTCAGGGACTATCCCAGAATGTTGGAAAAATTGGCGAAATCGTCGATCTCATCAATCAGATCGCCGGGCAAACCAACCTCTTGGCCCTGAATGCCACCATCGAGGCGGCCCGGGCGGGCGATGCGGGCAAGGGCTTTGCGGTTGTGGCGGGCGAGGTGAAAAATCTCGCCAACCAGACGGCGCGGGCCACCACCGAGATCGCCAATCAGATCAAGGCCGTCCAGGACGGCACCCATATCGCCGTCGATGCCATCGCCAGCATTTCCGCAGTGATTCGGGAAATGGCCGAAATCAGCTCGTCTGTGGCCGCGGCGGTGGAGGAACAATCCAGCGCCACCAGCGAAATCGCCCGGAATGTGGAGCAGGCAGCGGTGGGAACCGAAGATGTCTCCACCAATATCGTCCTGGTGGAACAGGCGGCCCGGGAAACCGGCAGCGCGGCCGAGCAGATCAAGGACGCGGCGGCAGATCTGTCGCAACAGGGAGAATTCCTGCGCCACAAGGTGGATCAATTCCTGACCACGATCCGCGCTGATTAGGGCGGGTTTCTCAGAAACCTTTGCCTCCCCCCGGATCAGCCCGGCGAAACCAGCACCAGCCACGGCGTGATGCGGGTGACGCCGCCGCCATGGGCACCGGCCACCGCCTTCAGCGCCGCCAGAGGATCGGCGGTGTTGTAGACGCCGGTGACCCGAGCCTGGCCCCAAGCGGGATCGGTGACGACGATCAGGCCGGGCAGATAGCGGCGTAGGTCGTCGATGACTTCCGCCATGGGGCGGTCGCGGGCGACCAATTGCCCGTCGCGCCACGGCGCCACCTCGGACGGCGGCAGGATTCCCTGCTCACGCCCGTCCTTCTCCAGCCGCAGCCACGCCCCCGCACCCAGGCGGTCGCTGCCGTCAGCGCCATCCACCCGCACCAGCCCGTGGGCGACCGCCACCGAGACACCGTCATCCAGGCGGACATCGAAGGCGGTGCCCAGCACGGTGATCTCGACGGCGCCCGCATTGACCCGGAACGGCCGCGCCGGATTGGGCGCCACCTCGAAGAACGCTTCGCCCGACAACAGGGTCACCTGCCGCTGTTCAGCGGCGTAATTGACCGACACGGCGCTGTCGGCGGCCAGATGAATCAGAGTACCGTCCTCCAGGCGCACCTGCCGGATTTCGCCCGGGGCGGTAACCTGATCGGCCTGCCAGTGCAGCCACATGCCCGGCAGAGCCGCCACCGCGACGCAGGCGGCCACGGCCAGCGATAGTACCGCCGCCAACACCCGGCGGCGACGCGGGAACGGCACCACCTTGCGGGCGGCGGGCAGTTCGGCCATCAATCCATAGACATGGGCGGTATCGGCCCAGGCGGCGGCGTTCTCGGGGCTAGCCTCCAGCCATGCCTGGAAGCGGGCACGCAGCGCCGCATCGGCGGGCGCCTCTTCCAGCGCCACCAGCCAGTGGGCGGCTTCGTCTCCGGCGCGGTCGTGAAAGGGAGCGGTCATGATCCGGGCCTGACGCGGCGGCGGCAATGGGCGATGCCCTCGGCCACCAGATGATGCACCACGGTGGTGGACACCCCCAGATGGGCGGCGATGTCCTTGAGCTTGTAGCCGCCGAAGCGGCGCATTTCCAGGGCGATACGGGTCCGTTCCGGCAATTCGTCCATGGCCTGCATCAGCAGGCGCAACTCGTCGCGGGCTAGCGCATTGCTTTCCGGTGACGGCTGTTCATCCGCCGCCTCGGTCAGCCCATCCTCGCCACGCTCCACCACCCGATCCTCGCGCATCAGGCGGCGCATGCCGTCCACCGCCAGATTGCGCACGATGCGGTAGAGGTAGCCCAGCGGCTCCCGCATCCCCTCGTCCCGGCCCGACGCCGCGCCGAAACGCAGCCAGGCCTCTTGCACCACGTCCTCGGCCTGGGCGCGGTCGCCGACGATGCCGCTGGCATAGCGGACAAGGTCGCTGCGGTGGCTGAGGTAAAGGGAAAGGGGTTTGTCGTCCGGCACCAGCATCAGCCAATATTGAGATGGATTATCATTCTCATTAAACCGAGGCACGGCAAAAGGCAACGGAAAGCGGGAGGGGCATGCCCCTCCCGTCCCACCTCACCAGCGCACGTTGAGGCCCGCCGTCACCGTGCGGTCATAGCCATAGGCGCACCAGCCGGTGTAGTAGCACGACGCCACGTAGCGCTTGTCGAACAGGTTCTTGACGTTGAGGGTCAGTTCGGCCCCCTCCATATCCGCCGACAGCGCCCCCAGATCGTAGCTGAGCGCCGCGTCGGCCAGGGTATAGGCCTCGACCTTGACGGTGTTGTTGGGATCGACCGTGCTGCCCACATAGCGCACGCCGCCGCCCAGGCTGAGGCCGGTCAGCTCGGTCCCCACCGGGAAATGGTACATGGCCCAGGTCGAGGCCTGATGCCGGGGCACCACGCCCAGTTGGTTGCCTTCCAGGCCGCTGTTGTCCTTGGTCACCTTGGCGTCGATATAGGTATAGGCGCCGATCAGGTCCCATTGTTCGTTCAGCGCGGTGCGTGCCTCCATTTCGATGCCGCGCGAGCGCACCTCGCCCGCCTGGATGGAGTAATTGCTGTGGGACGGGTCGGCGGTGGTGACGTTGGTGCGGACGATGTTGAACGCCGCCAGGGTGTACAGGCTGTTGCCGTCCGGCGGCTGGTACTTGACGCCCACTTCGTGCTGGGTGCCCAATTCCGGCTTGAACGGATTGTTGTAGAAATCGGTCTTGGCCACCGGGGTAAAGGATTCGGCATAGCTGACATAGGGGGCGATGCCGTTGTCGAACACATAGGTCAGACCGGCCTTGTTGGTCCAGGCGCTGTCATCCTGCTTGCTGACGCTGGTCGAGGTTTCGGTGGTCGCGGTGGCGCGGTCGTGGCGGCCGCCCAAGGTCAGGATGAAGCGATCCCAGCGGATCTGATCCTGAAGATACAGGCCGAACTGGTTGCCGCTGACATCGGTGCGGCTCAGGCTGGGCGCGGTGATGTTCATGCCATAGACCGGGGCGAAAATGTCCAGCGACGGCGCCGAACCAAAGCCCACATGGTAATCGCCGTCATAATGGCGGACGTCGAAACCGGTCAGGATGGTGTGCTTCAACGGCCCGGTCTGCACCCGGCTTTCCACCTGATTATCGGTGGTATAGACGGTCATGTTCTCACGCGACGACGCGGTGCCGCGTGTCAGCGTGCGGTTGTCGCTCTGCAACGAACTGCCGTAGACACTGTCATAGGCCATGGTGGTGTGAATGACGCGCCCGTTCAGCCGCAGCGAGAACATGTCGCTAAGCCGCCGGTCGAATTCATAGCCACCCGCCGCCTGCTCGCGCTCGAACCGCTCGAAATTGGGATCGCCGTCATAGAAATCCGAAGGCAGACGGCCCAGCGGGTTGTACTGCGCCGACCCCTTGGGCGGCACGCTGCCATAGGAATTGCCCTTGGGGTCGTTCTGGTAAAAACCCAACAGGGTCAGATGGGTGTCGCCGTCCGGCTTCCAGGTGAAAGCCGGGGCCACGGCGTGGCGTTCGTTCTCGGTGGTGTTGATCTGGCCGTCTTCCTTGAGCCCGGTGGCGGTCAGGCGATAGAGGAACTTGCCTTCCGCATCCATCGGCCCCGAGAAATCGGCATTGGTGCGGAAATGGTTATTGCTGCCGATTTCCTGGCCGATCTCGTGATAGGGCGTGTCCAGCGGCCGCTTGGACGATTGGTTGACCAGACCGCCCGCCGGGGCTTGGCCGTACAGCACCGAAGCCGGTCCCTTCAGCACTTCGATGCGTTCCAGCAGATAGGGATCGACCTGGGCGGCGGAATAGTAGAGATCCTGGAGCTTCATGCCGTTCCAGTATTTGTCGGCATCCAGGCCGCGTACCGTCAGCATGTCGTAACGGGTGGCGACGGCGCCGCGCGTCTCGGGCTGGACACCGGCGCTGTAGCGCAGCGCCTGATTGAGGGTCTGGGCGTTCTGCTGGGTGATCTGGTCGCGCGGCACCACCGAGATGGATTGCGGCGTCTCCAGCAGCGGCGTGTCGGTCTTGGACGCGCTGATGGCCCGCGTCGCCACATAGCCGCGCACCGGCCCCAGCGCCGTCTGCTCGGCGGCGGCGGTGGCGCGTCCGGCGGCGCCTTCCACCGACACCGGGTCCAGGGTCAGCGCGCCCTGCGCCGCCACCTTGCTGAGCGCCACACTCTTGCCGTCGATCATCTGCCACACGATGCCGGTGCCGGTCAGCAGCTTGCTCAGCGCCGCCTGCGGCGTCAGGGTGCCGCTGACCGCCGTGCTGGACTGGCCGCCGACGATGGCGTTGTCCATGGTGACCTGAAAGCCCGATTGCCGGGCGAACGCCGCCAGCGCCGCCGCCAGACCCTGGGCGGGGATATCGAACCGCTTGGCCTCGGCTTCGGCCTGGGCCACCCGCACGCCCGCGCCCTCGCTCGCCGCCAGCACCGGCCCGGCAACGCACACGCCCGCCAAGGCGGTGGTGGCCATCAGCCGGGCCACCCATCCAATCCCCTTCAACACCATCATGTCCTCTCCTTAAACATGCGAACGCGTCGCATTTTCAGAACAGGGAGGTGACGGATGGGGAAAGCGGATTTTCAAAAATAAGTTTCACTTTTTCTCGACCATCGCCAGCAGCGGCCAGTCGCGCACCGTGCCGCCATGGGGATGAACGGCGGCGCGCAAGGCGGCCAGCGGGTCGGACAGGTCGTAGATGCCGAACACCCGGCGCTGTGCCAAATCGCCGTCGTTCAGCACGATCATGCCGGAATGGTGGCGGCGCAATTCCTCGACAACTTCGGCGATGGTGGCGCCCTCGGCCACCAGACGGCCATCGCGCCACGACGCCACCAGCGCCGGGTCCACGCGGTCGCGTTTCCAGCCGCCGTTGCTGCCGACGGCCAGACGGTCGCCGGGGGCCAGCAGCACCTCGGTGCCGCCCGCCGCCACCCGCACCGCACCCGAACGCACCGAGACCGACACACCGTCATCGCCGCGCCGCACGTCGAAGGCGGTGCCAATTACGGTGACGCGCACCGCCCCGGCGGTGACGGTGAACGGGCGGCCAGGATCGCGCGTCACCTCGAAAAAGGCCTGTCCCTGGCGCAGGGTGACGGCGCGGCCGCCATCGCCCAGCGCCACGTCCACGGCACTGGCGCCGTCCAGATGGATAAAGCTGCCATCAGCCAGGGCCAAACGTTGAATTTCCCCGGTAGCGGTACGATGGTCGGCGCCCAGGCGCGGCATCAGCACCAGGGCCAGACAGGCGGCCACCGCCAGAACTGCCGCCGCCAGACGAGACGGACGACGGCGGCGAAGCGGCACCACAGTGGCGGCGGGCAGGCTGCCGGTCAGCAGCCACACCTTCTCCAGCCGGGCCTGCGCCTCGGCATGGGCCGGGTCCTCGGCCAGCCAGCGGGCATGACGGGCCCGCAACGCGGCATCGCCGGGCGCCGCGTCAAGACGGCGGCGCCAGTCCAGGATCTGGCGCCACACCGGATCATCGCGCAGGGAAGGCCGATCACTCATGGCCGCCCCCTGCCCTTGTCCAGGCGTTCGGCGCAATGGGTCAGGGCGTCATCGATCAGCCGGTTAACCAACCCGACCGACACCCCCAGCCGCGCCGCGATCTGCTGCTGGGTATGGCCGCCCAGGCGATGCATCTCGAAAGCAATGCGGGTGCGGTCGGGCAATTCGGCCAACGCCTCGGCCAGCACCCGCAATTCATCGCGGTACAACGCCTCGTGCTCGGGGCTGGCGGCGGGGGCCGCCACCTGCTCCAGCGCGTCCTCGGGCGCCGCTTTTTCCAGCGACAGGTGGCGCAGGCAATCCAGAGCCAGATTGCGCACCACCCGATACAGATAGGCCACCGGCTGGCGCAGGGTAGCCGCATTGTCGTCCTGCCCGGCGAAGCGGACATAGCTTTCCTGCACCACGTCCTCGGCACGGGCGCGGCAGCCCAGGATGGGCGTGGCGTAATCCACCAGCGCCGAGCGATGGCTGAGATACACTTCCAGCTTACCCTTGTCGTGCTTCACCGAGGGGGCACCCCGCACCATGGTCGATGGCGCACCCTAGTCACATTAATAACGATTATCAATCGCATATCATTTCAGGAAGAACTGAATGGGCACCACGATCTCGATGCTCTCGCCCTTGACCTCGTCCGGCGGCGGCGGCAACGGCTGCGCCCGCTCCATCAGCGCCAGGGATTCGTCATCCAGACGGCCATAGCCCGAGCCCCGTTCCAGCCGCGCCGACAGCACCTTGCCCTGGCGGTCCATGACGAAGCGCACATAGCTGACGCCCTGCTGGCGGCTCATCTGTGCCGCCATGGGATAGCGCTTGAACCGCTCCAGATGGGCGCGCAGCGTGCCCTGCCAGGTCGGCACCGCATTGCTGGGGGCGGCGCTGGGCGGCGCCTGGACCGGTGCGGCGGCGGGCGCCGCCACCGGCGCCTCGGCGGCCATCGGCGCGGTGGTCTGCTCCACGACCTTCTCGGCGGGCGGCGCTTCCTCGACCTTCTTCACCTGCGGCTTGGGCTTGGGTTTGGGCAGATTGACCTCGGCCTTCTTCACCGGCTCGGGCTTGGGCAGATCCTCCACCTTCTTCGGTTCCGGCCGTGCCATCTGCTGCTCGACACCCGGCGCCTTGTCGGTGGGCGGCGCCACCGGGGCGGCCAGCGGCGCCAGCTCGATCATCATGGCGGCGGGCGGCGGCGGTGAATGCTCGTGCGTGACCTGCCACAGCACGGCGACGGCCAAGGCCCCG
>Ga0209373_10003099_pt1 | contig 15778 bp, 11 predicted proteins | sample Higcelweek5metaG_FD_187173 | JGI IMG/M metagenome (GOLD analysis project Ga0209373, IMG submission 187173) | Freshwater pond sediment microbial communities from the University of Edinburgh, under environmental carbon perturbations - High... | ecosystem: Environmental > Aquatic > Freshwater >...
TGATGAAAGTTGGTAGATATTCGACATAGAGAGATAAAAGATAAAGGAAATGATCCACAAAAAGCTATTTTAAAAGAAATAATGTACGAAGCTTCTGAAGGGAACGAGTATTTCTTAACCTTTGAAGATGTCCATGATGGGACGATTTTTTCATTGTTACGTATGAGATTGGTTGAGAATCCATCAATTGGTGCTTACTTTCCAGAGCTTATTTGAGCTGCTTTGATACGTGAAATTCATACTTTTGGAGACCAATTGAGTATTGGTGAAAAAGGAGGAGATTATGGACAGCATACTGGCTTTTGAAAGAGACTTATTGAAAGAAGTGAGGCAATCGCAAGACAGGCTTGATTCAAGAAAATGGCAGTAATTGCGGGAGTTTGAGTGAGAGGATACTATGAAAAAAGGGGATACCACCTTGAGGGAGAATATATGACTAAAATGCTATAATGAGCCAAAAAGTACTTTTTCTTTGTATATCAAATGTCGCAAGAATCCAAATGGCAGAGGGGTACTATAATCATTTTGCTGGCGGAGAATATGCTTCGAGTGCAGCTTTTGAATTCGATGAGACCCGCAGATACCCATACCTTCCACAAAAACAAGCCTCGTTACGCATTCAAGCTGCTTCAAATGCGTATCAGATGGTTCATAAAAAGACTTGTAGAAAAAAATCAACAAACTTAGCTCTAATTTAAGCCAAAACGTAAAATTTTGCGTTTTAAGAGATTTTTTTGCTTTTTAGGTTGTAAGACAAAGGTAGATACTACGAAAAAAGTAATAAATTCCTATTTTTTTTACAAATAACGAATCTAAGGCAAGAAGATTCTTGTTACAAACGAAAGTATAACTGAATCAAGTTCAGTCATGACAAAACTTCGAGTCTGAAGAAGATTTTGCAGAATTTCCATTTTATCTTCAAATATTGAATAAAATCTCCAATAGGAGAAGCTAAAAAAAGGAAGCTATCATGTGAGAAAAAAATGTTTTCACAGAGTGGCAGAATAGCTTTGTTTGAATTGTTAAAAATATTTACATTACATAACATAACATAACATACATTATGTAATGTAATGGGAGTTGAAAAAGAACCCTCCCAATCCTCCCCTTTTTCAATTCAATTGGAAAAATAAGTTCTTGAACCTTCTATAGAGATTTGACACTCTTGAAAAAAGAGTGTTTTATAAAGAAAGTGATTCATTTTTTCGATGAACCACTTGAATTCAAGTCATTATGAATGATTTTCTCTTTGCAATACTTAAAAATGTTTATTTTGAAGAGTAAAAATGGCTTTAATATCAATAAAGGTCACCTGATGGTATTCTAAAATAGAGACTTTTTACTCCCCTCTCCGTCAATATCATTTTGTAAAGAAGTCCATACTTTTCTCCCTTTCTGTAAAGGAAGTCCTCAAATCGAAGGGATTGAGCTTTTATAACAAATGTATGCTTTTATGTATTGATATAACCACCACTCCCCCTCTTTCCAATAAGCTTTTAAATAAGCCAAATAAATCAAATGTACAAATATCTTTTACATAACAATTATATAAATACTACTATGAGACTATAAGGAAAGTTCTTGTTGTTGTCATTGAATAGGCTCGCCTTGAACAATCATCTCAAAAAAAGCTTCTAAATCAAGGACTTTTACCCCAAGACTATTGGCTTTTTCAAGCTTACTTCCAGCTTTTTCTCAGGCGAGAAGATAGTCGGTCTTCTTGCTGACCGATGAGACGAATGTTCAACTATTTTGTTCAATGAGCGCAACAAGGTCATCACGAGAATATTTTTCAAAACTTCCTGTGACACAAAAACTCTTTCCAGAAAAGATTCCACTTGCTGTATTTTTTGGAACAACAAAAACAATAGAGCCAAGAAGTTTTTCAAGAACCCTTTGGTTGTACGGTTCTTGAAAGTATTCAATAATAGATTGTGATGTTATATTTCCTATCTCTGGGAGGATCTCAAGAGATTCACGACTGAGTGAAAAACCAAGAAGATCTTGTGGGGATTGAATGACTTTTGCAAGTTCTTTTGCCGATTGTTTTCAAATTCAAGGAATATTGAGCGATACGAGAAACGATACTGAATCTTGAATTTTTGCTTTATTGATCGAGTCTATGAGATTTTGTACTGATTTTTCTTTGTAGCCTTCCAGTCATAGGAGGAGGATTTTTTTCTCTGGAAGCGTGAAAATATCTCCTACATCTTCTATAAGTCACTGTTCAAGAAAGAGTTCTACTTGCTCTTTCCCAAGTCCATCAATATTGAGAGCATCTTTGCTGACTGACGCGATAATTCTTTGCTTTATTTGTTCGGGACATCCGTACGTATTGGGACAATAGTATCTGACACGTTCTTCATCTTTTTTAATTTCACTCCCACAACTTGGGCAATGAGTTGGGATTTGGATCTCATACTCCACTCAGGTGCGGGATTCTTTGATATTGGCAATGATTTTTGGAATTACTTCCCCAGCTCTTTTGATAAAGATAAAATCCAGTACCTTCACTCAGAGGTTTTGAATTTCTTCGTAGTTGTGAAGTGTCGCTCTTTTTACTATGACTCATCAGATATTGACGGGTGCAAGATTGGCTACGGGAGTAAGACTTCCTGTCTTTCCAATCTGGTGTTCTACGGAGAGGATCTGAGTAGTGAGGATTTCAGCTGGAAATTTATAGGCAATAGCATACCTTGGGTGATGAGCCGTGTATCCAAGATCATTCCACAGTCAGATTTCATTGAGTTTGATGACGAGTCCATCAATGTCAAAATCAAGACTTTGGGATTTTTTGAACTGTTCAATATGTTTGATCACCGACTCTATTCCTTTACAAAGAGGAAAAAAACTACTGATTTCAAATCAAAAACTCTCCAGTTGGAGGATGACTGCCTGATAGGATTCACGATGGTTTTCTTGAGAAAAGTCCTCCATATTTGCCAGATCATACGCAAAGTATTTGAGATTTCTCTGTGCGGTAATTTCTGAATTTTTGAGTCTGAGACTTCCACTCGCTGCATTTCTTGGATTTGAAAAAAGTTTTTCTTTTTTTAAGCTGAGTTCTTGATTGAGTTTTTCAAAGCTTGATTTTGGCATCACGACCTCTCCTCTGACTTCCAGAGTCTCAATATATGGAATGCTATGAGGAATATTTTTCACTCAGAGAATATTTTGAGTAATATCTTCCCCCTCGACCCCATTTCCACGAGTAATGGCCTGAATAAGTTTTCCAGAACGATAGATAAGCTCTACTCAGAGCCCATCAAACTTGTATTCCATCATATATGAAAGAACTTGATTCCCCCCAAGAATTCTTTGGATTCTTCCATCAAAGTCTCTAAGATCTCCATCATTGTAGGTGTTGTCCAGACTGATCATAGGTCGTGAGTGTGGGACTTTTTCAAAGCTCGATGAAACGACTTCACTTCCGACTTTTAGGGTTTGTTGTTCATTGATTTGAAACATTTTCTCCAATTCTTGAAGTTTTTTGAAGAGCATATCGTATTCAAAATCAGCAATCACTGGACTCTGGTCGTTATAATAGAGATGACTATGGTAAGCCAAAAGCTTTGAAAGTGGTTGTAAATCTGTCCTTTTGAATTCAGTGAGAGGAAGATCTAGGTAGTGCTTTGAAAGTGAAAGTTCGTTCATAGGAAGAGAATTATGAGTATTTTTTTAGTAGTATAAAGAAGATTATTATTTTGCAAAATGAGTTTGATATTTTTTCTTTTCTGGAGAAAATATGATATACTGATACCAAGCAAAATATTTTCCCGATTTTATATTCCTTATGCACCTCGTATGAATCTGAGTGAAAAGAAACACCATACCCCGCCTCATTCAAATACTCCATCTATCGTGGTGAATCATGTCTTACAGAGTGTGTTTGATCTCCTCAATCAACCTGATCTTCAAGAATATAGCCACAATCGTGCACAAAAATTACTCGATCGTATTCATGAGATTTGAATCCTCCTGATGCAACAGTCTCACGCAACGTTCGAGAGCATTTGAGCGTTTGAACAAAGACTTCTTCAAGATGATGAACTCCTTTATCAAGATTTTCTGCTTACTCTCGGCAAACAACCTGAATGAAAAGCACTTCTAGATGAATTGAAATCATTTTTTCAAAAACCAGATCTCTTGAAACATTATATTTGGAAATTTTTCGACAGTATTATCGTACAATTATATAGTGGAAAAGAGACGAAGTTTTCATGAGAGGCTTGGGCATATCATCCTCATGAAAAGTTGCCTATTCACCCCTCTCATTATCCTTATATTTCCACTCTTGACGATGTTTCCAGTGAAGAACTTGATACTACACTCCAACTCTTTTCTCCAATAAAACATATGGAGATTCGTTCTTTATGACTTTTATGGGGCAATGATAATACCATACATACTCTTTTGTGACACATGAAACATTTAAGAATCTTGGATTTGGAAGTGATTGCTCCACAAAAGCTTCACGATTGCCAACTCGAAGCATTCTTTCAGGTGGCAACACATCTAAAATTGTTCAAATTAAACTGTATGGATGCCTTGATGATTCAAGCACCAGCAGTAAGAAGAATGATCCCATATTTCCAGTTATTGTGAGGAGTAGCTTTGGATTACTTAGATCTCAATGATATGGATGGAGAAGATGCTTCTGAGCTTTTTTATTCACTTTCTCACGTCCATATTCTCTCTCTCAAAGATCTCAAAATTGCAAGATGTGATCCAGAAACGATTGAAAAACTATTTTGAATGTTGCATTCCCTTCGTACCCTCAATCTTTCAAGTGTCACTTTGTCTTTGTGGTCAAGCGAGATGAGAAAAGCATTGTTTAAAAATTTGCAACATATCAAGCATATTGACCTCTCAGAAAATGATCTTGGGAAGATGACCAATGAGCACATTTGAGAAGTCTTTGGAAACCTTCCATCTTTGACTTCGATCAATCTGACAGGAACGCATCTCTCACCTGCTCAGGCAGCTTTGATTCTGACCTATTCTCCAAAGATTGAGACCTCACTCTGAGAAGATTTGAAAGCACTCGTTGCCTCACTTCCTCCAGTGAAACATCAGAAAAAAATGTCAAAGCATGCCTTATTTTCCTCATTTTTTCAGAAAAAAAGATAAATTTTCATAATGATCCATCCATGCCCCATCATAAAACCAATGAAATTCCCTCCATTCTTACTTCTTTGGAAAATTTGGTCTCTCCTGAGTTCAGCGACAGACAAAAGGAAGTAAAAATATGGTTGGAAAACTTTTCTCAACGTCTCATCCGAATTTCCGATACTGAGTCCTATGCTTATGATGAAGAAAACTATCAGAGTCGTTTGCTGTTAGAAGATCAGCTCCTACGAGAAATCTTGCGTAAGGAATTGTTTTCCGGGCAAAAAATAGACGAAATGTATGCGATTCTCAATCTCATACAAAATTCCTCTCCACTCTGGGAGAGTCTCAAAGATTCTTTGTATGAACTGGCGACGGACTATTCTCCGCATCCTTCTGTGGTACATACCTACCAAGCAGGATTTGGAATTGAAAAATTTCTCCTTCAAACACTAAAAACGGATAAGATTCGAATCACACATCTTAACGATCTCACACTCGATGAATGGAGAGAACTCTTGTTTCAATTTTCCCATATTGTTTTGGATAGTTTTGAACTGATGAATCTTGAGGAAAGTATCCAGCAACAGCTCTATGCGACTCTGACGAAGTCACATCATTGCTATCTTGATTTGTGATCGATCGAACTGGATATTTTAGATAGAAGAATTTTTGAAAAGTGTTTGGTTGGATTTCAACCTCTCAGGGGGATTCTCTTTGGAAATAATCGCGTCGAAGATTTTTCACCAGATACGCTCAATACAATCTTTACGCACACTCAGTTTCTTCAAGAGATCGATTTTGGTCGGACACATCTGCTTTTTCTAGATGAAGAAAAATTAGCTTTTATCTTCTCTCACCTTCCCAATCTCAAACGTTTGAATCTATCCAATTCAGGACTTGGAAAAATGACGCAAGTCCAATTGTCCGCAGTCTTCTCTCATCTTCCTCATATTCGCTCGCTCAACCTTTCTAGTAATAATCTCTGAACTTGGAAACCACAAACTTTTGACTCTCTTTCCCCCATACTTCCCTATTTGAAGCATCTCGACCTTTCTGGAAATGATCTGGGTCGACTCGACTCAAGGAATCTCAAAGATTTTTTTTCTCAAATATCGGGGATACGATCACTCAATCTTTCCAGTAATCAATTGTGAATACTATCAAAAACTTCTCTTTCTTTAATATTTTCTTCTTTAAATTCATTGAGATCACTTTCTTTGGGGAATAATCTCCTCAATCAATGGTCGAGTAATACTTTTTTTATGGTTTTTTGATGACTTTGAGATTTGAAAAATCTCGATATTTCACAAAATTCACTCGGAAAGTGTAAGGAAGCAGTCTTTGAAATGCTTTTTTATCATCTAGAGAATATCTTATCTCTCAATTTTGATTACAACTTCCTCTTGCCTAGTGATGTCTCAAAAGTATTTTCTCCGATTGATAAGTATGCCTCTAATTTACAATCTCTTTCTTTGATAAACTGCTGAATAGATCGTGAAATGTTCTCTGAATATCTACTTGAAAAACAATGATGCACTCTCAAGCTGGTAAGGAACAATTCGTAGTTTTTTAAAATATTTACAATAATTTTTCACAAAAAAAAACCTGAGAACCTCAGGTTTTTTTTTGTGAAAAATTATTGTGCTTCAGGAGCAGGAGCAGCAGCGTCAGCAGGAGCAGCACCTGATGCTTCAACAACTGGTTCAACAGTAGTTGATTCAACTGGAGCAGCAGCGTCAGGAGCAGGAGTAGTAGTATCAACTGGAGCTTCTGGAGCAGGAGTAGCAGTATCAACTGGAGCCTCTGGAGTAGTTGTTTCTTCAGTTGGAGTTGCAGTAGCAGTATCATCAACTGGAGTTTCAGCTGGTTTTCCACAAGAAGCCAAAGCAATAAGTGAAACGACAGCAACTGATGCTAATAATCTTTTATCCATTTTATAAAATGTTAAAGAATTAAAATATAGTAGTAATTGGCGCGTGAATTATAGTATGAATGTAAATTTAAGCAAATCAGTATTTATAGACAAAGTGTAAATATATGGTGTTTGCTGAATTAATATTGCATATTTAAAAGAATAATTAAGAAATAAAAAAGTATTGATTTATCGAGATTTTTCATACAATGAATATGTCGTGATATACTTTATTTCATTATTTTAGTGTATGTTGAACTTTTGTGAAACATTTCTTGGGAAAATCGTGAAATTGGAAAACGGTGAGGAACTTTGAGAGATTACGGGGATACTTTTTTCTCCAGCACAGGAAAAAGTGAGTTGATTTGTCGTAAAAAAACATTTTATAGTATACGATTTTTTTTATTCTACAGATATTATAGGAATTTATCCACAATATATAATTATCAATCCTTCTGATACTTCATTACTAAAACAGGAACACTTATATGAACTTTCTGGAAAATGAGTGAAAAATGAATTTTGAGAATCTATTGGACTTGTTGAGAATGTGGAATTTGATGATTTTTATTCCCTCAAGAGTATTATTGTAGATTGTTTTCTTTTCATTGGTACTGTCGAAGTTCTTTCCCCGATATTAATTCGTATTAAAAAAGATATCAGAAAAATTCCGAAAACAAGTATCCTTTCGTACTGACCAAAGCATATTGTAATACGTGAAGTATTACACATAAAACAACCTCAAATGCTCTCTCCACTTGAACTTTTTCCTCTTTGATAATTGGAAAATAAAAAAAATACTTGAAATTCATTCTATTTTTTTTATAACTATACACGAAAACCTTTAGTATTAACCCCCCACTTTGTATGATCAATAGAAGGTGAAAGAAAGTCGCAAAGACTTTTAAAGATTATTTAGTCCCTATTATTATAGTATGAGTTTTGTCGATCTTTTTGATAAAATACATATTTTCATGAGATGATGCATCGACTTCTCCTACACAAAATATTTGACTCCAAGTGTCTATGGTAGATCCTATAAATGGTCAAGCTGTCATTGAATACTCTGGAGGAAAAGAAAATAAAATAGAAGGTACCTGACAAGTATTTTCTGGAGAAAAAATTAAAGTTACCACAGGTGTGGTATCTCTTACTTTGGCTGATAATGCGAGTACTATCAAAATTAACCAACTTTGAGAGTTTCGTTATGATGGTGATAAAAATTTCACGCTCTTTTCTTCTGATGCGTGGATTGATTCTCAATCTCCTATAAATATTGATATGAGATATGGAAAAGTATCGAGTACCTCTGCGAGTGTTTTTGCACTTTCTCAAAATGAAATTGCTTCTACGCTTTATGTACTCAAAGGGAGTGTGTGAGTTGAAAATCTTGCTGGAAAACAAGCAACTATTGCTCAATGAGATAAATTGACGATTATGAGAGATGCATCCAACGATGACAAAGCAGATCTTGCTCTCCTAAAGGAACCAATTGACGAAAATATTAAATCTTCTGACTGGTTTACTCAAAATCAGTGAGCAACTATTCTCTCTGCATCTCTAGCTGCTCTCGTTCCAACGTCTACATGAACTTGATTGTGAACTGCAACAGGGATGAATCTTCCTGTTCAGACTCAGACAGGTACACAACTTCAAAACAACGGAAATGGATTTAACTACGTTACTATTACTTCTCATCAAGATGAAGGAGAAGTGTCAACCAGCCCGATTACTATTGATGGAATTCTCAATGACACTTCTGTGTATCGTATTGAAATCAATGGAGTAGCTGCTGAAATCAATGCAACCACTATGTCTTTTACAGCAAAAGGGGTTCAGATAGATAAAAAGATGAATGATGTCGTATACAAGGTTTTTGATGGAAGTTCAAAACTTCTTCAAAAGTGAGTGATGACTTTGTATAATAATCAATGAGCCTCAACTGGGAAAGAGGAGACTTCTTTAGCTCAAGTTAAAAATTATCCAATCAACAATTCTAGTGTGTACAAAATTATTTCCCCAAAAGAAAATCCACTCACGACCACAAGTAATGTAGTGAAATTGGAAGGAATGGTTCCTTCTCGTACTGTAAAGAAGATAGTTATCAATGGATTTCAGCTTCAAAAATTCCCACAAAACGGTACCTATTGGTCATACTTTGCAAACAGTGATTTTGGAAACCTAAAAGAATGAGTAAATATTTACAAGATCGAATACTATGGAGCAGATGATACAGTAGTATATGAAAATAACTTTACGATTATAAAAGAATCCGATACTCCTACTCCCCCTCCAGCAACGGAAAATCAATAATAGAATTGATTTTTTCTGCAAAAAAATAGATTCCATATTTGGAATCTATTTTTTTGATTTCTGTTGGTCTATGTAGGTTTCCAAGATCACACTCGCCGCAAGAGAATCCTTTTGCGATTGAATCTGAGCCTTCGAACTCCCGAGAGATTGAAGGGTATCAATGGCACTCCATGTTGAGTATCGTTCGTCGATTCATACAACTTCAAGGTTGGGAAAGGTTGTTTTCACTTTTTCTATAAACGCTTGGGTCTTTTCCAATTGTTTAGTTTTGACTCCATAGAGATCGTATGGAAGTCCAATAACGATGGTATCCAGTTCTTTATTAATGACCATTTTTTTGAGCTCTTCCATGAGTTGGTGTCTCGGGAGAGCATCTCACGCAAAAACAAAATCAAGCGTGTTCAGTGCAATTCCACACCTCTTATCTCCAAGATCGATTCCTATTGCTTTCATTGGGATTGGACGTCGATTATGATTTTTGCACTCGTTTCAGATGAGAGTTTTATAAACACTTCCCTTTTTCCTACTTTTTTAATATGACCATCAGTACCCATATCAATATGTTTTTTTTCAAGTTTGATTTTGAATTGTTGATACACGAGGTCAATGATATCTTTTTCTCAAATACTTCAAAATACTTTGCCATTCGCTGCAGTTTTAAGAAAGATCACAAATGTATATCCTTGCAATTCTTGAGCTATTTGATGCTTGTTTTCAGTGAGTTCTTGCTTGTGCAAGAACTCTTTTTTTTGTTTGAGTTCAAGCGTTTTTTCGTCTTCTGGAGAGAGACGTTTGGCAAGTCATTTTGGAATGAGAAAATTTCTTGCATATGAATCGCTCACGTCTTTTATATCGCCTACATGTCCAACGTTTGGAACGAGTTTTGTAAATAGTACTTTCATAGTCTAGAAATTATCAAATAAAGTATTACTCTTCGTCTTCAACAATCTGTACCGAAATATTATATCAAAGAAGTTGAGAAGCAAGATTGATGTTGATTCCATTCTTTCATATGGCTTTGGCTCTTTCCGACGCAAAAACGGTAACAATGGCTTGTTTTTCCTCTTCATTGACACTCACTTTGAGTACATTTGCAGGAGAGAGAGCACGGGAAATCATTTCAGCAGAATTCTCACTCAAAGAAATGATGTCAATTTTTTCTCCACCGAGTTCATCCATTACTGATTTTACTCTCATTCATTTTTGACCGATAAGGGTTCCTGCTGGGTCTATTTCTTCGTATGGAGTAGAAACGAGGAGCTTGGTTTTCACTCAAGGAGAACGAACTATATTTTCAATCTGTATGGTTCCATCGCTGATTTCTGGTACATAGAGTGCAAAAATTGCTGGAACGATGTTTTTATTCTTTCTGGAAAGGGTAACTTTTGGACCTACTTTGTCATCATTGGAGGCTTCTACTACGAGTACATACATACGGGTTTCAGGCACATAACGATCTCTGGAATTTTGTTCAGATTTTGGAAGCATCACATGGTTTCCGTTGTAATCGAGTACTACTTTTCCAGATTCAATCATTACAATTCTCATACTCAATACACTTCCTACTTTGTCTTTGAAAAGTTCGTAGATTTTCTTCCTCTCACTATCCCCTATTTTTTGAATAATTACCTGACGAGCAGCTTGAGAAGCAATTCTTCCAAAACTATCTTGTGTATCCGCATTCATAACTTCTTCTGTGACGTCTATTTCAATGATATCTCCTTCAGAAAATTCGTTCGCGTCTTCACCTAAATCTTGAAAGCTGATTTCAAGTGCAGGATTCGTTACTGTTTGTACTACTGTCTTTTGTGATGTGATTTCAATGGTTTCAGCTACCAAATCAAGTTTTACAGAAATATTCTCATCTTTGCTCCCATGATCTTTTTTGTAAGCAGTTTTAATGGCTGCCTCGATAATTTCAATAAGGCTTTCGCGAGGGATTTTTTTTTCTGCAGAAATTTGATTGATTGCAGCCTCAATTTTTTTGATATCCAACATAGGAATACTGATAAAAAATAAAAAACGAAGACGAGAATTCTCCTCATCCTCGTCTGTTCTTAAGTATTATATGTATTTACGAAAATTTTCAAGAAAAAATACGAAAAATCAATCTTTTTGCATTTATTCCTGCCTATTACTTTTTTGTTAGTCCAGAAACAAAGTGACTTAAAGAGAAAAGATAAAGGGAGTAAGCTCCCTTTATTTTACTGTGTAAACAGTTTTGGTGGATTGGATTGAAGTGCTGGATTGTATTTGATAACAAATGGCTCTTTGTATGAAGTCATAGCTCCATCATTTCCACTTCTAAGATAATTAAGGTCGTATTGGATTGCTTTGGTAAAATCTTTGGTAATTTCTCCTCATGGAAGCTTGAAATCAGGATATGAGAAGGTACCTCCTATCGTATTTCTCGTAAAGAGACTTCCGTTCATCCAAAGTTGGTTTGTAAGCGCGTTAAACCTTGCTTTGTTGATAGTAGCGAAAGGTTTTCCAGTCGTATCAACCGCTACCATAGCTCCGTCTGCATAGATTATCGCATTCACCTTGGTAACATTTGGTTTTACGTAGACATTTCCATCACCACTATACCCAGTTGTGAGAGAATAGTTGTCTTTGATAACTATGATACCAAATGATGTGTTAGCTGGATTGAGGTCTGAAGTAATAGTAACATTTCCGTCTTTTACTACCAATGTTTCATATCCAGTGATGGCTCATCCGATAGATGCATCTCCTTCTACATACTTGATTCCATTGACTATTTGTCCGTTGGTCATAGAAGCAACTGCTTGGTAAGCATTTTTTCTTACAAGGGTTCTAAATTCACTCGCTCCGAGATCTGACATATTTTCTTCCACAGAGGTAAATTCTGATTTTCCTTGCCATTGGCTTCCTCCGATCACACGGATTCCACTCACTGCTCATACAATAGTGATAGGAGTCGCATCATTTGGTTTTTCTCCTCAGGTAAGAAGATATTTTACTTTTCTTTCACCGAGTGTATAAGAAGTGATAGCACTAGCAACTTTGAGTCATGGAGGCATAAAGTTTGGAGAAGAAATGATTCCAGAGAAGGTAACACTATTGCTACTCGCTGAATATTTCGGAGTACTCATAGTTTTGATTGCGAGATCATTTGGATTGATGAGACTATAGGGCATAATTTTTGCTTTTAAAGTTTCCCCATCTTCAATATCCAAAAGTGTTGGAGTAATATCCCCTTCTGCTTCGATTTTGTAATTTGCATCTTCATTGAGAAATGGGAATCCATTCCAATTGAGGTCTTTTCCTTGGGTATAGAGCTTTCCTACCAATGGCTTGAGATAAGAATAATTGATATTGCTGACACTGAGATAGGTATTTCCTGCTTTAAAGGTCATGCTACCATCATTTTTTTCGAGTGGAGACACTGACTTTACGGGAATGGTAACACTATCAGTAGATCGAATCATGATAGTTGAAGGCATTACGAGTGCTTTAAATTCATCTTCAATAGCTCGAAATGGTACAGATGGGTCATTATTGTGTCCGTTGATTCTATCAGAAAAGAGTCATGAAGCATCTTCAAACAGACTCAAAAGATTTTTTCCATTCCATTGTATGGTTTTTCCTCAGAAGATTTCTCCTGATTTCAAGATGGCAATCTTCACTTTACAAGAATCCACATTGTTGGCATATGCATTGGCACAATCGGTATTTGGGTGGGTGAGATCGAGATCAAGAGTCACGATATTTTCAGAAGGAGAGGTATTTTTACATTCAGAAGTTTTTGGAGTTCCTGTTTGTTTACAGGTAATCTTTCCGTCCGTTGTCCAATTTTCAGATACGATACAATCACTCCAGTTGAAAGCATTATTTCAAGTACAATCTCAAGGATTGCTTTTTGGATTGTCTCCTCATGAAGATGAGGTTGATGAAGTACTGGATGTTGAACTTCATCCAGAAGTTGATGTTGAACTTCCTCCAGAAGTCGATGTTGAACTTCCTCCAGAAGTCGATGTTGAACTTCCTCCAGAAGTTGATGTTGAACTTCCTCCAGAAGTTGATGTTGAACTTCCTCCAGAAGAAGAACTTGATGATCCTCATGGAATTGGTCATTCTTCTACATAACAAATCTCACTATTTGAGATATATTCCTTCCCATGTTGACCACTAGTTCATCAGACACTTCCTCAATTTTCAACTTGTTCGTATCAAGGGTCACAGGAGATTCTAATATTGTAGTACGAGACTTCTGTGACTTTTGTTCACCGACAGACTTTGTAGTAGCTATCTGCTTTTTGAGTGGTTTCACACGTAGAACCGTCTGAAGGAATCTCACATGGATAATCTACTATCTTCTTACAGATATAGTCAGGATTTGCTGAAACTTGGGTCAAGCTTCTGAATGGAGCGCTTTCATGATGTGCGTTATAGTACACCAGAAATCCTCAAATTGACAGTAACACTCAGAGTGTTACTCCCATATAAGCAACCTTTTTCATAGAAATAAATGGTTAGAAAATAATTATTGGGAAACCAAAATGTGGTAAAATGGCAACTCAACGAGTCCATCGGTGTTGAGTACCTTATGTCATACGTTTATCCAGATTCACTTTTGCCTATCCAAAGACCACCGAGCTGGCCAGCGAAGGAGATTATTTTCAATGAGGAAGTCAAAAGTTATAGGGTATCCTTTGATTTCATTGGATTTTTCTACCAAAAATTTCATATCTTTTTTGGTGAGTTTTTCATAGATCTTGTCGTGGTTCTCATAGAGTTCTTTCATATGGTAGACTTGATTTTGGAGCTTCATTGGATCTGTAGAATACGTAAAGAGCTCGATTGGTTGTGATTCGGTGGAAAATACTTGAATATAAGGCATTCCAAACGTTTTCATAATATTTCCTACGTACCCATATACTGGTTGAAAGGTGTCATTTTCTAAGAGGTCTTGCATATTACTATCCTTTTTGAAAAAGTAGGTGTAGATGCTGATGGAAGTTCCAGTATAAAGTTTTCCACTCTTGTAGTGAAGTCCATCAACAGGAATATAGTATTGTGAACCTTTTTTGTCATCAAAAAAGTAATATTTTTTTCCATCACGGTCTTTGATTGCAGTCTCATCGAGGATGACAACTGAGTTTGCTTTTGCAAGTTTAAATGTAAATGCAGCAAGTATAGTTGGAAGTGGAGAAAGATATTCATCAAAACTGTAGCTAGAAAATGCATCTGAGTATCCAAATAAAGAAGCTTTGAAACGAAGGTGTGAAAATGCGAGTGTTTCAAACTTCATGCTATACGTTCCATCTTCTTGAGTAGATGTAGCGTATTTTGGGTCATTGAGGAGTTCAATTTTTGCATTTGGAATAGGATTCCCATCAGTATCAACTACTTTCCCTGTAACTTGAAGTGTTTTCATTCATTTACACGTAGTTTGTGATGCACAGATTTGTTTTTTGAGTACTCTTGACTTACTATAATCTCATGTAAAATCATAGAGATATGCAAGGAGTTCTTTTTGAGTTTGTCTGAGCTTTTTGTTGGCTTGGAGCTCTTTTATAAAATCATAGACATTGACTTCAGTAGCAAAGACTTTTTGGAGATTTTTGTATTCAGGATGATGGTTGACAGTTCCAATAGTAAGTTTTCTTTTTGCTTGAGAGTTTTTGTTTCCATACAAATCTCAGTTTTTGTATGCAGTATAGATATCCAGAATGGCAAGATTTTTGGATATCTCGTCAGCAAAGAGATCTCACTGACTTGGGAAATCAAATGGAATATATATGGTATTGTCCCCTTCTGCTAATGAAATACTAAATGTTTCAGTAAGAGGCTTAATATCAACTCCCGACATGGTTTGAAAATCCATCAGAAATGACTCAAAGGAATCGTAAGATTCTGGATTGATGCCTATTTCGTCGTAGTGTTTTTTATTTGAAATCTCATCAATTGGGAGATTTCTATGTACATTGCTGGCATAGATTGGATTTCTATTGTCGTCCTGAAAGGCAAACATATTGAAGAGAAAGAAGAGAATGATTGCTATCAATAATCATAGAATTCCTAATAGGACTTTATTTTTGATTCTGGAAAGAGAAGAAAATTGAAATGCTTTCATACGGGAAGGTTATCTTATATTATTGCTTTCTTTGTCTTGAAATCAAGAGAAATCATCCAAGAAGTGAGAAAAGTATGAGGAAAAAGAGTAATGATTCAGGTCCAGTAACAATTTTTGTGGCAATTTTCATTTCTTCTTCTATTTTTGTGGTATAGTCGAGAGAACACTTACCTCAAACAAGTGAGGTTCCACAACTCCATATATAATATCTGGTTCGACCTGCTATAGTGATTTTAAAGTTTTTTACTTCTTTCCCATCCTGACAGAGTCACGATGTAGATGAGTTGATTTCAGTGGTGAGAGGAAGAGAAATATCCCCTCTGATACAACTCTCCTTTTTT
>Ga0209373_10003100_pt1 | contig 15778 bp, 16 predicted proteins | sample Higcelweek5metaG_FD_187173 | JGI IMG/M metagenome (GOLD analysis project Ga0209373, IMG submission 187173) | Freshwater pond sediment microbial communities from the University of Edinburgh, under environmental carbon perturbations - High... | ecosystem: Environmental > Aquatic > Freshwater >...
CAACAACCAACGGACTTTGCAGCACCAAATATTATTGTTCATGGTAAAGCGATATTTGATAATGCTTCTTATTACCTAGTAATGGGTTTAAAGAAACAAGCGGTGGAAGACTTATCAAAGCTTATTGACTTAAATGAAAAAGAAAAAGAAAGTATAAAATATTATAGTCAAGGCCAAGCATTATTTGTTTGTGGTAGTAGAAGAATGCGTGTTAATGTTGTCTTAACTCAAGAAGAACTAGATTCATTTGGCACCGGTGGTGGACTATAAAATAATTAGGTGGTGATATTTTGGCAGATTATAATTATGGAAATATACCTGAAAATAATGATTTTGACCCAAGTTACGGTCAAAATCTTTTAAGTGGTAGTAGAAACAGAACTGCCAAAATAGTTTCACCAATGCGCCCCTGGCGTAGTCCTAACTTTACTTCATTAAGGAATAGTGCCATAAAAAGAGATAATGAAGAAGCTACACCAAGCCCAGATAAAAAAGAAGGGTCTTCTAGTGGTGCTGAAAACAACACTGATAATAAAAAGAACGAAACTAAAAAAAGCTCTTCAGCTCCTAATAATTTAGGTAAAGCTGTTGATAAAATAGCTAGTGGTAAAAAAGCAGCTACAGTAGCTGAAACATTTTTAAAAGCTAAAAAAATGAAATTGTTATTAATTGGTGGTGGCATTTTATTTGGCTTGCTTTTTCTTGTTATAATATTTTTTGCCGTCTTTTCTGGCGGTGGATCACCAATGACAGGAGCAGCTTTTAATGAAGTTTCAGATTATGAGTTAACTACTAATGATGATGAAGAATATGATGAGGAATATAGCGAGCAATAAATTAAAATGGTTTTTTATTATTGCAATATTTTCTATTGCTAGCTTCTTTTTGGTGGCTTTTTTAAACTTTAAATTTTTAAACAAAGAATTAAAGTATACAGTTTTAGAAACCGTTAGAATTACTAATGCTTCTAATGAAATGACTGATTTAGAAGCATCTGAATATTTTTCGGAATTCTGGGAAGATACTTATGAGAGTAATATAAAGCCTAGTAACGAAAAGTTTTATAACCGTTTTAATAGAGCTTATTATTGGTGGGGAATCAGAGCCAGTGATTCCGAAGATGATTATGCTGTTTTGGAAGCCTCTAAGCCTCATCTTTTGGCAGCTTTGTTTTTAGATTATTCACCCGATAACTTTAACGGGGATATCTCAAAATGGGCGGCTAGTGGTGATTTAGATAATGTATATTTAAGTGATGAAAATTTTGCTTATCAGGTTTGTGATGGTAAATCTGATGATGATGCTAATTGTGGAGCAAATAATACTGTTGATGAAGATTATAAGCCAGAAAATGTTTTTCAAGCGCTAATACAATTAATTGCTGATGCTTATGAGGGAGCTCAAAAATATTTGGATGATAAAGATTCCATTAGAGCTTTAGGTAGGCATTTATTTGTTTATCAACCTGTATGCCATGTAACTAGGACCTTATCCGATGGTAGTTTCGAAACCTTTGATTATACATATGAATCTAAATATTCTTTTGATGAACTTTTAGATTTATTTGCTCAATTTAATATTTTTGAATCTATTTATAGTGCGTTCCCAGAATATCAAGATTGTAGGGGAGCTGATAGCCATTGGTTAAAAGCTAATGGTGGCGATGCTAGTTATACTACTTTTGGCTTAAGCGATGTAGTCGATTTATGTTCTTTTTATAAACACTTAGTTGAAAGCGATTACTTTGAGAATCATGTTCATTTTAAAAGTGATTTTGCTGAAATTAATAAATATACGAGCAGTAATCAAGAATACTTAATTGAATCAAGCAAATTAAAGGTCAGCTTAGCAAGAGAAATAATTGATATTGTTGATTTATCAAACAATGATGATCCAGTTTATGATTCTAGTGTTACAGCAGCCGGCGGTATGTATGGCGATTATAGTTTATCGGAAGATTTATATATTACTTTAAGTAACAATCGCACCGATAGCAGTGGTTATGAAATAAAAAATGGGTCATTTCCTATTGATCAATATGTTGAAGGTGTTTTAGATGCTGAGGTTTTAGGAGCTTTCTTTGGTACTAATGAATCAGAAACTAGTATTTATACAGCTTTACAAGCTAATGCTATAGCAATTAGAACTTACGCTTTAAAAGTTACCAATGAGGGGACTAAGTCTATTTCTAATAGCACAGCTAATCAAGTTTTTACTGATAAGTTTTTAGAAAATGAAGGTTCTAAATATTTGGCAGCTAGAAATGCAGCACTATCTACAACTGGGCAAGTTTTAACTGAAAATGGTTCGTTAATTATGTCAGAATATAGTAGTTTTAGTAAAAAAACAGGATACTATTGCGAAGGGGATCTATGCTACACTACATACTTAAAAATCGGGGCTAAAAACTCAGGGACATCACATACTGTTGTCGCTAGGAAAAGTTGGGGCCTTGCAGGCGGTCATAATCGTGGTATGAGTCAGTGGGGATCTTTATACTTAGCAGCTAATGGTTACACTTATCAACAAATATTAGCTAATTTTTATGCTGAAAATGTTGTTGTAGCTAATTATGATTACAGTTATAAATCAACTGAAGATGTGGAGATTGGTGAGTATGGTGGTAAAGAAGCTATGCTAGTTTGCCAACTATTTACTAGTAGTGATTATGCCAATATTAGAGACTTGCTTGAAGGATATACTACATTAGAGATTCCTTTACGTTTAACAAGCACTAAGTATCAATCATCTCATGGGTATAATCAAAATGCTGATAATGGTATAAGTTATGATCGTTATGATACTGTTCATGGACAAGTTTATCAATGTGAATGGAATTCCAAGACTACTGCGCTTTTATATGCATGTTATGATAACCTTCATGGATATATAATAAATGAAGAAAATTATAAAAAAGACGATGGCGGCAATTATTTAGATATTAATGGCAAAACAACTACAGATCCATCAAAAAGAGTATTATTGGATGTTTCAGAAACAGGTACTGATGTTTACCTGCCTAATGCAATAGTATGGCAGTATGCCATAAATATGCTGAATGTACCTCTTCCAACTGAAGGTGGGTGGAGTGCCCATGGCTACTACGAGGCGGTAGCTGGGTTTTATCCATCATATGTTTTTGGTAACTTGCCAACTAATATGACTGCAGCAGCAGCATTAAATACAGATGGAACAGTAAAAACAGAAGTCACTAAAGGTGATGAAATACCATGTGATGTTGGCTATGTAGAAAAATCTGGGCAATGTTGCTCGATTAAAGGTGAAGAACAATGTTACGAAATGAAATATGAAACAATTGAAAAAATAGTTTATGATGAAGATGAAGAAAGAAGCAAGCTTAATAATACGACCAATTCCCTTAGATATGATGCAATGTTAGTTAATAACTATGAAGAAATGGACCCAAGTAGTGTTTTTTACACAGGTTTAACTGATGAAGCAGCGATAGCTTTAAGTACTGGTAATGGTTCATCTTTCTATAACGCTTCTCATGTGGATACTTATTTATACATGTATGTTGATGATTATACTAAACTAGATCCTTCTTTACAAACATATTTTGCTGAAACGGTATCTAATATTGTGCAATCAGCTGGTTTAGACTATGGTAGCACTTTAAGAAAAGCCAATATTTATACTGTTGAAGCAAAAGGTACTACTAGTACTAGTGGATTTGTTAATGTAACAGCTTATTTAGAAAGTCTGGGTTTTGTTAATATAGGTGGAGTAGCCGATAAATCATATTCAAGCATTGAATCTCATCATTGGCAGTTGGCTTGCGATTATTATAGTACTACTGATCCGAGTGAGGTTTGGTTAAGAACTTTGAGTAATAATTATTGCTGTAAGGGGTTAATGGATAGTAACACTAAGTATGATAATTATGAAGATGGGAACAGTTATCTTGAAACATCAAGTGCTTTAGGAGGCTACTTTAGTGAAGCTTGGGAAATAGAATTTTGTACTAATACTTTAGTTGGTAAGCAGTTGGTTAAATCAGCTTGTGAAACTGCTTTTAAAACTCAAAAACTTTGCTTATCTCAATGTTATAAAACTGACGAAGATGGCGAAATATTATTTTTTCAAGATGAACCTATAATTGATTACACAAAAAAGGCTAAGAACTGTAAGTATGATATAACTGAGTATGGTGGGACTGGTGTAATAATAAGTAAAGCTACAGGGACAGAAATATATGAATATATTAAAAACGGTTCGTCAATTGGATTTAGTGTTAATTTATTAACTGGTGAAAAAACCAAAAAAATCAATACATTAAGAAATATTGGTGCCGAAGGGGAATGCTCTTGTGCTATTTTAGAAAAGGGGATAGATAATGGAACGACAGAATAGAATCATTATGTGGCTCTTAGTTCTTTTATTGGCTATAATTTTTACCGGGCTAACCATTTATTTTACAAATAAAAAAATAGCCGCTGACAAAGTAAAAGTAGAAACATATATTATCTATAATTATAACTATGCTTACTATTATAATAATAAAGTGTGGGATAAGATTACTGATGTTTCTTTTATTCCTGAAGAAGAATTTATTATTTATAATGGCTATGAAGCAATAGGTAAGTTTTCAGCGGTAATAAATAATTATACTCATAAAATCACTTATTCTAATGAAGCTTCTACTTTTAGTGATTTAGTCGGCATTAGTTGTAATAAAACCATTCCTTTTACTGGTTATGATTTTGAAACTATCACTGTTGATGATATTAATTATGTCAGGCAATTTCTAAGTACTAAAGGAGATACTTATATCACCGATGACACAGAAATAAAACTAATAAAGTTAGATATTGATGCTGATGCGCTTTTAGAAAGTGTCTATGAAATATATTATAAAAGTGGTACTAAGTGCTATAATTATATCATTATCAAAGATGGCGATAATACAGAGGTAGTAGTAGCTTATTCCGCTACTGAATCAGATATGAATTATAAACGCTATTCTATAAATTTAATTATTGATGCTAATTTAGATGAGAAAAAGGAAATCTTAGTTGTCGAAGATGGTTATGAATATTCAAATCTTTTACTATATGCTAATCAGTATGGCACATATAGTTTAGTAGAGTGAGGTAAAGATGAAAAAAGTATTATTAATAATAGTCGCAATATTTGTTTTAAGTGGTTGCAGTGCTAATTATAATTTAGAAATTTATAATGAAGAATACAAAGAAAATATTGCTATTAAATCTTTAGCAGCTGATACTACAGGAATGAGTGATTGGAATATTCCCATTAATGCTAACCAAAGCAATGCTGATATTCTTTTAACAACAGCTAAAGTAACCGGGGTAGACTACTATACTAAAAAAAGTGCTTTTACTGACAATTATTATCGCTATACTTATAATCATGATTTTACTATGAAAACTTACTACAAATCTTATTTTGCCGCTAAATCTTATGACTTCTTTGCAGTCTTTTATGATGATACTGATGAAAGTGGTAAAAAAGATTTAATTACTATTACAACTAGCTTTGAAAACCTTGTTTTTACTAAGTACGCAGATTTAGATAATTTAACCATTAATATAAAAACTAATCATCGAGTTTACTCTCATAATGCCGATTCCGTAAAAGACTATACTTATACTTGGAATATAGATCGCGATAATTATAATGATAAGTCAATTCAAATAAGGCTTTATAAAGATAAATATGTTTTAAATTATAATAATGTTCTTGGTAAAAAGTTGTATATATTTTTAATTGTTTTAGGTATATTACTATTAGCAATGTTAATAGTGTTCTTAAGAATGCGTAAGGCTAATAAAATATAATAGAAAATAACAGTAAACTATTGTATAATAATTTTGGTAGGTGAAATGGCGTGAAATTTAGGATATCGACTAAAGATTTTGTAATATTTGTCATATTTTGTGTTTTTTTATTTTATTTATGCTGTATTGGTATATTAAATTTTTCGTACTTTTCTAGTACTGGGTCTTTTTATGGCTTAAATCCTATTGAAGCTTTCTCTAGAGAATATTTCCCTGGTACCATTGCTTTATTTGCGGTTGCTCTAGTTATTATTTTTACTGGGGTATCGTCTTATATCTTTGAAAAAGAAAAAAGTGGTGGGGTTGGCTTAAAAATCGGGGCTAAAGAAGACAAAGGTTATTCTCGATGGTCAAATGATAAAGAAATGAAAAAAGCTGATGATGTCGAAAGAGTGGAAATTGCTGAAGAGAATTTTCAATATGCGGGGGTTCCACTTATAACCGCTGAAAAAGAAATGTACGTTGATAATGGTGAAAATCATTCGATGATTATTGGTGCTACTGCTTCTGGTAAAACAACAGCTATTGTTGATCCATTAGTTTACTCCCTCGCCAAAAAAGGGGAAAGCATGATTATTACCGACCCTAAAGGCGAAATATATAAAAATCACGGACAAATGTTAAGAGATCGTGGTTATAATGTCATTGTTTTAAACTTTCGTGATCCAATCATGGGGAGCTCTTGGAATCCTTTAGCTTTGCCATACGAATTATACAAAGAAGGCAATATTGATAAATCTGTAGAACTACTAGAAGACGTAGCCGCTAATATTTTAACAGGGGATAAAACTGATGATCCTTTTTGGCAGAATAATGCTTCTGACTACTTTTCAGGAATAACCTTAGGGCTTTTTGAAGATGCTACTGATGAAAGCCAAGTAAACTTAAACTCGATTGGATATATGGCTACTACTGGTGAAGAAAAATTAGGTGTTACCCAATATATTAAAGAATATTTTAATTTAAAAGGCGAAGCTTCTAGTGCTTCCATATTTGCTTCTAGTGTTGTTAATGCTCCTAGTGAAACCAAAGGTGGCGTAGTATCTGTATTTAGACAAAAAATCAGATTATTTTCATCGCGTGATAACTTAAGTGAAATGCTTTCGAAAAGTGACTTTGATATGCGAAAGATTGGTAAAGAAAAAACTGCGGTATTTTTAGTTATTCATGATGAAAAGACTACTTATCATGCTTTAGCAACGATTTTTATTAAACAATGTTATGAAACCTTAATAGATAGTGCTTATAAAGAAAAAGATGGTAAGTTACCATTTAAAACTAATTTTATTCTGGATGAGTTTGCTAATATGCCCAAACTAAAAGATGTAACTTCAATGGTAACAGCAGCCAGAAGTAGAGCGATTAGATTTACTTTTATTATCCAAAACTTTGCCCAATTAGATGATGTTTATGGTAAAGAAGATTCTCAAACAATTAGATCTAACTGTGGTAATTTAATTTATTTAATAACGACTGAACTAGCAGCTTTAGAAGAAATAAGTAAACTTTGTGGGGAAGTAAAATCTAAAGAGAAAGATAAGACTGCTTCTACCCCATTAGTAACTGTTTCTGATTTACAAAAATTAAAGAAATTTGAAGCTATTATTATTAAAACGCGATTAAATCCGTTTAAAACTAAGTATATTCCTAGTTTTAAAACTGATTGGTTTAATAAAATGGCGAAAGCAGAATTCTATACTAGAGAAAAAAATGAAATTAAATTATTTGATTTAAAAGAATTTGTTAAAGAAGAAAAAAGAAAAAAGTTGTTTGAAAATTTAGAGAAAGGTGATAACCAAAGTATGCCTTTCCCAGGTGATAGACCATTTGGGATGGATAATTCACCTTTTCCAGGGATAAATAGTAATAACAATAATCCCGGTAACTTTAATTTTGATGAGTTAGCTAAAAAAATTGATGCCAGAATAGCGGAATTAGAAGCGGAAGAAAAGGGTAAGAAAAATGTTGGGGCTAGACCAATGGGTATTGGCTTTGAATCAGCTATTCCTAAAAACGAAAATATTTCTCCCTTTGGTGAATTACCAAAGATGGCACCGCCTGAAGAAAAGATTAAATTTAATATTTATAATGAAGAAGAACCAAAAGATACTGCTGAAGTTAAAGTACCAAATGTTGTAGAAGCGAAAGAAGATAAACCGAAAGTAAATGTTGATAAAGATAGTGTTATCGTTAGTGAAAATGTAATAACTGATGATCAATTCTTTGATGACTTCTTTCAAGATGACGAGTAATCGTCATTTTTTTACTTTTAAAGGGGAAAATATATTATAATAATACTTGATAGGTGATTATAGAATGTTTAAAGAATTAAGTGATTTTGTAATAAATACTATTCAATTAATGGGACCTTATGGGGTATTTTTTAGTTGTTTTTTAATTCTTATTGAATCAATTATTCCTATCTTGCCTTTAGCTTTATTTATTACGATTAATTTCTTATATTATGGGGTTGTTATCGGTTTTATCCTATCTTGGTTATTTACTGTAGCTGGTTGTTTATTATCTTTCTTCTTATGTGAAAGAGGTTTGAAAAAGTTCGTTGATCGAAAATTACGAGTTAATCCGAAGATAAATAAATTCTTAAATAGAGTAGATGATTTAAAGTTTTCTAGCTTAGTAGTTTTAATTGCTATTCCTTTTACTCCGGCTTTTCTAGTTAATGTTGCTGCTGGTGTTTCAAAGATGCCTTTTAAGAAGTTTTTCCCGGCCATTTTAATCGGTAAAATATTTCTCGTATTCTTTTGGGGCTACATTGGTGTAACGCTTGTAGAGGCCTTAAAAAGCCCTTTAGAACTATTAAAAGTATTGGCTTTAGTATTAATTGCTTATGTTATTAGTATAATAGTCAATAAAAAGTTAAAATTAGATTAGGAGGATATATGGAATATATTATAATTGGTTTATTATTAGTTGTTATTGCTTTAATAGTTATTGTTATGTTAAAAACTAAAAAAGAAGATAATCTAACAGAAAGAATTGGCAGGTTAGAAACTGATTTAATTAAAGAAATTGGGGATTTTAAATACTCTTTTAGTAAAAATATTAATGAGGATTTTGAGCATCTTAATAAAAAGATTGAAGACCGGTTAATGTTAATTAATGAAAAAGTCAACGAAAGATTAGATCAGAATTTTGAAAAGACCAATAAAACTTTTACTTCAATATTAGAAAGATTATCTAAAATCGATGAAGCCCAAAAAAAGATTGAAGATTTATCGGCTGATATTGTCTCTTTACAAAGCGTTTTAACGGATAAGAAGACAAGAGGAATCTATGGTGAAGTTAATTTAACTTACATATTAGCTAATGTTTTTGGTGATAAAAATGATCGAATATATCAAACTCAATATACCTTAAGTAATGGCTATATTGCTGATGCTATTTTATTTGCTCCAGAACCACTTGGAACTATTTGTATTGATAGTAAATTCCCTTTAGAAAATTATCAAAAGATGTTAGACAAAGAATTATCAAAACCAGAAAGAGAAGCAGCCGCTAAATTATTTAAAACCGATGTTAAGAAACATATTGATGCGATTGCCACAAAATATATTTTAACTGGGGTAACAGCTGAAGAAGCCATTATGTTCTTACCGGCCGAAGCAATATTTGCGGAGATAAATGCCTATCATGATGATTTATTACAGTATGCTTATACGAAAAAAGTCTGGGTAGCTTCACCAACGACTTTAATGAGTACTCTTACCATTATTGAAATGATTTTAAAGAATATGGAAAGAGATAAATACTCTAAAATAATTCATGATGAACTAAATAAATTAAGTAAAGACTTTAGTTTATATAAAGATAGATGGGATAAACTATCTCGTAGTATTGAAACAGTTTCTAAGGATGTTAAAGATATTAATACTACTACCGAAAAGATTACTAAGCGTTTTGAATCGATTAATAGTGTTACTTTTGATCAGGGTTTAATCGAAGATAAAAAAGATTAGGTTTCTAATCTTTTTATGTTATACTCTTTATGGATGTGATTTAATGGAAAGATTACAAAAAATAATTGCGGAATCTGGTTATACCAGTCGAAGAAAAGCCGAAGAATTAATTACTAGTAATAAAGTTAAAGTTAATGGAATTGTAGTTAATGAACTAGGTTCTAAAGCGAGTTATGAAGATGATATCTTTGTGGAAGGTAAAAAAATATCTTTTGAACCAAAAGTCTATTTTCTTTTAAATAAACCGCGTAATGTTATTAGTTCGACTAGTGATAAAGAAGGCCGTAAAGTCGTAACTGACTTAATTAATACTAAGTTAAGTGTTTATCCAATTGGTAGATTAGATTATGATACCACAGGTTTATTAATTTTAACTAATGATGGAGAGTTAGCTAATATTTTAATGCATCCTAAAAACGGGGTCGAAAAAACTTATCTAGCTAAATTAGACAAAGTATTTACGATGGCTGATTACTTCCAATTAAAAAAAGGTATTTTAGTTGATGATATATTAACTAAACCTACAAGAGTAAAGATTAAAACTAAAGATAAAGAAACTTCCTTTGTGGAAATAACTATCTCTGAAGGTCGTAATCATATTGTTAAAAATATTTTTAATGCTCTTGGATATGATGTCCAAAAGTTAACAAGAACAAAGTATGCTTTTTTAACTATTAATGGTTTGAACTCTGGTGAATATCGTAGTTTAAATAATGCTGAAGTTGCTGCTTTATATAATTTAAAACAAAAATAAAACTGCTTAAGCAGTTTTATTCATTTACCTCATTATTTACTTCACTAGTTGGTTCTTCTTGTTGTTCTTCATTATTTGGTTCTGATACTTCTTCACTAATACTTATGGCATTAGTTGGACAAGAATCAATCGCCTCTAATAATTCACTAGTTGGTTCACCTTCTAGATTTTTAATAATACTACTTAAACCATTATCGTCGAAAGCAAAGTGTTCACCACAAATGGCTACACAAGCTCCACACCCAACACATAAAGATTTGTTTAAAACGATTTTTTTCATTTTTGTCTTCCTCCACAAAAATTATACAACTATTTACTTGGTTATTGTCAACAATTAGTTTAAATTAGTTGAAATTTATGTTAATATTACATTGGAGGAATGGCTATGAGTTCTAGAATGGAAAAATATTATGAAACTGATTCTGAAATTCCTAAACGTACTAATCGTAATGCGGAACTTTATAAAGAAATCAGTAAAAATGAAATTGATAAGTTTAAATTAAACTCTAATATTAGTGTTCTAGAAAATGATAGTACGAGTATTGATATTGAAGAATTAAAAACCATTCTGGATAAAAAATATACTAATGCTCCACAACGAAAATCAATTTTTATTGATTCCAAAGAAGATGAATCTTTAACTGAGACTCCTGAAACAACTAAAGAGTATGATATTAATGCGATATTAGAAAAAGCTCGAGAAGAAAAAGAAGAAGATTATGAACAAGATCGTTTTAAAAAAATATCCGAAACGCAATTTGATCTTTTAAAAGATTTAGTTATAGATTCTCCTAAAGAAGAACAACCATCAGCGGAAAAAGAAGAATTAATGACTTTAATAAATACTATATCCGCTAAAGAAATGGCTCATAATAGGCAGATAAGTCCTTTAGATCTATTGTCTGATTTAAAAGGTAGTGAAAATACGGAAGTTGTTGCCCCAATGAAAGAAGAAAATAATGATTTAACTAAAACCATTGTAGTTGATAAATCTTTTTATACTAATTCGGTTGGTTTAACAAAAAAGGATTTAGAAGAATCAGAATTAGATGGTGAAGGGGAAAAGAAAAGACCAATTATTTGGTTAATCACAGTTATTGCTATTTTAGCTTTCTTGGCTGGAGTTGTAATTATCGTTAATAAATATTTTCAATTAGGACTATTTTAAAAATAGTCTTTTTTATGCTATAATTAAAAAGGTGAAAAATATGGAACCACTTAATATTTTTAGTAACTCTTTTTTAAGTGAAGGCTTTAAAGCCTATCTTCCTAAAGAAAAAGGTCATTATGTCAAGCATAATGTTTTTGCTAATATCTTAAAACAACTAGTTCTAATTTATGGTGAAAATAATATTATTACCCCTTTTTTAGATAATAATGAAACTTTATTTACAAGTAATTTACAAGTATATGGTTATTCATTAGAAGCCATGGAAAAATGGTTAAGAGCCATGGAAGCTTTTGCTCGTGATAATAAAAGACCTAATTACTTTTTTGAATTAATCGAAGAACATCTTATTGATATGTATGTTTATAAAGTAAATAAAACTAAAGATATGAGTGATAAAGAAGCTTTTGAAAAGTTATTATATACTGATAATAGTGCTAATTTAATTATCAGACTTTATAATTTACTATATAATAAAAACATTAGAAGTATTAGTGAATATTGGCGTAATCGATTATATGAATTAGAAAATCCGATTGACTTTGCCAAACCTATTACTTTTCTAGATCCCAAGCTTTATCAAGCTTATGGGCTTTCTTTAGAAGAAGTCAAAAAAATGTCTAATAAAGATATTGAAAAAATCAATCAACAAATTGTGGCTGCGGAAAGTTCTGGCAGTGAGGCATCAGGTGGACGAAGTAAGAAAAACGAAGAAGCTAAAAAATTAGTTTTAGCGGTTAATTAAGGAGATACTATGGAAATAGAATTGGCAAACCAAAAATACCAAGTCATTAAAGACAATCAAAATGGTTTTGATTTAGAAGAGCTAACAAAACGTTATGATGCTTATTTTGATAATTATGACTTAATTGTTGGGGATTGGGCTTACGGTAAATTAAGACTTAAAGGATTTAATAAAAAGGGTCATCCTAATTTTAATAAAATTAATGATTCGGCCCAAATAGATGATTATCTTAAAAACAGTTGTGCTTATGGTTGTAAGTATTTTATTATTGAAAAAACAAAATAGTTGTGCTAAAAATATTTTATGTTATAATTAAATAGAGAATAGAGGGATATTATGATTAAAAAAATAACTGTTTGTCCAGAAGGTGGCGCACCGTTTGAAGCTGATTTAGTCATGGAATTTGAGATTATTGAGTCTGGGAACAAATATGTTGTTTATACTCTTAATGAAATCTCTGGTGATGGTTTAGTAAAGCTTTATGTGGCAGGATTTCAAAATAAAGATGGTAAGAGTATTGCTACAAGTATTACTAGCGATGAAGAATGGACAAAAATAAAAGAAATAATGAAAGAAGTAATTACAGGAGGTAATTAAAATGGCAGAGATAAAACGTACAAATGATGTTGCCCAGTTGTTAACGCTACAAGGCTATACACCAAGAGCAATATTATTAAAAACTGATGCAAAAGATAAATTGATTAGGGCCCAAATGGCAGCTAATCCTTATAATCCTGATTTGGATAGTGAGTCTACATCTCCTGTTATTCCAGCCTCAACGTCTGTAATAGAAGAACAACCAATAGTTGCTAACGCTTCATTTTCATCACCAATTGATCCAGCCACACTTTTAAATAAAGAAGAGCCTGTTATTCCAGCTGTTGCAGAGATACCCGTTACAGCAACGACTATGGAAGCACCAAAAGTTGAGATGCCTGAAGTATCTATTCCAATAGTTGAAGAAGCTTCTGTCAACCCTGTAGAAGCTTTACAAAGAGTGCAAGAAGCTCTTAGTGTATCAATGAAAATAGTTGACGAATGCTTAAACGAGTTAGCTGAAAGAGATCAATATAAAAAAGTAGCTTAAGTTAAATACTTAAGCTTTTTTAATGGCCTAAAAAAAGAATAATTAAATTTCGATATTAATTATTCCTTCTACTTCTGGTACTTCTTTTTTTATTGCTTCTAAAATACCATTTTTAATTGTTTCATTACGATGAGGGCAATTAGAGCAACCACCTAATAGTTTTACATAAACATAACCATCTTCAAATTTAATAAACTCAATATCGCCACCATCATCATTTAAATATGGTCTTATGGAAGCCAATACTTTTTCAATTTCTTCTTTCATTTTATCATCCCTTACATGCTAAATTATAGCTGATAAGCTAAATTAAGTAAATAAAAATATGTTATAATTATAATGAGGTGATATGAATGTATCAGGTAGACAGTATTATCAAAGTAAAGGTAACTGGGATTGAAAAGTATGGTATATTTGTTAATATTGATAAAAAATATAATGGTTTAATTCATATTTCCGAAATATCAGATAGTTTTGTTAAAGATATAAATGATTACGTTAAAATAGGGGAAGATATTAATGCTAGAATATTAGAAATTGATGAAGCAAATAGTCAAATGAAATTAGCTATTAAAAATGTTGATTATCTACTTACTAAAAATAGTAGCCGAACTAAAGAATTAGAAGCGGGTTTTGAGCCTTTAAAAGAACAATTAAATATTTGGATTGAAGAAAAAATAAAAGAACTTGAATAAGTTCTTTTTTAAACAACTGGTGTCCTGTATGCGACTTGAACGCATGACCCTTTGATTAAAAGTCAAATGCTCTACCGACTGAGCTAACAGGACATAAATTTAATGGCTGCCTCGGGTGGATTCGGACCACCGGAATGTCAGAGTCAAAGTCTGATGCCTTACCACTTGGCTACGAGGCAAATAAAGTGGTGGAGAGACATGGATTCGAACCATGGAACCCGAAGGAATAGATTTACAGTCTACCGCGTTTAGCCACTTCGCTATCTCTCCAAAAATGGTGCCGAATGAGAGAATTGAACTCCCGACCTTTCGCTTACAAGGCGACTGCACTACCGCTGTGCAAATTCGGCATAAATGGTGGGCGATGTAGGACTCGAACCTACGACCCCCTGCTTGTAGGGCAGGTGCTCTAACCAACTGAGCTAATCGCCCGTGTCTTCGACACGAATAAATATAACATTTTAGTTTCTTTGTGTCAATATTAATGGCTATCTGCTAAATAAAAGCTACTATCCTTAGTAGCATAAAAATCTTGGTGCCCGAGGCCGGACTTGAACCGGCACGAGGTTTAAATCTCGCAGGATTTTAAGTCCTGTGCGTCTACCTATTCCGCCACTTGGGCAGGCACTGTCATATCTAAATAGATAAGACTTCTTGATTATACATTACAAAAATATTTTTTTCAAGTATTTTTGTAATAAAAATGCCGATAATCAAAGGGAAATAAGCAGATTTACATGTTGACTTTTAAAAAAGTAATATGATATAATCTTTTTGTCACTAAAAAGACGAGCTGGAGGAATACCCAAGTCTGGTTGAAGGGACCGGTCTTGAAAACCGGAAGGTCGGGTAACCGGCGCAGGGGTTCGAATCCCTTTTCCTCCGCCAAAGTTATATTTTTATCGCGGGATGGAGCAGTTCGGTAGCTCGTTGGGCTCATAACCCAAAGGTCGTTGGTTCAAATCCAGCTCCCGCAACCAAATGGTTCCGTGGTGTAGCGGTCTAACATGCCTGCCTGTCACGCAGGAGATCGCCGGTTCAAACCCGGTCGGAACCGCCATTTGTGGCTTCATAGCTCAGTCGGTAGAGCAGAGGACTGAAAATCCTTGTGTCGCTGGTTCAATTCCCGCTGGAGCCACCAGTAAAAAAGATTCGAACGATTAAGTTCGTTTTTTTATGTCAATTTTTTAGATTAACCTTGTGATAACTGAAAACCGCTTGCACATTTTTTGCTGAATTTTAATAAAGTGGTATAATAAAGTAGATTTAATTATTCAACTAAAATGAAAATAGTTAGGAGAAAAAGTCTATGGAATTTGGTATAAACATTTCAAAAATAAAATTTAATTCTTTAAAAGAATATGATTTTAATGCAGACGATATAGTTGTTTTCGTTGGCCCAAATAATGTTGGGAAAAGCCGCTCCTTAAAAGATATTTATCAATTGCTCGAAAGACCTAACGATGGTACTATTTTAATCAAAGAAATTACAATGGAGAAAAAAGAGCCTGATAAAATAATAAATTTTTT
>Ga0209373_10003101_pt1 | contig 15778 bp, 11 predicted proteins | sample Higcelweek5metaG_FD_187173 | JGI IMG/M metagenome (GOLD analysis project Ga0209373, IMG submission 187173) | Freshwater pond sediment microbial communities from the University of Edinburgh, under environmental carbon perturbations - High... | ecosystem: Environmental > Aquatic > Freshwater >...
AGAGGTATGGAGAGGGATTTAGGGTGAGGCTAAAAAAACAGTAACAATTCATTATGGAGAAAAAAACAAAAGCGACGGAATCGGATAAAAAATGGTTACGATCGCTGTATGGGGTCACAAATATACTGAAACGTTATTTCGAAGGTCATCTGTCAAAAGACGAAGAGCAAACAGTGGAACGGCAGTTGCAATCCTTGGATCGCATGACCGATGCTGTCAATCTTGACTTGACGGAAGAGCAGCTAAGCAAAAGCGATAGCGCCATCAAAAAACAGGTCTTTTATAAGCTAAACCTTACAAACCCAACCGGCAACGAAGAAAAAGCAACTCCGGCAGTAGCTCCAAAAACTCCCTTTACAGTTCCTTTCCGTAAATATGCAGCTGTTGCCGCCGTATTTGTGTTGGTTTTCGGGCTGTCCTACTTTATGTTATTCAACGAGCACTCGTTTATCAAAAACAACTTCGCACAGTCGGAGCCACATAAAACCATCCTCCTTCAAACCGGAGCAGAACTAAAAGAAATCGTATTGCCCGACGGTACTAAGCTGTATGCCAACGCCAATACCCGCGTTGATTACGATAAAGATCAATTCAACCGCCGCCAACGCGAAATTTGGCTCGAAGGTGAAGCCTTTTTCGAAGTGGCGAAAAACCCCGAAAAGCCTTTCATTATCCATAGTGGGAACCTGCAAACCACAGTTAAGGGCACATCCTTCAACGTGAAAGCTTACAAAGAAATTGGCGAAATAAACGTTTCAGTACGCTCAGGAAAAGTGGAAGTAGGAACAGAGGACGAAACCTTTGGCCTACTTACTGCCAACAAACAGCTATCCTATAACGAAAAAACCGCAAAACGCACCATAGCCGAAAGCAACTGGGAAGATGCCGCTGCCTGGAAAGACCACCGTCTGGTATTGAAAAACGCAACTATCGCCGAACTCAAACTGCGGATAAAACAACTCTACAACATCGACATTGCCGTAGAAGGAAACATACTCGACAACGAAACTTTCGGACTATCATTCCAACAAAATACCGAATTTACCGACGTAATGACTGTTCTCGAACAATTGTACGATATAAAATACTGCAAAACCAATACCGGTCAATTCAGTATTTACAGACATTAAAAACAGTTCAACAATTAATCAATTATTCATTAGCATATTATTCGTATGATACAATTATTCAGTCAAAGATTATCTAAAGAAACTAAAAATACAGTGCTAGTCTTAAAGTCCCCCTATACTCTCCCCTCTCCTTCGGGAGAGGGGTCGGGGGTGAGGTCGGATTTAGGGGGGCTTCATTTAAAAACAGTCATCATGCTGCTCCTACTCAGTCTTCTTATTCCAACAGTAAGCGCTCAGTATATCAGCAAGAAATACCCCAAAGAAACATTGGCTTCGCGACTCATAAGCATTTCCAAAGATTATAAAACCAATATAGGATACCGTCCCGAGCAGTGCAATTTCGAAATCCCCGCATTGGTATTGACCAAAGCAGACATCAATCAGGCTTTAAAGAAGAGTTTAGTCTCTACCGGTTTCACCATTAAAACAATGCCCGATGGCTCTATAGTTGTCCGGAAAGAAGAAACTCCTTCCTCCCCCCGCCCCACCGGCACCGGTCGCCTTTCCGGCCTTGTTACTGACGACAAGGGCGAACCCATTATCGGAGCTTCCGTAGTTATTCCCGGCACAGGCAAAGGAGTCATTACCGATGTAAACGGAATATACACATTGCAAGCCCCGGCGGGCGAAATCACCATTGAAGTCAGTTTTCTGTCCTATCAGAAAAAGAAAATAACAGGTATCAGTATCCGTCCCGACAAAACCACCAAGTTGGATGTTATTCTGGCCGAAGCCTCCGAGAAACTTACCGAAGTGACCGTTACCGCACAGGTACAACGCGCTTCGGCAGTAGGGCTACTCATGCAGCAAAAAGCAGCCATTTCCATGACCGACGGTATCTCCTCCGAGCTCATTAAAAAAACCTCCGACAACAACGTGGCGCAGGTGCTCAAACGCGTGAGTGGTGTCACCATCGACAATGGTAAATATGTAATCATTCGCGGTATGGGAGAACGCTACAACAACGTGCAACTCAACGGAGCCTCACTGCCCAGTACGGAGCCCAACCGCCGTAACTTCGCTTTCGATGTTATTCCTTCGGGGCTAATCGACAATGTAACGGTCTCCAAGACCTTTACGCCCGATCTACCCGGCGAGTTTACCGGCGGCTTGGTTGAAGTGCAAACGCTATCGGTGCCTAAAAAAAGCTTCTTAACTGTTAATCTGGGTACGGGCATGAACACGCAAAGCACGGGAAAAGACTTCCTGAGCGCCAAACGTTATACCTCCGACTGGTTGTTGGGCGAAATGGACAAACGCCAATGGTATGTGGGGAAGGATTACGAAACAAGAAAGCAGAACATACAGAATGCGTCTCAAATGAACAGTTATGGCTTCAGGAAATATATCGCCTCGCCCACCCAAAATTATAGCCTGACATTTGGACTTCCATTTGATTTGGGCAACAACCAAAAGTTGGGAATTGTAGCCGCACTGACCTACCGCAACGAGCAAAATACGGACGAAATAAAGGAGATGCACATGATTTCGCGCGACAGTATCTACAAAACGTCTCATCGCTATAAGTTTGTTAGCTCTATCGGTGCAGTGGCTAATGTTGGGTGGGAGATGCCGAATCATAGCGTCACCTGGCGCAATCTGTACAACAATCGCTTCAGTCACACCAATATGGAACGGTATTTTTATGGATACTATACTTCGTATGCAGCCACTGATCATTTTTACGAACAATATAGCGTGCCTTTGATTTCCAACCTGATGCAAACCCAGCTGGAGGGCAAACACCAATTGTTCAATAAAAATCTGATTTTTACCTGGAACGGTTCTTATAACAAAGTGAGGCGCACCAATCCCGACGATCGTTATGCACGAGGAGCGGTGATGGCCAAATCCGACGATAAATACTATGTTGATTGGAGATTTGCCACTTTATTTGGAGGGGGTAATCTGAATGAGAGCCACCTTATGTATAGCGATTTGAAAGAGGCAAAAAAAACCGTTGGTGCGAATCTGGAACACCCGTTTGTGGTGGCCGGCAATCCTCAGCGACTCAAGGCCGGCTATATGGGCACGTTTCGTTCTTCGGTTTTCGAACAGCAGTATCTCAAAGCTTATGGGAATGCCTCTGAGGGTCCTTCTATACAAGATTATTTTGCTCCTGAAAACTTTTCGAACGGATTGTTGGAATACATAAAAGGTGGGCATGGCGATGGTGTCGATTTTTATGAAGGGAATCAAACCATTCATGCTGCTTATCTGATGGGTGAATTTTCTTTCTTTCGCAAATTGCACTTTACAACCGGTGTCCGCATGGAAGATGCCAAAACAGAAGTGCATACCCATTATTTTAGCTATGAGGATGATGGAAGTGGTTTCAAAATGAGAGACAGCCTTATTGCTGTACTGAAAAAGGATTGGCTTCCGGCTGCTACACTTGTATATAATATTACTGACAAAGCAAATGCCCGTATAGCCTACAGTCGTACCCTTGCCCGAGCCGACTTCCGCGAAATGACGCCTACTGAATATTATAATGTGGACGACCGTGTTAACGTGGTTGGGCTGGGTGCACTAAAGCAGTCAACAATCGACAATTTGGACTTACGCCTCGAATGGTATCCGCAGGCCGGTGAGGTAATCTCGGTAAGTGCATTCTATAAAAAGTTTAAAGATCCGGTGGAGATGGTTACTGTGATGGATAATTCACAACAGAACTTTGATAGATATGCTTTTAATGTGGATGATGCTACTGCAAAGGGTATAGAGTTCAATGTTCGTAAATCACTCGGCTTTATAGGAGCCGGCACTTTTTTAAACGACATTTATCTAAATGGAAATGCTACTATCATTGAAGGAGACGTGACGTACAATTATGATGAACTGATGGTAAGAAGAACGGGTAATAAAAAAGATATTCATACGCAAACCCGTAGCCGTTCCCTTCAGGGACTATCGCCCTATACGGTGAATGCCGGTCTTACTTATCAGGGAAAAATTGTAGGGGCTGCGCTTAATTACGGACGTTCCGGAAGGAAGTTGGTCATGGCGGACGAAGAAGAAAAATTTGACCAATACGAAGCCCCTCGCGATGTGCTCGATTTGCAACTCTCCGCACGTTTTATGAAAGAACGGCTTGAACTTAAGTTCAATGCAAGTGATTTGCTCAATCAGGATGTATTAGTCTATCGCAATTGTGGCTATGTCAAGGTGGATGGGACTTCAAATGAAGACCGCACCGCTTTAGGCATGGACTATACTGCCGGCGATTGGGTGTTGAGCCGGATCAATCGGGGGGTTAATCTTTCGCTCTCTCTAAGCTATAAATTCTAATAAAACAATTTTTATAAACCATTCAAATTTCGACTAAAAATGAAAACAATTCGACTCTTTATTTGTGGAGCTTTGCTCCTTTTTATTGCCTCGGCAAGCCTGAGTGCGCAAACCAATTTAATTGCCAATGGCGATTTTGAAACTTTAGGTGGGGATGGAAATCCCATAGGTTGGCTAGATTATAATTCATGGGATTGGACATTTCCCGGCACAAGCAGTAAAGTGAATGTATTATCCGATACAGATGTGCCCGATGGAATAGGTTCTTTAAAATCAGGAAAGTTTATTTTTCATGATGGTCCCGATGAAAATGCGTATGGTACGGATTACCCTATGATTTTGACAGACAAAATACCGGCAGGCACCACTTTTGATATTTCATTTTGGATAAAAGGAGGACCCAAAGTTAATACCACTTCTGATAACTATGATGTTGCAATAGATGCTGCAATGTTTGAAAATAACGCCTTTTTACCAAAATCTTATACCGCCCAAACCCCATTGTTTGAAGGCGAATGGTTTAAACTAACTTACGAAGGGATCACGAGCCAAACTACCGCTGCTCAACCTTGGTTTGCATTGGTGCTTAGTATTAGAAATTGTCAATATGTTTTGTTGGATGATGTAAAAATTACTTTACATGAGACTACCACCACCAACCTCATTCCCAACGGTAACTTTGAGGAAGTAGATGCCAATGGCAAACCAACAGGATGGGGCGATGGTTTTAATGAAGAAGTAACGGCATTAACAGCTGAATATACTTCATCTAATTCCACCGATTTTAAAGAAGGAGCAAGATCAGGTTCTTTCAAGCACAATCCTTATTGGAGTACGATTTCTGCAAGAAACTGGATTAAAAACATTCCAGCCAATAAAACCTACAATTTTTCTTTTTGGTACAAGGTCAGTGATAAATTGGACGAAAATGGAAACGAACCGACATTCAATATGGAAGAGACAACTTTCTACAGTGGAGCAACTGCAGGAAATAATTATGCACTCTTAAGTGCACCATTAAACGCAATTCCAGGAGAATGGTTCTTCGGTGAAGTAAAAGGATTTCAATCTCTTTCAGTAGCTGAGGACTTAGTTGTTGGTTTTACAACTCGCAATTGTACCTTTTTGCTCGATGACGTGCAGATGCTAGAAACCACCGAAACCGGTATCACCGATGTAAAAGCCGACACCAAACTCCCCGTTTACGTTAGCGAAGGCACGCTCTACGTGGGTGGTACTACTGCCGGCGAAACCGTATCGGTTTACAACATTACCGGTCAAACGCTGAAATCGGAAAAAGCCCAAAGCGCTACCACCAAAATCACCGGCCTGTCACGCGGTCAGGTGTATATCGTAAGATGCGGCGGCAAATCTGCCAAAGTGGTATTGTAGTCATAAATTATCTTATTCACGGGGTGACTCTGAGTCACCCCGTGAATAACCAACCAACAATTAATTGTATATGATACATTCATTCTTTCACACGAAAAATAGACCACACTCACTCCTCACAGCCGGGCTGGCAATCTTTTTCTTCCAATTACTTTTTACCGCCTGCGACACGCAGGGCGAAGAGATAGGCAGTATATTCCCCTCTTATTCTCAAATTACCCCCACCGTTGTCTATCAAGCCGATGCAGCCAATCAATACGAAGTAGCCTTTGGCGATTATTCCGGCGACGAACTCCAATACGTGCTGGACAAAGACCTCACTTCGCAACTGAAAATCTGGTTGGTGAAAGACAGTGTCACCAAAGAATTGCAAATAGATACACTGATAACCCTCCGGCGCCTGGCTAAGATTTCGCTTATTCAGCTTGCTTCAGGCGAGCCGGTGAAGCTTTTCAACCAACCCGACTATCCCGACAGCACCTCGGTGCAGCGCACCCAGCTGTTCTACTCCACCGCCTCGCTGCCCGATTCCGTAAAGGTCACCCTCGTAGCCGTGGACAGGTATAACTTTACCGTTACAGCCGGAAATAACTTCAGCAAAGCCAATCCGATTGATACTGTATCCGCCTTCACCCTAAAGCGCAACACCCTAAGCCCGTTTATCGACTTAGACTTGAATTGCTTTATGGGCGGCACCAAGGGCTACGAAGCCTATTTTTACTACTCGGTCACCAATGCTGCCACCGGAGCCGTGGTGCAGGCACTCAACAAAAACGTCCGCCTCAAAGTAGACCAGCCAAGCACCGCCACCACCGACCGTTTCAAAGCCAAGTACAAATTTGCCCTGATGCAGTGGAGCTACTCCGGCAGCTATCCGTTCAACACCCCAAGCGTTTTGGTGGGTACAAGCTGGTAATCCCAAAAGTGAGGGCTTCACTCCAAGTGAAACCCTCTCCAAAAACTATTTTCCTTTGTCTTTCCGAAGGGGGATAGAGGGTGGAGAGGGGTCAGGAGTGAGGGCTGCTAATTTATTATCCCATGAAAGGCATATCTCCCACTCATCACCGGCAACTTATCGACAAAGCAGCAGATCTGTATCAGGTCTTCAGCGACAACGGGCATCCCCACGCCCTGCAACTGCACGCCCTGAGCACCGACTTCCAACAGCTTTATGCCGAACATCATGCACTGTTGGAAGCCCTCGCCCAAAACATAGCCGCATACAATACCCAACACAGCAACCTCCGCAAAGCCTGCCGCACAGCTACAACCATAGCCGACAAATTACGGCACGAAGACACGGTAGCCTATACAGTTGAAAAATGAAAGTAAAAAACACACTGTAAGTTAGCGTTTACAATTCAAGCGTATTGCAATGGCGACTGACAATGCCGTACATGCATATAAAAAAAGACCGCAGAAACTTCACACCGAAACGCTGAATTGTAAAACCAACCCAATAATGAACCCGAAGATTTAGAAGTATTTTATCAAGACAAATGTTCAAAATAAAAATGTGCATGAACAATAACAGCAAACGACACATTGCGCATAAGGTCGGGAATATCCAAAGTCGATCCTCTCGGAACAGATGTCTTTTTAGTGACATACCAGCTATCCAACGATTTTCGGATGTTGTCAATACATTCTTGCGATTTATAACGCACCGTTCTTTCATTGATATTTAAAATCCGGGCTGTTTCGCCAACCGACAATTCATCCACATACACCAACTTGAAAATTTCTTTAGAAGCCTCCGGCAAACTGTTCAGAGCCATATCAATTACGCTGTAAAGTTCTTTCATATCCATACCATCGCTTATCTCGTAGCTTTGAATATCAAAATCCTCCATATATTCGCAGTAAATCTCTTTTTTCTCGGTTTTCTCTTTGAGAACATCCAACATCCTGTAAGTAAAAAACTTCGTTAGATACCGATAAGCCGAACCCGATTCATCCGTTTTTATCTCCATCGGATTTTCCCACAACCGAATCCAAAATAGCTGAACAATATCCTTTGTGAGATTCTCATCGCGTGTACATTTCAGTGCAAACTGAGCCAGTGCACGAGCATACTTCTCGTAGAAAATATTAAATGCGCGTTCGTCTTTGTGCTCAATAGCCTCAAGTAATTCCTTATCTGACATTTGTTGGAGTTATACCTTTTGAGCTGGCAAAGGTAGTATATTTTTTCAGGATGAATGTTTTGTTCATATTACATTTACTTAACCCATCCAATCAAAAATAATGTAATAAAAATGACATGCTTTCTTAATTGTTTTGTTGCCCGATTCATTGTTAAAACAAATGTATTGTAAGTGTAGGCAACTATCTTACTTTAATAAACAAGTACCAAGATGGCATTCAAAAGAAAAATTAAACTTCCGAAATCGCTAAAAAACAAAATTATTGCAGGATGGCTTCAGGGGTTATTCGCTCAAGCGATCGAAGATGAAAAATCAGGAAACAACAGCTCCTTATTACGAAACTGGAAGCCCCTGATAAAAACAACTTCCTTTCACGAAAGAAAAACAGTAGAGCGTATTGTCACGCTCGCCAAACACGAAATTTCAAATCAATTGGGTTTTCAGGAAAATGATATTAAAATGCACACGATTTCTTCAACCGTGGAGCGCAAACAATCAGCTTTCAGCATAGGGCAGTATGCTCGGAAATATGCTGCTGTTGCTGCATTAGTGGGTATCGTTTTCGGCGTAGCACTGTTTTATACAACAAGCAATATAGGTGATAAACACTCCATAGCTCAAGTGGAGTTACAATACAAAATGTTTGAAACCAACTTGTCTGCAAAAAAGCAAATCACCCTTCCTGATGGCTCTACAGTGTATATGAACCGCGGCAGCCGACTGAAAATACTGTCCGCTGCATTTAATAAAAAACAACGCGAAGTATGGCTTGACGAAGGAGAAGCCTTCTTTCAGGTAACCAAAAATCCACAGAAACCATTTATCGTTCATGCGGCAAAACTGACTACCACCGTAAAAGGAACATCCTTTAACGTAAAAGCATACAGCGAATTGGACGAAAGCTCGGTGATGGTCAGAACAGGAAGGGTAGAAGTAAATTCCGGCACCAAAACATTGGCTGTACTTACCCCCGACAAGCAACTGGTTTATCACAAAAACAATGAACAATACGAAGAAAGCGAAATTCAGCCCGATGATGCCATGGCATGGTGGAACGACAGACTGGTATTGCGAAAAGCCAACATAGCCGAATTAAAGTTACGTATCAAACAACTTTATGGTGTCGAGATGGTGGTGCAAGGCGATGCTTTGGATGGAAAATATATCAGTTCTTCATTCGAAAAAAATACTGAATTAGAACATATTATCGAGAGTATATGTATGCTGCATGATGTGCAATACAAAATAGTAGGAAAACAGGTGATTATTTTCCGATAGATGGACTTGTAAAATAATTAAAAGCAAATCATAAACTCTAAAAACAAAAACAAAACAAAAAATAATGAAGAATTCCCGTTCCCGAATGAAGATGACCGTACCCATATTATTGCTGTTGCTACAAACACTATTTATTGCGGCTCAAACTATTACGCAGAATTTTCCCAAAGAGACCTTAATTTCCCGATTGGAGAAAATAGCAACTCAAAGTAAACAAGCCATTGTGTACGACCCCGTAGCCTTAACGGGCATTTCGGTGCCTCCTCTCGTTTCTAAAAAGCTAACTCCCGAACTGATAATACAAAAAAGCTTAGTGAACACCGGCTGGACGTATAAAATTACGTCTGATAAAGCTATCGTAATTATTAAAATAGTTTCGCCCCCTTCCCTCCGTTCCTCCGCCCCCGGTCGCCTCTTCGGTCTGGTGACAGACGACAAGGGCGAACCCATTATCGGAGCTTCCGTTGTTATTCCCGGCACGGGCAAGGGAACTGTTACCGATGTAAACGGCAACTACACGCTGCAAGATCCTTCGGGCGAAAACACAATCGAAGTCAGCTTTATTTCCTATCAAAAAAAGAAAATAACAGGCGTTGATATACAGTCTGGCAAAACCACAAAATTAGACATTACCCTTAGCGAGGACAACAAGCAACTATCCGAAGTAGTGGTTACCGCTCAGGTACAGCGCGCTTCGGCAGCAGGTATGCTCCTTCAGCAAAAGTCCACTATCTCCATGACCGACGGTATCTCTGCCGACCTGATTAAGAAGACCTCCGACAACAACGTGGCGCAGGTGCTGAAGCGCGTGGCTGGCGTTACCATCAACGAAGGCAAGTTCGTTACTGTACGCGGTATGAGCGAGCGCTACAACAACGTGCAGCTCAACGGCTCCTCACTACCCAGCACAGAGCCTAACCGCCGCAACTTCTCGTTCGACATTATCCCCAGCGCGTTGGTCAGCAATGTGACCATTGCCAAAACGTTCATGCCCGACATGCCAGGGGAGTTCACCGGGGGACTGGTGGAGATACAAACCCTATCTGTCCCCGAAGAACGGTTCTTAACTGTCACACTCGGATCAGGATTGAATACAAACGCCACCGGTAAGGAATTTTTGAGCACTAAGCGTTTTGCCGCCGATTATTTCCTCGGCGGAACTGAAGAACGCCAATGGTACACGGGGCTCTCGCAGGAGGACTTAACCGTGAATACTGCCAATGCTGCCTCGTGGAACCGCTATCCCCTCTACAAATTCACGGCGCAACCCATGCAAAGCTACAGCATAGCCGGAGGAGGATCCTTCAAATTAGGGAAGCAGCATAAAATAGGAGTTGTCGGAGCATTGACTTACCGCAACGAACAAACCAAAGAGGAACTTAAGGAAATGATCACCTTCACCAAAGATAGCCTTTTGAAACAGGGAGAACGCTACACCATGACCACTTCCGTCGGGGCGATAGCCAATATCGGCTGGGAAACCAAAGGACACGCCATTACCTGGCGCAATCTTTTCAACAACCGGTTTTCACACTCCAATCAAAAGCGATATATATGGAAAACCTACGAAGGATACCCTTTTATGGATATATACAGTGTTGTTTTAAACAGTAGAGTCATGCAGTCGCAGCTCGATGGCAAGCATCACTTCTTGCACAACAAACTGCTTTTCTCGTGGAATGCTTCCATCAACGATATGGAGCGGACCAATCCCGGCGATGCGTATTCGTCGGCTACCGTCGGAAAAATCTCAGATGCTGTATCTTATTTCGAAGGCGGACGAGCTGACTGGATACGATCGGTGGGCAGCAGTACGGTCGGTATTAACAATGGGCACTTGATGTACAGCAACCTGCACGAACTGAAAAAGAACCTGAGTGCCGATGTGGAGATACCTTTCACCATACTCAACAACCCGCAACGGGTCAAAGCCGGATACTGGGGAGTTTTACGTACCGCCAAATACCGCCAGCAATACCTCAAGCTAAACAAAAGCACCAGCTCCACCCTGAACGGTGCCGATATAAACGATTTTTTCGATCCCAAAAACTTTGAAGGAGACTCCCCTTTGCTCTCTTACGCACGGGGAGGCGCAGAAGGGGGAGCCGACCACTACGATGGACGCTTGGGGATAACGGCCGGATACCTTATGGGCGATTTCTCCGTTTTCCGCAAGTGGCACATCACCGGAGGGTTCCGCATGGAAAAAGGAAACAACCGGGTGATTACCTCCTGGGGACGCTACGTCACAAGTCTCAACAAATATATAGTGGTAGAAGATACCGCGACGCTGGACAAAACCGATTGGCTGCCGGCACTGTCGCTGGTTTACAACCTTACCGACAAAATCAACGTCCGGTTCGCCTACAGCAAAACCCTTATCCGCCCCGATTTTCGCGAATTGTCTTATTGCGCTTACTACAATGTCAACGACCGCTTGTGGGTGTATAACCTGAAGCCCCTCAAACAAACCGATGTTAAGAACTACGACCTGCGCCTCGAATTCTATCCCGGTGCCGGCGAGGTGATTTCCCTGTCCGCATTTTACAAGAAGTTCACCAATCCGGTAGAAATGATAGCCCAGCTACAGGCAAGCGCACAGGAAATATACCTCTATTCGATGAACCTAAAAGATGCCGAATTGAAGGGACTGGAGTTCAACCTGCGTAAATCCTTAGGCTTCATTGCTCCCCGCACTTTTTTGAATGACATCTACCTGAACGGCAACTTTACGGTCCTGAAAGGCAACATAACCTATAACTACGATGCCATGATGAACCCCATCGAAGGAATCGGCGGGCGCGAAAGGCCTCTGCAGGGACTCTCTCCCTACGTCGTCAATGCGGGAATCACCTACCAGGGAAGCTGCATCGGCATGTCGGTCAACTACGGGCGCAACGGCCGCAAATTAGTGATCGGGGGCGATTACGCGAAGCTGGACCAGTACGAAAATCCCCGCAATGTGCTGGATGTGCAATTATCGGCTCTGTTTCTAAAAAAACGGCTGGAAGTGAAGCTCAACGCGAGCGATATACTCAACGAAGATGTAATTATATATCGGAATTGTGGCTACACGAATTCAGAGGAGGTAATAGAAGGCGATCCGGGTTACATCAACCGCACCGGTTTGGGCATGGATTACAATCCCGGCGACTGGGTCATGAGCCGCATCAACAAAGGCATTAATTTTTCCGCATCAGTAAGTTATAAATTCTAAAAAGTAAACAATCAAGATATGACACCACATTTTTTGAAATATGCGCTGGCAATATTGTCCGGACTGCTGCTGTTCACGGCTTGCGAGCTTGACGGGGTAAGGGAAGAGACTTATTCTTACGCCAGGATATTTGATATCGACTTGGTATATTCCGACACCACCTACACCTTCACCTACAACGGCGTGGCCTACGACTCCATCAAGTTAAACGGATACGTCCTGCGCAAGGATACCATCGGGACGCTGCGTGCCTATAGGGGCGATAAATTGGAATTAGACAGCACGATACACTTTACCCCGTGGAGCACCTTGTCGCTTATCCAGCTTCCCGGCGAAAAGATAAAGTTCTACGATCCCGATGCAGCCGAAAGCGAACCCGCACCCACCGACACCACCTGCACCAAGGTGCGCTTTATTTACAAGGCGGACTACCACGCCGCCGACTCGCTCCGATTTATCTGGCTCAGCAGCACCAAAGCCAGTCTGAACCTGCCCGGAGCCACATCGCAGAGCTTCGACACCATAGTCGCACACAAAGGCAAGCTAAGCCCTTACGTGGAGTTTGATACCGACAAGTACAAGGCGGCAGGCAGCAGCACCTATTTCTATTACATCCGCCAAACCTGGAATGGCACGGCATGGACAGGCTCCACCAAAACCGCCATGACCAACACTACCATAACGGATGCCACCTACAAGTTTGCCACCTTCAAGATATTGACTTCCGAATTATCCTTTTTGTTCGGAACCAAGTGGGAATAAGGTATAGCCATTCGGAGTACGACTCCAAGTCGTGCCCCAAATAAAGCCAAAAATCAGAACAATAAATAATTTAATCAATTAATAATCAATGCTTCCTTACATCCCATCCTTCTTTTCCCCTCTCCTCAAGGAGAGGGGGCAGGGGGTGAGGTCGGGGAGCCAAACAACAACAAAATGAAAACAATTCGACTCTTTTTCGCCGTCATCACTCTGACAACATTGTGTAGCCTCACAACGCTACAAGCGCAAACCAATTTAGTAACCAACCCCGGTTTTGAAACCGTGACTGATGGCTTTCCCGATGGTTGGACAAATTTAAGTCCAAGTACCCTGACTATCCAAGCTGCAACCGATGTTGTGTATGCGGGCAGTAAAAGCTTGAAAGTAATTAGTACTTACGGTTTTGATTTTGTAATAAATTATGTTCCGGTAACTCCGGGGAAAACATACAACTTGTCGGTATGGTACAATATACAATCTTATACAGGCTCCCGCAGTGGAGTTTCCCTTGCATACACATATATAGATGCGGATGGAAATAATTTGAATAATGGAGGGCAAATTGCAGGTGGTGCTATTACTTCAGGAAGTGTTGTCGGATCAACAACAGTGATAAAAGCTAACACAGTCACATTGCAAACATGGGGGCAGCTAACGTTAACTACCAACGAGGTAGTTCCATCGACAGCCGCTTATATAGGAATTTTGCTTAGACCGAATCAAATAACCGCTTATTTCGACAACGTCTCCGTTACCGAAGTTGGCTCTACCGGCATTCACGATGTCCGCACACAGCTTCCCCTTCGTATCCAAAACGGCAACATAATAGTAACCACCCAGTCCGGCAACACTGTGGAAGTATACAATGCCTTAGGCCTTAAGCTTCAAAGCCAAACTGCCAATAGCACCGAAACCACACTCAGCAACCTACCCAAAGGTCAGGTACTCATTGTCCGCAGTGGCAATGCCGTAGCTAAGGTGATATTGTAGTTAGTTAACAACGTCTAAGTGAGGGCTTCACTCCAAGTGAAACCCTCACTTAGAACAAGCAACTTACTTTTCCCCTCTCCAAAAACTATTTTCCTTTGTCTTTCCCAAACGCTTTCTTCCGCTTCCTCTCTCCTTTTGGAGAGAGTACCCGCAGGGGGAGAGAGGTTGGGAAAAGTACCCGAAGGATGATAGAGGTTGGAGAGAGGTCAGGGGCTGCTAATTTATTAACCTCTTCGGGCTTAACTTAACGACATTGATTAGCATTTTCAAATAAACAAAGCACTAATTTTGCATAAATTCTCACTTATCCTTTAAGTACGAGATGAGTATAGGATCAGTATAGGATGAGTATAGGATGAGTATAGGATGAGTATAGGATGAGTATAGGATGAGTATAGGATAAACAACAAAACAATGAAAAAACATACAAACGAAAACTTGTAAATATACAGAAATAAGGGAGTCTCTAAATCCTGTAAACTCCGTCTAATTATTGATTCTCAATTATTAATTTAATGTCGTTAAGTTAAGCCTGTCAGGTGGGGTGTAAATAATTAACTACGTATTTTTTAATTCTTCGTTCTAAAATGTGACAAATAATAGAAGAACGCGGATTTACGCTAATTTAGCGGATTTAAAAACGGATAAGAAAAAATGCTTGCATTTTTGATTTTTCTCATAAATCGATCCCGATTTATTGACAATACATAAAAAGCATATTGTGAAGTTACTTGAAGTGTACTTGTAATACATAAAAATGCTCTGATTGGGCTTTCGCAGTGTATTGATAATACATAAAAAGCATATTGATAAGGCACTCCAACAGCTCCCTCGAAGGCGACAAGATAGTGATTAAGACGTACGATCTTCCTCATAATAAAGCTGAAGAAGAACAGGTCATTTAAGTATTCCACTGCCCTTCTCCTAAAACCTCCCTGTCGGGGAGGTTGGGAGGGGCTTCAATTTATTCCCCATGAAAGGCATATCCCCAACTCAACACAATCGTCTTATCAAAAAAGTAGCAGACTTACAACAAGTTTTCATTGACAATAAGCATCCGGATGCTTATCATCTGGAACAATTAAGTAACGAGCTACAACAACTTTATGCCGAACACCAGGTACTTTTGGAAGCCCTTGCCCAAAACATAGCCTCCTACAACACCCAACACAGTAACCTCCGCAAAGCCTGCCGCATAGCAGCTACCATAGCTGGTAAATAAAAACACAAAGTGAAAGTATTCCTTGCCGTTCCGGCCGATTCCAAAGCGTCCTATCATGTGAGGGTTTGGCTTATGCTCATTTTCAATTCACTTGAAGTGAAGGCTTCGCTACAACAACAATTGGAGCTGCAACGGGTTATTTGCGAAACCTCAACTGGAGATGCTAAACTCGCTTCTGTACAGTATGTTTGGTGTAGCGTTTTTGAAAAATAATATGACAACAGATTTACATTAAAACAATAAAACATTTTCGCAACATTCTATTCACCTTCCTGAAATAATTAAATATGACTTTTGTATCCGAATAATAAACATATTAATTCAGAACGGACATGAAACCATTTTATTT
>Ga0209373_10003102_pt1 | contig 15776 bp, 14 predicted proteins | sample Higcelweek5metaG_FD_187173 | JGI IMG/M metagenome (GOLD analysis project Ga0209373, IMG submission 187173) | Freshwater pond sediment microbial communities from the University of Edinburgh, under environmental carbon perturbations - High... | ecosystem: Environmental > Aquatic > Freshwater >...
CCTTCGGCGAAGAGATGCGCCGAGTCTCTCGGCGCACGACGAGAGATGCACAGGCGGTCTCTCTTCGAGAGATCCGGCGAGTCTCTCGAGAGATCCGGCGACGCACTTCTCTTCTCTTTCGCCGAAGGCGGTCTCATCGCCGAAGGCGCTCTCTCGAGATTCGGTGCAACTCTAGTATAGTCTTTAGACGATTTCTTATCTCTTGTGTTAAGATACCTTAAGAAAGTTTCTTTAACTGAAAGCAACACTGTCACTTAAAGCAACACTGTCACTTAAAGCAACACTGTCACTTAAAGCAACACTGTCACTTAAAGCAACACTGTCACTTTAAGTGACCGTGTCATCGCCGAAGGCGGTCTCTCGGCGAAGCACCGCATCTCTCTTCTCGCCGAGAGACCGCCTCTTCTCATCGCCGAAGGCGAACTCTTCTCTTCTCATCGCCGAAGGCGAACTCTTCTCTTCTCATCGCCGAAGGCGAACTCTTCTCTTCTCATCGCCGAAGGCGAACTCTTCTCTTCTCTCGAGACCGCCTTCGGCGATGAGAAGAGATGCGCTTCTCTCTCGCCGAAGGCGAGAGAGAGATCCGGCGACGCAAGTCGAGTCTCTCGGTGAAGGGACTCGGCGCAACGTAGGTGACACAAGCGCCGAGAGACTCGGCGCTTCTCTTTGCTTTCGGCGAGTGCTAGAAAGTTTCTTTCAGAAACTTTCTAGAGATAAGGCGACTTCGTTGAGACTCGCTTGCACTCGCCGAAGGCGAAGGCTTGTGTTTCATGCATGGGCTTAGTCTTCGCCTTCGGCGAGTGCTGGGCTTCTCTTTCTCTCGGGGAAGGTTGTTGTAAGTAACCTAGCATAATGCGTATAGCATTACGCGTGCGCCGATTCTCTCTCGCCGAAGGCTTGCACCGAGTCTCTCGGTGCACGCAAGCAGCGATACTCAACCCTGTTTCTCAATTTAAAACAGCACTATTTTAGTTCTAAAACAATATAAAAATAAAAAGAAGGAAAATTATGGCAAATTTAGTAATGGTTCTTGCAAAGCTTCCTGAAGCATACGCTCCTTTTTCAGCAATAGTTGATGTTTTACCTGTTATTCCTGTGTTATTTCTTTTATTAGCTTTTGTATGGCAAGCCTCAGTTAGTTTCCGTTAATAAACTTTTTTCTAGAGAACCAAAATTTTTTTAATAGGTTCTCTAGAATTTTTTAATTAATTCAATTAACTTTTAAACTTTCTCAAAGTTTAAAAGTTAATTGAATTATATGTTGTCTGTGTGCCTTGCGCCTTCGGCGCTTGTGTCATCTTCGTTGCGCCGAATACCTTCGCCGAGAGACTCGGCTTGCACCGAATCTCGAGAGAGCGCCTTCGGCGATGAGACCGCCTTCGGCGAAAGAGAAGAGAAGTGCTTTGCCGAAGGTGAAGCGCTCGCCTTCGGCGATGACACGGTCACTTTCAGTGACAGTGTTGCTGAAAGCAACACTTGCGTCGAGAGACGTGCACTTGCGCCTTCGGCGCACGAGATTCGGTGCAAGGCGCGTCGCCGAAGGTGCTCTCTCGAGAAGCGGATCTCTCGGCGAGCGAGGTGAGAGGTACCCAGCTCTTTTTCCATCGCTCTTAAAGTAATCACCCTCTTACCGAGAGATACGGTGAGATAGTTTGTCTATATAAATTTTTTGTTAAAATAGATCTAATATATCTTTATACATAGATATTTAAAACGTCCTTAGTTCAGTCGGTAGAACGCAGGTTTCCAAAACCTGATGTCGTGGGTTCAAGTCCTACAGGGCGTGAATTATTATTTTGGTTTGCATTTTTAATTTGAATACATAAATAAATTACATATTCAAATTCTTATTGTGCTTTAAAGCATAAAGCACAATACTTTTATTTATATCTGTGTAATTGTTTCAATACTTACAAAAGTATTTCCAAGCTAATAAGCTTTTAATTAATTTGTAAAAGCTAAAAAGATGTATAGATTAAAGTAAAAAAAAAATAATCTACTTTTAAAGCGGATGATGGGACTCGAACCCACAGCCTCGAACTTGGAAGGATCGCACTCTACCGATTGAGTTACATCCGCTTTTTTTAATTATAACATATGATGATTATATCATCAATAATTAATAATTATTAATAAATTATTATTAACAGTTATTTTAAAAGTACAACATAACTTTTAAAAGTTAGGTTGTGTAAATGAATTTAAATTATTAATTAAATTTTTAGATTATATCTAATAAAATATAAGAAAAGAAAATATAATATATAAAGTTATTATTATATGTTAATATATGTTATATTTTTTTTGAATAAAATAAACGACACTAAATTCTCTCTTTTAATTTTTCATCAAAATGATTTTAAAGGAGAGCCAGATTGTATGTATTCTAACACCTTATCTTTGTTTTCTTTTTTAAAAAAAGAATTGATTGTTTTAAGACGATCTATTTAGTTAACATTAACATTAACATTAACATTGACATTGACATTGACATTGACTTTGACTTTGACTTTGACTTTGACTTTGACTTTCCCCATACATTTTATTATTACATGATTTTTACTGTATTTATATACATATAAATATAAATATATATATTTAAGTAAAATTCAAGAATTATTTGAATGTTTCAAATTTTAATATTGAAACATTCTACATGAAGAGAAAAAGGAATCTCTAAAAGAAATTTTGCGGCAAAAAGAGCATGACCCTAAAAAATATACTTAATAAAGTTTCTTTCAGAAACTTTATTATCTCTCGCTTTTGACTCTTTCACTTAACTTACATATAAGTAACATACATTTTTATGTATATAGTTAAGTAACGCTTTATACTATAAATCTCTTCATTATTTTTTTAATAATTATAAAAAATGGCAATGCGCACCCCAGAAGAATTAAGTAATTTAATTAAAGATTTAATTGAACAATATACACCAGAAGTAAAAATGGTAGATTTTGGTATTGTTTTCCAAGTTGGAGACGGAATTGCTCGTATTTATGGATTAGAACGAGTAATGTCTGGAGAATTATTAGAATTTGAAGACGGTACTTTAGGAATTGCGTTAAACTTAGAAGCTAATAATGTAGGAACTGTATTATTAGGAGACGGTTTAAAAATTTCTGAAGGTAGTCGTGTTCGTTGTACAGGACGTATTGCGTCAATTCCTGTTGGAGAAGCTTATTTAGGGCGTGTTGTTAACGCTTTAGCACAACCTATTGATGGTAAAGGTGCTATTAACACAACAGATACACGTGCTATTGAATCTCCAGCTCCTGGTATTGTTTCACGTCGTTCTGTTTATGAACCATTACAAACAGGACTTGTAGCTGTAGACGCTATGATTCCAATTGGTCGCGGCCAACGCGAGCTTATTATTGGAGACCGTCAAACAGGAAAAACAGCTATTGCAGTTGATACTATTTTAAACCAAAAAGGCAAAGGGGTAATTTGTGTTTATGTAGCCATTGGTCAAAAAGCTTCCTCTGTTGCACAAGTTTTAAACACTTTAAAAGAACGTGGAGCTTTAGATTATACTATTATTGTTATGGCAAACGCAAATGAACCTGCAACTTTACAATATTTAGCTCCTTATACAGGTGCAACATTAGCTGAATATTTCATGTATACAGGTCGTCCAACTCTTGCAATTTATGATGACTTATCAAAACAAGCACAAGCTTATCGTGAAATGTCATTATTATTACGTCGTCCTCCAGGACGTGAAGCTTACCCAGGGGACGTTTTCTATTTACACTCACGTTTACTTGAACGTGCGGCTAAACTTAGCACAGCCTTAGGAGAAGGTAGTATGACAGCTCTTCCAATTGTTGAAACTCAAGAAGGGGACGTTTCAGCTTATATCCCAACAAACGTTATTTCAATTACAGATGGTCAGATTTTCTTAGCTGCTAATTTATTTAACTCAGGTTTACGTCCAGCTATTAACGTAGGTATTTCAGTATCACGTGTAGGTTCAGCTGCACAACCAAAAGCAATGAAACAAACAGCTGGTCAATTAAAATTATCTCTAGCTCAATTTGCAGAGCTTGAAGCCTTTTCACAATTTGCTTCTGATTTAGATCAAGCTACACAAAACCAATTAGCAAGAGGTACTCGTTTAAGAGAAATTCTTAAACAGCCACAAAGCTCACCATTATCTTTAGCTGAAATGGTTACAAGTATTTATGCTGGTACTAAAGGCTACCTAGATAGCTTACCTGTTGATAAAGTACGTCCTTTCTTAGCAGGACTTCGTCAATATATTGTAACAAATCATCAAGAAATCAATAATATCATTGAAAAAACACAAACATTTACGCCAGAAGCTGAAAATTTCTTAAAACAAGCACTTAGTGAATACCTTCTTGAATTTAAAAACGCATAATATGCGTTTTTAGTGTGAAATCGTTTTAAAAACAAGCGGTTAAGAAAGTTTCTGAAAGAAACTTTCTAGAGAAGGCACTGAAAGCGCATGCTTGCGTCGCCGGATCTCTCTCTCGCCTTCGGCGAGAGAGAAGCGCTTCTCTTCTCTTTCGCCGAAGGCGCTCTGTGCGCCGAGTTCCTCGGCGCTTCTCTTCTCTTTCGCCGAAGGCGCTCTCTCGAGGCGGTCTCTCGGCGAGAGGAGAGATTCAGTGCGAGAGAACCGCTTGCACGAGAGACCGCCTTCGGCGATGAGAACGCCTTCGGCGATGAGAACGCCTTCGCCGAAGGTGGTGCGCCGAGAGACTCGGCGCTTCTCTTCGCCGAAGGCGAACTCTGCGCTTCTCTCGAGATTCGGTGCACCGCCTTCGGCGAAGGTGAAGAAGGTGCAAGCCTTACTCGCACCATATCTCTCTAGTAGAAACTTTAAAGTTTCTCTATTAAGTGCTAAAAGATATCTCTCTAACTTCGCGCAGAGTTCGCCTTCGGCGAGAGAAGCGGCTCTCTCGGCTTCTCTCGACTTGGGTACCCAGGCATACGTTGCACATCTCTCGGTACCCCAGCACTTTTCTTGGTACCCCAAGTGAGTATTTCGCAACAAGAACAAGGGTTGAGGACTATGTCCTCTAACTCCCTTGCTTAAGGGAAATCTTCTAACGAAACTTTCTAGGTGGGGTTGCTGTACTACTTCGCCTACAAAGTTTCGAAAAACTTTGTATATATACAGTCAAAAAAAAACCAAGACACATGTTAACATTAAAAATCTTTGTTTATACTGTAATAACTTTCTTTGTTGGATTATTTATTTTTGGATTTTTATCTAATGACCCTGCACGTAACCCAGGAAAAGGCTTAGATTAATAATATCATTAATTAAATAACGAGAGATAAGGGTCGGTTGTCTTGCGCTTGAAAGTAGCGAAGCTGCTTTCAAGCGCAAGACAACCGACCCTTTGAGTAGACAGAACTAATAGAACTGCTTATCTCTCGAAAGTTTCTGAAAGAAACTTTCTAGAGAAAGAGTTAAGGAAGTCGCTTAAGAAAGTTTCTGAAAGAAACTTTCTTAAGGCGACTTTTATAGAGATGTGTTACCTGCACCGAGAGATAAGCAGCTTCTCGCTTGCGCTAGTAAGCTTGTGCGTCGCCGAAGGCGAAGGAAGCGCTTCTCTCGCTTACTAACAGCTTCGCTGCGCGTGTCGCCATAGGCGACACGAGAGAAGTGCGCAGAGTTCGCCTTCGGCGAAGAGAAGCGCCGAGTCTCTCTGTCACAATGAAAGTGACAGACGTCTTAAAGTTGAGTTCTCTCGTCGCTAAAGAAAGTTTCTTTCAGAAACTTTCTTTAAGGCGACTTCTAGTTAAGAAAGTTTCTGAAAGAAACTTTCTGAGAGAGAAGCTGCTTTAACACTAAAGAAAGTTTCTTTCAGAAACTTTCTTTAGCGACTTCTATATAAGACAACCCTTTCTTAAAGACGATTTAATATTTAATTAAAATTTTTTATTTAATAAAAATCAACAAAAATGTTGTCATCAAAAAAAAATAATGGTTATTCTAATAATAAACAAGAAGTTGTTTCAATTACTTATGAAGAAATAGGATTATTCCCTCGTTCATTTAGTCGTGTTTTAGATCGATTTTTAAAACAAGTTTTTTCAGATGTTGAACATTTAGTAATTCAAGAATATAGATTTTATAGGTATTTGTTTTTAACAACTGTAAGGTCTCTTTTAATTTTATTTTTTGTTCCTTTTTTAATTAATTTTTTAGCTAAAACTTATGTAATTAGACCTTTAACTGAATATTTTTGGAATACAAAACAAACAGAAATTTTTTTAAATTCTTATCAGGAGGCCAAAGCCTTCACTGAATTAAAAGATTTTGAAGAAAAGCTTTATTTTGAATCTTTAATTTATCCTAAAGAAAGCTCAGCTTCGGCTCTACCCACAGAGAACAGTTCAACTATCAAAGGGGGAGATATAAATTTTCAACAAAATCTTACTCTATATGCTGCTCCTCCACTCCATGGAAATAGCAAGCATGAACTGTCTTCTGTTGGTACCACAGAGAAAGAGAAGAGTTCGCCGAAGGCGGTCTCTCGCGCCGCATCTCTCGTGTCACCTTTGGTGACACGCGCGCCTTATCTCTCGGTCGCCTTCGGCGAAGAGAGACTCGGTGCACGTATCTCTTCGCCGAAGGCGAAGCAAGGTGTGGGTACTCCAGTCTTCGGATTGTCTTCGATAAGGTCTACAGCCTCTGATGATACAACAGTGAGTCTCGAGAGACCGCCTGGGTACCCCGTGCAAGACAGTTTAGCTGGGTACACTGCAGTTGCACACAGCAATATGCGAGAAACCACTAAAGAGTGCGGGTACTTGACCTCTAACTCGTCAAAAGAATGGTTGCTACATACTTGTTATCGAAAAGATAAAATGCAAATTTCTACTGATAGAAAAACTCTGTTTTTAAAAGACTCTCTAAAAGAGCCTGCAGGCTTGCATTCCGCGCTAGGACAAGGGCACACACGTAGCTCAAGCCCTTCTAGCGTGTTGCCTTGCGCCGAGAGACTCGGCGCACGAGACTCGCCTTCGGCGACGGCGACACGCGTGCTGGTACCCGAGAGATCCCACGCGCTTTCAGATCAAGCACAAAGAAGTGAGATAGATTCACACACGCAAATATCTCGATTGTCTTCTTTTTCGCCGGGGTACCCAGTAATGCAAGCGAGTCTCGTGCGCCGAGTCTCTCGGCGCAAGACAATCTTTCATTCAAATAATTTCAAATCTTCTTTGTTTGTGTATCAAACGCGAGAAGCTAAAAAAAATCTCCATCAACGTTATCAAGAAAAAATACTTGCATTAGCACAGCGATATAATAATCAAAGTATTGAAGCTATTACCAATTTTTTTGGTGACGTAGTTTCTTTACTTACTTTGTTTTATTTATTGTATGTACTTGAAATTCAAATAAACATTACAAAATCCTTTTTATTAGAAGTATTTTTTGGCTTAGATGATAGCAAAAAATCATTATTAATTTTATTAATTACAGATTTATTAGTGGGGTATCATTCTTCTAATTTATGGGAGTTATTTTTTGAATTTCTTTTTAATCATTATGGTTTCCCAGAAAGCCAAACAGGTATTTTTTTATTAGTTGCAACACTTCCTGTTTTATTAGATGTTCTGTTTAAATATTTAATTTTCCGTCATTTAAATCGTTCTTCTCCAGCAACAGTAGCAACTTATCATGCCATGATTGAATAGATTTAGGGATAATCGAGTGTTATATTCTTTTAGCTTTGTTAGGCTTCTCGCCTGGGTACCCGAGAGAAAGAGAAGGGCTTGCTCGCCTTGGGTACCCTGTTGTATACGACAACAGGGCTCTCTCGTGAAGTTAGAAAGTTGAGAAGTTGCTTAAAGAAAGTTTCTTTCATAAACTTTCTTTAAGCAACTTCTCAACTTTAACACTTGCTTGCGTGCGTGTCACTTGCGCCTTCGGCGCGCGTGTCACCTTATCTCTCTTGCTTGCTTGCGCCGAAGGCGCAAGAAGGCGCAAGAAGGCGCACGACACGAGAGATTCGGTGACAAGCGCGCCTTGCGTGGGTCACTTTCAGTGACACAAGCCTTCGCTCGCCGAAGGCGCTCTCTCGAGAGATATTCGGTGCAAGTCTCTCTCTTCGCCTTCGGCGAGCGAAGGCGAGCAAGGCGAAGAACTCTAGTTGTCTACGACGAGATATCTCAAGCCTTCGCCGAAGCAAGCGACGCGGTGCACCAAATCTCTCTTCGCCGAGCGCCGAGTCTCTCGGCGCTTCTGCATCGCCTTCGGCGCAGGCTTGCACCGAAGGTGCACGCAAAGAGATGCGAAGAGACTCGGCGCAAGAAGGCGCACGTGTTGCTTTTAGTTAAAAGCAGCTTATCTCTCGCTAGAAGTCGCCTTAAGGCGACTTCTAGCGAGAGATAAGCTGCTTTTAACTAAAAGCAACACGAGAGATAAGAAGTCGCTTAAGAAAGTTTCTTTAAGGCGACCTCTATCGAGAGATAAGCAGCTTATCTCTCGCACAAGAGAAGCACTGGGCACCCATGCCGCAGGCGATAGAAGCGCTGAAAGCGCGTCGCATCTCTCGTGAGAGAACTCATCTCTCGGGTACCTTGAGAGTTGCGCTTTCAGCACAACTCTAGCGAGTATATCAGCTGGGTACCCAGATAAGTGCTGTGAATCTCTCGTCGTAGAACAACCCTCTTTTGACACTAAATTTCCTTTTTGTCTTTTTTAATTTAACTAAAAATAGAAACTATAAAAATAAAACTATATTGCTTATAATTTAATTAGTTCATTAAAGCATTTTGCTCAAATACAATTTACTTGACAAATTCTTTCTTATCTCTCGTAATTTCATTTCATTAAATTTAGTGTTTTATTGGGCATCTCTCGGGACCTAGCCTTCGTCAGGGCATCTCTCGCTAGAGTTGCGCTTCGCCGGATCTCTCGGCTAAGGGTCACTTTCAGTGACACAAGCCTTCGCATCTCTTCTCTTTCGCCGAAGGCGAACTCTTTCGCCGAAGGCGCTCTCTCGAGGCGGTCTCTCGGCGAAGCGCCGAGTCTCTCGCGCTAGTAGAAACTTTCAAGTTTCTTTCTTAAGTGTCTTGCGCCTTCTTGCACCGAGTCTCTTCGCATCTCTTTGCGTCGCCGTATCTCTCTCGCCTTTGGCGAGAAGAGATATTTGGTGCGAAAGAACTGCTTGCACTTGCTTGCTTGCGCTCGCCGGATCTCTCGCAGAGATGAGAAGCGCCTTGCGTGTCTCGCCTTCGGCGAGAGAGAAGCGCCGCAGAGATGAGACGTGCACCGAATCTCTCGCCTTCGGCGAGCGCCGAGTCTCTCGGCGCTTCTCTCGTGCAAGGCGCGCGTGTCACCTTATCTCTTGGTGACACGAGAGATTTGGTGACACGAGAGATTCGGTGACAAGAGAGATTCGGTGCACGGAACTCTCGCCGAAGGCGAGCACAGACCGCCTTTGGCGAGAAGATACTCGGTGCAAGAAGGCGCAAGAAGGCGCGTGGGTAAGCGAAGCTAACCCAAGCCTTCGCCGAAGGCGGTGTGCCTTCTTGCGCCTTCAGCGCAAGCAAGCGAGAGATTCGGTGCGCAGAGATGAGAACCGCTTGCGTGGGTCACTTTCAGTGACACAAGCCTTCGGCGAAGGCGGTCTGTGCTCGCCTTCGGCGAGAGTTCCGTGCACCGAATCTCTCTTGTCACCGAAGGTGACACGCAAGGCGCAAGGCGAAGAGAGATTCGGTGCGAGAGAACCGCGAGAGAAGCGCCGAGTCTCTCGGCGCACCGCATCGAGAGACCGCCTTCGGCGAAAGAGAAGAGATGCGGTCTCTCGGCGAAGGCGGTGCACCTTTGGTGCAAGCGCTCGCCTTCGGCGATGCAAGCAATGAAAGTGACACACGGGTTAAAGCAGTTAAGGAAGTCACCTTCAGTATCGTCTTTAGACGATTTATTAAGCGACTTTTCGAGAGATAAGCTGCTTTTAACTGATAGTTAGTTGAGGATCGCCGTAAGAAAGTTTCTGAAAGAAACTTTCTTAAGCGATTTCTCAACTTTAACACAATAGATGCGCCTTGCACCTTCGGTGCACTAGACGTGCACCGAAGGTGCAAGGCGCGTGCACTTCGCCTTCGGCGAAAGAGAAGAGAACGCCTGTGCACCTTCTTCGCCGAAGGCGACGCAAGGCGAAAGAGAAGATAAGCGCCGAATCTCTCGACGAGAAAAAGCGCATCTCTCGAGACCGCCTTCGCCGAAGGCGAAGCGAGAGATAAGAAATCGTCTAAAGACAAGACTAAAGACTCAGCGCATCGCCGAAGGCGAACTCAAGGTACCCAGCTGGAATCTGCCTAGTAGGTAAGGACAACAAAGACTTGCTATTAGCTGACACAACACAGCCACGCTTAAGGCATAGAAAGTCCTCGCCGAGAGACCGCCTCTTCTCTCGAGACCGCCTGTGCACCTTCGGTGCAAGGCGAAAGAGTTCGCCGAAGGCGAAAGAGAAGAGAAGCGCATCTCTCGCTTGCACCGAATCTCTCGCCTGTGCACCGAATCTCTCGTGCAAGGCGAGCGCCGAGTCTCTCTCGCCTTCGGCGAGCAAGTGCGTGTCACCGAATCTCTCTCGCCTTCGGCGAAGAGATGACAAGCGAGAGATAAGAAGACACCTAATATCGAATTTATCATTTAAATTTAATACTAAAATTGTATAGTTTCCCACTTATTAGCGATCGTCTAAAGACGCTACTAACAGATAGATGCAAAGCTACTAGGAGAGATAAGGCGGATCTATGTCTTTTGCTCATTTTAGCACATAAAGCTCTTTATAAACCTATGAAGAGATACAAAAAACGCTCTTTTCAAGTTCATCTCTCGTTAAAATAAAAGTTATTCTTGCATGTAGCTTTACTTGATAATTAAGGAAACTAAAAAAAAATAAAACATTTTTATGACACAAGAAAAAAAAGGCACAAAATGGGAATTAACCCTTCAAAAATTTTCTTTATTCAAAAATTCAGTGGATTTAGTAAAATATCCAGTTATTACAGAAAAAACTTATTTTGCTTTATATAAAAATTCACAATATACATTTGATGTTGATAAACGTTTAACAAAAACTCAAATTAAAAAATTATTTGAAAATTTATTCAATGTAGATGTCATTGCTGTTAATACACATATTCCACCTCGCAAAAAAGTACGTATAGGAATGACACAAGGAAATCGTCCATGGTTTAAAAGAGCTATCATTACATTGAAAAAAGGGCAGTCTCTTAACTATATTTTAAAAAAAGAAAATTAGTCTTAGCTTAAGACCATTTCTTTAGTATAGTCTGTTTACTGCACCAAACGTTTGTGTGTTGTCTCGCTGCGTACCCTTGCTTGTGCCGGTGCACCTTCTTCGCCTCGCCTTCGGCGAAGAGATGAGTTCTCGAGAGAGCGCCTTCGGCGAAAGAGAAGAGATGCGCCGAGGAACTCTCGCCGAAGGCGAGCACAGACCGCCTTCGGCGAAAGAGAAGAGTTCTCGAGAGACCGCCTGTGCGTGTCACCGAAGGTGACACGCACAGGCGGTCTCTCGAGGCAGTGCGCCGAGAGACTCGGCGCTTCTCTCGCGGTTCTCTCGCACCAAATCTCTCGCCTTGCGCCGAGTTCCTCGGCGCACAGACCGCCTTCGCCGAAGGCGAGCGCCTTGCTCGCCTTCGGCGAGAGAGATTCGGTGCACGTCTCTTGTTTTAAAGCAGTTAATAAAGTTTCTTTCAGAAACTTTATTAAGCGACTTATCAACTTTAGAACTGCTTCTCGGTAAGTGAAGTTAGAGAGATATCTTCAGCAGTCGCCACCGGCGACACGAGAAGCAGGGCTTCTCTAGAAAGTTTCTTTCAGAAACTTTCTTAAGCGAAGTTATAAGTTGTCTATGACAAGAGATTCCCAGCACGAGATGAAGACGCCTAGGCGCGATAGATGTGATGCAGCTCTTATCAAAAATGCCACAAGCAAAGTGGCATAAGTCGGTGTCGCCTCGCGCCGAAGGCGCAAAGGCAACAATGTTGTATCTTCCTGAGTGGAGAAAGAGCGTACCTCTAGAGTTGCGCGCAGAGTTCGCCTTCGGCGAAGAGAAGCGCCGAGTATCTCGGCGCATCTCTCGTGTCACCTTTGTTGCGCTCGCTTTCGGCGAAGAGATGAGAAGCTTCTCATCTCTTCGCCGAAGGCGAGTGACACGCAAGGCGCAAGACACGTGCGCCTTCTTGCGCCTTCGGCGCAAGCAAGTGTTGCTTTAAGCAACACTTGCTTGCTTGCGCATCTCTCTTTTCGCCGAGAGACCGCCTCGAGAGAGCGCCTTCGGCGAAAGAGAAGAGAAGCGCATCTCTCTCGCCGAAGGCGAGAGAGAGATCCGGCGACGCACCTTCTTCGCCGAAGGCGGTGCACCGGTGCAAGCAAGCGCTTCTCTCGAAGGCGCTTCTCTCGGAGGCGCTTCTCTCGGAGGCGCATCTCTCGTGTCACCGAATCTCTCGCGAGAGAGCGCCTTCGGCGAAGGCGAGCGCCTTGCACCGAAGGTGCACAGGCGCAAGTGACACAAGAGATGAAAGCGCAACTCTCAAGGCATCTCTCGGTACGGCTCAGAGCAAAGCGAATTGTCCAAAGACAAGGCGGACCCAAGCTCAAGAAGTGAAACAAAAGACTTAAGTTAATCTTTTCGTTTTTAACTAAAAACGAAAAGGTTAAAAAAATGAAAAAGGTTAATTTGTATATAAAATTAGTATCGTTAAAGAGAGCTAACTGTGAGGTCGCTTTTCGCTTTCCGCTTTTCGCTTTTCGCTTTCCGCTTTCCGCTTTCCACTTGGAAGCTTGCACGTCGCCTTCGGCGAAGGAAGCGCAAGCTTCCTAACAGCTTCGCTGCTTGTGTCGCTGTAATTGCACGAGAGAAGCGCCTTCGGCGCTCGCCTTCGCCGAAGGCGCTCTCTCGCGAGAGATTCGGTGAAAGACACAAGTGCGCAGAGTTCGCCTTCGGCGAAGAGAAGCGCTTAAGAAAGAAACTTTAAAGTTTCTACTAGAGAAGTGCTGATAGCGAAGGATCGCTTATTGTGATATCAGAGCCAACAACTGGTCTTGTGCGAGAGAAGGGCTTCTACGAGAGATGCCCTTTGCACCGTATCTCTCGGTGAGATACGAAGGCTGGGTCCCCACAACACTTTGGTTGGCGCTTTCGGCAGGGTACCGAGAGATATGCGCCGCCGCAGCTCTTACCGAAGTGGCCACAGGTCTTCTTGCGTTGGGTACCGAGAGATGCGCAAGACAGCTTTCTTAAAAACGATTTATTATCTCTCGTCTTTTAAAAGAAATGTTTTATTATTTTCTTTTAAATTAGAGATTAGTTTTGTCATAATGCCAAAGATGTTTTTATTAGGTTTTATTTGCTAGGTACCTTGAGTTCGCCTTATATCTCTCGCCTTCGCATGCACTTCTCTCGAGATTCGGTGCAAGGCTTGCACCGAATCTCTCTTGTCACCGAATCTCTCGTGTCACCGAGAGATAAGGTGACACGCGCGCCGAGTCTCTCGGCGCTTCTATCGTGACACGCACAGGCGGTCTGTGCGCCGAGTTCCGTGCACTGAATCTCTCTTGTCACCGAATCTCTCGTGTCACCAAGAGATAAGGTGACACGCGCGCCGAGTCTCTCGGCGCTTCTCTTCTCTTTCTCTTCGCCGAAGGCGAGTGACACGCAAGGCGCTTCTCTCGAGACGCGGTTTCATCTCTTGTGATCTCTCGCTGAAAGCAACACTTGCTTGCGCCGAAGGCGCAAGAAGGCGCACGTGTCACCAAAGGTGACACGAGAGCTGCGCCTCTTCGCCGAAGGCGAGCGCTTCGCCGGATCTCTCGGCGAAGGGGCACTTTCAGTGACACAAGCTTTCGCCGAAGGCGGTGCACTGCGCCTTCGGCGAAAGAGAAGAGTTCGCCTTCGGCGATGAGAAGAGAAGAGTTCGCCTTCGGCGATGAGAAGAGAAGAGTTCGCCTTCGGCGATGAGAAGAGAAGAGAAGAGAAGAGTTCGCCTTCGGCGATGAGAAGAGAAGAGAAGAGTTCGCCTTCGGCGATGAGAAGAGAAGCGCCTTCAGCGCTCGCCTTCGGCGAAGGCGGTCTGTGCGCCGAGGAACTCGGCGCAAGGCGAGAGATTCGGTGCGTCGCCGGATCTCTCGGCGAAGCGCTTCTCTCGCCGAAGGCGAACTCTGCGCGTAGTAAAACGTTGTGAAACCTAGAAAAGAAACTTTATAGATCGTCTTTAGATGATTTCTTTAGTGAAGAAAATTTCTAAAATATTTTTTATTGTTTTATTAAAACAATAATTAATAAATATGTAATATCTCAATATCTATAGATTATTAGATTATAGCTCTATTTAGAGTCTCTAATTATAATAGATATTATATATTTAATTAAAAAAAAGGGCTTAAAGCATCCACCATTTTTCTCATCAAAAATTACTCTAATAAAAAACAAAAATAGATTTTTTTCAAATTTAAAAGTTGTTAATATGGAAAGTCAATTTCTAAATCCATGTCTTTGCGCTCGTACCTCATCTCTTGCTTCGCCTTGCGCCTTCGGCGCGCGTGTCACCGAAGGTGACACGAGAGATCCGGCGACGCACACAATGCCTCATGCCTTCTTAGGTTCTTCGCCTTCTTACACTTCATCTCTCGCTAGTGGATCGCTTATGGCAACACAAAGACAAGAAAGCAAACAAGGAGCCACTCGTTTTTTAACACGAGATAAAGTGCAAGAGCCAGTAAAATCATTAACTTTTTATCATCATAGATCTAAAGGTCGAAATCATTCTGGTATAATAACATGTCGTCATCGCGGTGGGGGTCATAAACGTTTATATCGTAATATTGATTTTAGACGTGACAAAGTAGGAATCCCTGCTAAAGTAATATCAATTGAATATGATCCTAACAGAAACGCACGAATTGCTCTTTTACATTATTTTGATGGGGAAAAACGTTATATTTTACATCCACGTGGATTAAATGTAGGGGAAAAGCTAATTTCTGATTTAAATGCACCTATTTTAGTAGGGAATTCACTACCATTACGTAATATTCCTTTAGGTGCAGAAATACATAATGTTGAATTTCAGCCAGGTTCTGGAGGTCAATTAGCACGTGCAGCTGGATCTGTTGTTCAAATTTTAGCTAAAGAAGGGCATTTTGTAACTGTACGTTTACCTTCAAAAGAAATAAGATTAATTTCTAAAAATTGTTGGGCTACTATTGGCCAAGTAGGAAATGTTGAAGCTTACAATTTAAAAATTGGAAAAGCTGGTCGATCACGTTGGTTAGGTATTCGTCCAACTGTGCGTGGATCTGCAATGAACCCTGTTGATCACCCGCATGGAGGTGGTGAGGGACGTGCACCTATTGGTCACAGTCGTCCTTTAACTCCTTGGGGTAAACCTGCTTTAGGTAAATTAACACGTAAACCTAAAAAATATAGTAATGTATTTTTAATACGTAAACGCAAATAATAGTTTTAGTCTTCGCCTTCGGCGATGAGAAGCGCCGAGTATCTCGTGTCACTTGCGTGCACTTCTCGAGATATTCGGTGCAAGCCTTCGCTCGCCGAAGGCGAAGAGAGAGACGTGCACCGAATATCTCTTGTCACCGAATCTCTCGTGACACGCAAGGCGCTCGCCGAAGGCGCTCGCCGAAGGCGCTCGCCGAAGGCGCTCGCCGAAGGCGCTCGCCGAAGGCGCTCGCCGAAGGCGCTCGCCGAAGGCGCTCGCCGAAGGCGCTCGCCGAAGGCGCTCGCCGAAGGCGCTCG
>Ga0209373_10003104_pt1 | contig 15773 bp, 15 predicted proteins | sample Higcelweek5metaG_FD_187173 | JGI IMG/M metagenome (GOLD analysis project Ga0209373, IMG submission 187173) | Freshwater pond sediment microbial communities from the University of Edinburgh, under environmental carbon perturbations - High... | ecosystem: Environmental > Aquatic > Freshwater >...
GTCAGGCGGCGGGCCATTACGCCTGTGACCTGTTCATCGGCTCCACCTTGCAGATCGATCTGGCCGGCAACAGTTCCACCGCCACGCTGGGCCGGATTGCCGGGTTCGGCGGCGCGCCCAATATGGGTGCCGACGCCCGTGGCCGACGCCATGCCAGCCCCACCTGGCTGAAGGCGGGACGGGAGGCACGGGACGGTTCCGGCCTGATCCCGCGCGGCCAGAAGCTGGTGGTGCAGATGGTGGAGACCTTCCGTGAACATATGCAGCCGGCCTTCGTGGAAAAGCTGGATGCCTGGGAACTGGCCGAAACGGCGGGCATGGACCTGCCGCCGGTGATGATCTATGGCGAGGATGTCAGCCACATCGTGACCGAGGAAGGGATCGCCAACCTGCTGCTCTGCCGCAGCGGGGAAGAGCGTGAACAGGCCATCCGGGGTGTGGCCGGCTATACGCCGGTCGGGCTGGCCCGCGACCGGCGCGCGGTGGAAAACCTGCGTGATCGGGGCATCATCCGCAGGGCGGAGGATTTGGGCATCGATAAGCGGGAGGCGACGCGCGACCTGCTGGCCGCCCGCAGCGTCAAGGATCTGGTACGCGCATCGGGCGGTCTCTATGACCCGCCCAAGCGCTTCCGCAACTGGTGACAAAGGGCCGATCCATGGAAACCCTGGTTTTCGACTATCGCGACGGCAAACCGGTCGCCGCATCCAACCGTCCGCCGGCCCTGGTGGGCGTGGTCGGTTCCGGCAATCTGGAAATATTGGTGGAAAGTGCCGACCTTTCCGGCGGCACACGGGTAGAGGTGGTGACGGCAGCCGTGGGTTTCCGCACCATCTGGCAAGCCGTGCTGGATGATTTCTTCGCCCGCCACCAGCCTGTCGATCTGCACATCTCCATCAATGATGTCGGTGCCACGCCGGCCGTGGTCAGCCTGCGCCTGGATCAGGCGATGGAAGCCTTCAAGGCGGGAGGAGCGGCATGAGCAGCTATTACGAGGCCAGCGCCCGCGAACGCCTGCTGGGTCTGCTGGACAGCGGCAGTTTCCACGAAATTCTGCCACCATCCGCCCGCGTTGCCAGCCCGCATCTGCGCCAGCTGGATACGCCCGCCGCCTTCGATGACGGGATCATCGTCGGCAAGGGCATGCTGGATGGCCAGCCTGTCCTGGCCGCCGCCCAGGAAGGCGGCTTCATGGGCGGTGCGGTGGGCGAGGTGCATGGTGCCAAGCTGACCGGGCTGCTGGAGCGTGCCCAGGATGAAAAACCCGCCGCCGTGCTGCTGCTGGTGGAATCCGGCGGCGTGCGCCTGCATGAAGCCAATGCCGGCCTGATCGCCGTATCGGAAATCATGCGGGCCATCCTGGCCACCCGTGCCGCCGGCATCCCTGTTTTCGTGCTGGATGGCGGGCAGTTCGGCTGCTTTGGCGGCATGGGTATCGCCAGCCGCCTCTGCGATTCCATCGTGATGAGCGAGGAAGGAAGGCTGGGCCTGTCCGGGCCTGAAGTGATTGAGACCACCATGGGGGTGGAGGAATTTGACAGCCGCGACCGGGCCCTGGTCTGGCGCACCGTCGGGGGGAAACACCGTTATCTGTTGGGCGAGGCGGCAGAGATTGTGCCCGATACCATTGGCGCTTTCCGCGAAGCCGCCATCGCGCTTCTGGGGCAGCAGAAGACACCTGACCTCTCACTGGCGGCCATGGAGGCTGAACAGCAGTGGCTGGGCCAGCGGCTGGAACGGTTCAGCGCCTGCCCCGATGCCCTTGATATCTGGGCCAGCCTGGGTATTGAGAACCCGCGCGGGCTGCCATTGCTGGAAATCCCGGCCTTCCTGGCCATCGTCAAGAACCGGAGGGCATGAGCCATGGATGCGCATGAACTGATCAAACGGCTGTTTCCCCACGGGGCTGATATCTCCGTCGAGGGCGATTTCTTCACCGGCACCGGGCAGAGCGGAAACAGCACCGTGGCCGTGCTGGGCACCCAGGGGGGTGTTTATATCGGGGTGGAGCTGGCCCACCGCATGGCCGGGCTGGTGCTGGATGTGGTGCGCGACCATCCGGGCCGCCCGATCCTGCTGCTGGTGGATACGAAGGGCCAGCGGCCCAGCCGGCGCGATGAGTTGCTGGGCATCAACGGCTATATGGCGCATCTGGCAAAATGCCTGGATCTGGCCCGCCGCCAGGGCCATCGCACCATCGGGCTGGTCTGGTCGGAGGCGGTCAGCGGCGGCTTTCTGGCATCGTCCCTGCTGGCCGATGCCTGCTACGCCCTCCCCCACGCGGAGGTGCGGGTGATGAACCTGCCCGCCATGTCGCGCGTCACCAAGATACCGTTGGAAAAGCTGGAGCAATTGTCGCTCTCCAACCCGGTTTTCGCACCGGGGGCGGAGAATTATCATCGCATGGGGGCCATTCGCGCCTTTTGGGACGGCGATCTGGCGCAATGTCTGGCCGAGGCGCTGGCCGAAACGGCAGGCCCTGACAGGCGGCGGTCGGACGGGTTGACCCGCCGGGGGCGGATGCTGGCCTTTCCCGTCGCCAAACGGGTGCGCCATGATCCCATCTGATCCCCCGGCCCGGCACGATTTCATCTGGCTGGGCCCGAAATGGCGGTCCCAACTGCTGACGGAGCCGGATGCCACGGATGAAGGGCTGCTGGCAGGATGGATCGATGCCTCCCGCCCGCTGGTCACGGCCCGCCGCCAACCGGGCGACGGGCCCGATACGCTGCGCCTGGGGCTGGCCTTGCCGGACAAGCGGCGCATCGGCCTGCACATAAAGCCGGCAGCCGTCACCCGCCGGCAACCGCCACCATCATTGCCTGAGGTAACAGCCCCGGCATCTTGGGCACCGGCGCTTGTCATGCTGGATGGCACCGGCGCCCGCGTCTATGGTTCCCTTGCCTGGGCCGCATTGACGGGGCTTGATTATGTCAGGCCCGATCAATCCGATCTGGACCTGCTGTTCAGCGTCCCCGACCGGAGAAGATTGGAGACGCTGACCCGAACCTTGGCTCCGCTCTGCCTGTGGGATCGCCCCCGCCTGGATGGGGAATTCCTGTTACCCGGTGGCATCGCCGTTGCCTGGCGGGAATGGCTGGGTGGGGGAACGCAGGTTCTTGTAAAAGGAATGGATAGCGTCTTTCTCACCCACCGGTCAGAATTGCTCGCCGGCTTGCGAGGTGAAGCGGCATGAACCGACCGATCCGCCAGCAACACCATGGCAGTTTCCCCAAAACCGCAGAGGAAATCGGGCGCGCCGCGATCTGGGCGCTTTACACGGAACTGGCGTTGGCACCCAAGCCGGGTTTGGTCAGCCCCTTGGATAATGGCAGCCACACCGATATGGATATGGGCACGTTCCTGCGCTCCCTCTCCGCCCTGCGGCCCTATTACCGGATGATCGCGGGGGCGGGGGCGGATGGCGCCGGCTTTGCTGAACTGACCGCCCTGGGTATGGCGGCGGAACAGCAGATGCTGACGGCCACGGGGGGCGTCAATACCCATCGCGGCGCGGTTTTTTGCATCGGGCTACTGGCGGCGGCAGCGGGTCTACGGCAGGCCCGTGGGCACAGATCAACACTGGGCCAACTCGTCGCCGATCACTGGGGTGCCGACATCGTGGCGGCAGCGGGGCGGGCCCCGGCCTCACATGGCAGCCGCGCCATCGCACGCCATGGCGCCCGTGGTGCACGGCAGGAAGCGGCGGCGGGGTTTCCAACCCTTTACACACTCGCACTGCCCGCCCTGATGGATGGCCTGAAGGCAACCGGGTCGCGGGAAAAGGCCGGCATGCAAGCCCTGTTCACGACCATGGCCCATCTGGAAGATACCAACCTGTTGCATCGCGGTGGTGCCGGGGGGCTGGCTTTCGTGCAGAACCGTGCCCGCCAGTTCCTGGCAACAGGTGGCGTTGCAGCGGCGGATTGGCGGGATCAGGTATTGGCCTTACACCGGGATTGCATAGCACGCTGGCTGTCGCCGGGTGGCAGCGCCGACATGCTGGCCGCCGCCTGGTTTTTGTGGGCACAGGGGGACGGCTGAGAATGGGCCTGGGCATATTGTGTCCCGGACAAGGCGGCCAGAACGCCGCCATGCTGGACCTGTTTCGCCATGACCCGGCGGCCAGGGCGGTGCTGAACCGGGCCGCTGCCATCATGGGCGACGATCCGCGCGCCTTTGTCGGCGGCGACGCGCCCCGAATGACCCGCAACAGGGTGGCACAACCACTGATATGTGCTGCGCAGGCGGCGGCCTGGGCCGCACTCGCCCCCCGCCTTCCAACACCCCAGGCTGTGGCAGGATACAGCATCGGTGAGCTGGCGGCCTATCATATTGCCGGGTCGGTGACATTGGCGACATTGCTGGATCTTGCCATCCAACGGGCCGAACTGATGGATCAGGCCATGGCAGCGGCGGGGGAACCAGGGGCCATGCTGGCGGTGCGCGGACTGGACCGGGGCGAACTGCTGGTGTTCGGGGCGGAAATCGCCATCGCCACCGGTCCCGATCGCTTCGTTATCGGTGGTACGGCCAGCCGGATGGACGCCCTGCGCGAACCTATGAAGGCAGCCGGCGCCAGCGTGACCGACATCGCGGTCGATATCGCCTCGCATACCAGCCTGATGGCTCCCGCCGTGGCGCCCTTTGCGGCATGTTTGCGCCAAGCCGCCTTCACCCCACCCCGTTCCCCCGTCCTGGCAGGTATCAACGGCGCGCCCATCTGGGACGCCAGGAGTGCCCACACAACCCTGTCGGCCCAGTTGGCACAGACGATTGAATGGGCCGAATGCCTGGATGGGTTGATTGAACGGGGTTGCACCGTGCTGCTGGAACTGGGGCCGGGTGACGGATTGTCGCGGATAGCGCAGACCCGGCACCCGACAATCCCCGCCCGATCGGTGTCGGAATTCCACACGCTGGACGGGGTGGTGGCCTGGGTGGAACAGCAATTGGCATGACCGAAGCCATGGCGCGCGCCTGCCCACCCCGTTATCCTGCTGCTCTTCGCCAAGGGGAACAGCCCATGAATGATATCGCCGATACCGACCCAGCCCCCGATATACCGGGGGAGGAACGGGCCCTGCTGTCGGATATGATCCGCCGGACCCTGTCGGACGAGATCGCCACCGGTCGTATCCGACCCGGTGCCGCGCTGGACGAACAGCAGTTGGCCGACCGCTTCGGCACCTCCCGCACCCCGGTACGCGAAGCGCTGCGCCAGCTCGCAGTGACAGATATGGTGGAAATCCGGCCCCGGCGCGGCGTATTCGTCACCGCCGTCACATCGGAACAGATCATGGATATGTTCGAAACCATGGCCGAGTTGGAGGCAATGTGTGTACGGTTGGCGACATATCGTGTCACGGCGGCGGAACGGTCCAAGCTGCATGATATGCACCATGCGTCGCTGGTGCTGGTACGTGACGGCGATGTGGATGCGTACGATACCTTCAATCGCACCTTTCACGAGACGATCTACACCGCTACCAACAACCGCTTCATGGCGACACAGACGGCAACGGTGCGAACCAAGCTGTCCGCCTTCCGCCGCACCCAACTGCGGCGGGGTGACAGGCTGGTACAATCATCAGCAGAACATGGCGAGATTTTGCGGGCCATGGCGCGGGGGGATGGTGACGAGGCCGCCCGATGCATGCGCGCGCACATGCTGAACGCCAGCCATGCGCTGATGGCCTATATCACCGAACTGCGGCTGGATGCGTGACAGCGGTGTGGTCGCACAACCTTTCGGGACATGGCTTGCACAAACCATCACGGACAATGATCGCACAATCGGGGACAGGCTCACGGATAAGGATCATCACCGCCCCGGCGGTGTTCCCCCATTCATGCCCGCATCAGCGAAAACATGTGTCTCCATGACGGCGGAAGAGTGGCGGGGAACGCGGCCCGATAGGGTGTCGGCAGTGGGGGATGGCGGTACGGCAGCCTCCACCGGCGGGGCCGGTTGGCCTTTATGGGCGGAATGCTGTGGGGTACGGGGTCGGTTGCGGCTGAAATCCAGCGCCAGCCAGGCAAGCCCAAGGCCGATCATCAGCACAGGCACCGGGTTGCGCAGGGCTAGGTCCGTCACCTCATCAACAATGGCACGGGCCTGACCGTCGCGCTGGAACAGACCGAAGGCGCTTTCCACGAGGCTTTCCGGCTGCAAACGCCGCTCAATCTCCGCCGCCGTCCGGTTCAAGCCGGCACGGGCCGCCTCAATCTCGCGTTCAATCTCATCCGTGTTGCCGGTCATGGCGCTCTCCCCTGGCTTTTCCGCTGCAAAGGGTCGGTATCAAACCGACCCTGCCAGGAACGCGGCTGCCAAAGGAAAGGTTCCTGACCCAGGCATTGTGGGAAAAACGGCAACCATCCTTCAGGTTATGTACCATGCCTGTATCTGACGGTTTAAAAATGGCATAAACTCCATAGGAAAAATGCGGAGACGGCCAATGGGCATGTTCGACTTTCTCAAGGTGACAGTAGTCGAAAAGGTTTCCGTACCGAACTATACGGCCCATCTTCATATTGACGGCAAACAATTGTCCGTCGCCAATCTCGGCATCAGCAGTGTGACCGTGTCCGGAGCCAAGCTGAAGGTCGGCCAGAGCGTCACATTCGATCTGGCATTGAAGGATCCCAAGCAAAATTTGGCCCTTAAAGGTACCGGTACGGTGGCGTCTGTGGATGGTAAAACGGCCAAGATCAACTTCACCAGCCTGCCCGATGCCAGCAGACAGGCAGTCGCCCGTTTCCTGGCGCGTTATATGATCAACCGTTGAACCACTGGTACTATCCCGACTCTGTTGGCATGTCGCCTCGTGCCCTACCCTTCCTGTTGCTGGCAATGCTGGTCGCCGCCATGCCCGCGGGGGCGGAACAGAAGGAACGCCCCCGTCCACAGCCGGAAACAGGACGAGGACGTCTGCCCTGGCAGAGTTGGCAAGACCCCGCGATCGCCCCACCCCGGCCCGCATGGCAATATCAGCAGCGCATCGTCTTTTCCTTCGATCAGGCGGCACGGACATTACTGACCCCCCGGCAGGAACTGAGCCAGTTATGTCGGCAGAGCCAGTTCCTGCAGCGGATCAACATGCGTTATCGCGCTTTCGGGCCGGGGGAGCGACCGCTTGGCGTGGGATTCGGGTCGCTGTCGGTCAATCTCTATGATCCGCAGCAAAAGCGTAGCCCCGATACCGTCTATTTTTTCAAGGATCAGGATACCGGTCGCTGCACCGTTTCCAGCGCCCGGTTGGAAGATATCAGGCGTTATTTCATAGGCCCTTGAGGCTGAGTCATGGGTCAGCGTGCCAGGGCCACCATATCCACCCCATCGCCGGCCAGCCGGAAGGCATCCTCCTCGCGTGGCACCTTGGTCACCAGAACCCGTATCTTGCGCAGATGATAAGTGCGCAACAGCCGTTGCAGCCGCCCCCGCCCCGGCCCGTCCATCGGGCCCAGCAATTCGTAATCGATGGAAACGACGGAAACGCGCGTCCCCAGCGGATCCAGTACATGGTCCACGGCATTCAGTTCAATGGCGATACCCTTGCAGTGCGGGCCCAACGTCTGCACCATGCCGGAAATGCGCGATCCGGCCGTGCCAGAGGGCATCTGCACCAGATGGAAAACCAACTGACGCCGCAGTTCCACCGGCAGGTTGCGCGCCACCTCCACATAACGGTCCAACAGGCGCGGCAGCATTAAATTCTCAAACCGCACCGGCATGAACAAAGTGGTCTCGCGCTTGCCCGGTCGGTGCCAGTCCATCGCCACTGACAGGGTGACGAGGTCGGCTTCAAAACTGACATTCACATCGTCGGCGATGGAAAGCAGGGCATCGGCAATATCCTCCCGCCAGGGATGGGCCAGATCGGCGATGAAAAAGGGCATGGGATAGCCTTCCGGCTGCGTCACCTGGATCGGGTCCATCGTGGCCTTCTGCAAGGCCGCCTTTAGCAGTTTTGCCACCTGTTGACGGCTTTCCTCCCGCCTTTGGGCCAGTTTGGCCAGCAGCACCTCGGCCACGCCGCTGCCCTGGAAGGCGTCCCCCTCCAAATCCACCTCGGCGGCGAAGCTCTCTACCTTGGCCTCCAGCGAGGCCGTATTGCTGCCGAGCAGACGGTTGCGCACCTGTTGGGCAATGTCCCTTGCACGCTGCGACGCCTCCACCTCTGGCAAATCGCCAAAAAAGATGACGAACCCGTCATCGGCGGTCCGTTCCATCATGTCATCGGCGCCCAGATGGTGGCGGATGACTCCCTCCGCAATAGCCAACGCCTGCACCCTCACCTGTCCCCAGCGCTCCCCCAGGGCGGTGCGGACATCATCCAAACCGATCAGCTGCAGGCGACCGGCAATCAATGGCCGGTCAGGATTGGCCGCCTTCACCCCTTGCAATTCGCTCAAGCTGCCGCGCGGACCGGGGTGGATGTCTTCCAGCGAAGCGAAGGTGAGCATCCGCAGACGCCGGCCACTGATCTGGCGCACCGGGCGGGCCAGCAGTTCGACGTGGATGGGCAGACCACGTCCGGTCAACAGCCGCAAGGCGCGCCGACTTTCCTCGTCGCTCAGCAAAGCCTGCTGGAAACGCGGAGACAATGCGGGCCAATCCTCCACCGGCACCAGCATGGAAAAATGTCGCCCCGACACTTCCTCGATCGAACGTTCGATCAGGCGTAAAAGTGCCGGGTTGACAAGCACAATCTTGCCATCGTCGCTCAACATCAACATCGGCAGATCGATGTTGCCGATAACGGCGCTCAACATCAGTTCAGATGAGGCGCGGGCCTGGGCCAGTTTGTGCTGTTCACTATTGTCGCGAACAATGGCCAGAAAAATCGACTCGTCATCGACGGTTCGCATGCCCTGACCGATCAGCCTTATGGACAGACGCCCACCCCGCCGGGACACGGTGGCCTCAATATCCAGATCGGCGCCCTGGTGCATCACCCGCATGATGGCAGGACCAGGATCAGGCTGGCCCTCAGCGCGCTGCAAAAGGGCCGCAGACATATTTTCCATACCGCCCGCTTCCATGCCGCACAGGGCGCCAAAGGCGTCGTTGGCATAGGCGACCAGCAGGCGCCCCCCCTCATCGCGCAGAACCAGCACAGGAACAGGGAAGCTTAGGAAAAGTTCGGCGATTCCGGTCAGGGACTCGAGCAAGAGGGCCCCCTTAAACTTCACGAATGAGGTCGTATAACTTTCGGATGTTACACTTAATCATAGTACAGGTAAGCGGGATTCACGCGCAGACGGACAGCCCCATACTTATGCACCCAGAGCCGCAGGCGTTGACCTGTCGGCACATGCCTCCCGCCCTGCGCATCCCAGCGCCCCAAGCTCGGCACTTCACCAAAAGGGCCGACCCCTCTATATAGGCGCCTCAGCCGGACGTCCCCCGCACCTGTAGTGGGTGCATGGGGCGTTTTCGTGCGACTATATCGCCCTTCCCGCCCGTAAGACGACGGTCCGACTGAACATGCCCAAACGCACCGACATCAAATCCATCTGCATCATCGGCGCGGGGCCGATCATCATCGGCCAGGCCTGCGAATTCGATTATTCCGGCGTCCAGGCATGTAAGGCGCTGAAGGAGGAAGGCTACCGGGTCATCCTCGTCAATTCCAACCCGGCCACCATCATGACCGATCCCGGTCTGGCCGATGCCACTTATATAGAGCCGATCACCCCTTCGATGGTCACCAAGATCCTGGAGAAGGAGCGGCCCGACGCGCTGCTGCCCACCATGGGCGGCCAGACGGCGCTGAACACGGCGCTGGCCCTGTTCCATGACGGCACGCTGGACCGGTTGGGCGTTGAGATGATCGGCGCCAAGGCCGACGTCATCGAAAAGGCGGAAGACCGCCTGAAGTTCCGCGACGCCATGGACAAGATCGGGCTGGAAAGCCCGCGCTCCCGCCTGGTGAAGACCTATGAGGAGGCGCTGGAAGCGCTGGCCGCTGTCGGCCTGCCCGCCATCATCCGCCCCAGCTTCACGCTGGCCGGCACCGGCGGCGGCATCGCCTATAACCGGGCGGAGTTTGAGGATATCGTGCGCGGCGGCCTGCGCGCCAGCCCGGTGAGTGAAGTGCTGATCGAGGAGTCGGTCCTCGGTTGGAAGGAATATGAGATGGAAGTTGTGCGCGACAGCCGCGACAACTGCATCATCATCTGCGCCATCGAGAATATCGATCCGATGGGCGTGCATACCGGCGACAGCATCACCGTGGCCCCCGCCCTGACGCTGACCGATAAAGAATACCAGATCATGCGCAATGCCAGCCTGACGGTGCTGCGCGAGATCGGTGTGGATACTGGCGGGTCGAACGTGCAGTTCGGCGTCAATCCTGATACCGGTCGCATGGTCGTGATCGAGATGAACCCCCGCGTGTCGCGCTCCTCCGCGCTGGCATCCAAGGCCACCGGCTTCCCGATCGCCAAGATCGCGGCCAAGCTTGCCGTGGGCTATACGCTGGATGAGCTGACCAACGACATTACCGGCACGACGCCGGCCAGCTTCGAGCCGACAATCGATTACGTCGTCACGAAGATGCCGCGCTTCGCGTTTGAGAAGTTCCCCGGCGCCGACACCACGCTGACCACGTCGATGAAGTCGGTGGGCGAAGCCATGTCCATCGGCCGCACCTTCGCCGAGTCGGTGCAAAAGGCACTGCGGTCGATGGAAACCGGCCTGACCGGCTTCAACGAAATGGACCTGACCGGCGGCACCGGCGTCGTGGACCCGCTGAAGATCCGCGCCGCTTTGTCGCGCCCCACCAGTGACCGGCTGCTGTTCATCGCCCAGGCCTTCCGCCATGGGCTGACGGTGGATCAGGTGTTCGAGGCCTGCAAGGTCGATCCCTGGTTCCTGCGCCAGATCCAGGACATCGTAGCCGAAGAAGCTTCCATCAAGGCGGCGGGTCTGGCCGGGCTGGATGCCGAGCGCTTCAACCGCATCAAGTCCATGGGCTTCAGCGATGCCCGCATCGCCGAGCTGACGGACAGCAGCGAAGAGGCTGTCGCCGCCGCCCGCCGGGGCAAGGGCATCGTGCCGGTGTTCAAGCGCATCGACACCTGCGCTGCCGAATTCGCCAGCCGCACGCCCTATATGTACTCCACATATGAAGGCAATGGGCTGGAACCGGCGGAATGCGAAAGCGCGCCGACCGACCGGAAGAAGGTCATCATCCTGGGTGGCGGGCCGAACCGAATCGGCCAGGGCATCGAGTTCGATTATTGCTGTGTCCATGCCGTCTATGCCCTGCAGGAAGCGGGCTATGAGACGATCATGGTCAACTGCAACCCGGAAACGGTTTCCACCGACTATGACACCGCCGACCGCCTGTATTTCGAGCCGCTGACCGCCGAAGACGTGATCGAGTTGGTCCGCAAGGAACAGCAGAATGGCGAGGTGCTGGGCCTGATCGTGCAGTTCGGCGGCCAGACCCCACTGAAGCTGGCCCGCGATCTGGAAGCCGCCGGCATCCCCATCCTGGGCACCACGCCGGACGCCATCGATCTGGCCGAGGACCGGGAACGGTTCCAGCAGCTGCTGCACAAGCTGGACCTGCGCCAGCCGACCAATGGTCTGGCCCGTTCGCTGGAAGAAGCGGTGGCCGTTGCCAACAAGATCGGCTTCCCCGTCGTCATCCGCCCGTCCTATGTGCTGGGCGGTCGGGCGATGGAAATCGTGCATGACATGGCAGGATTGCACCGCTATATCGCCACCGCCGTGAAGGTCTCTGGCAAAAACCCGGTGCTGATCGACAGCTATCTCCAGGACGCCATCGAGGTGGATGTGGACGCCGTGGCCGATGCCACGGGCGAGGTCTATGTCGCCGGCATCATGGAACATATCGAGGAAGCCGGCATCCATTCCGGTGACAGCGCCTGCGCCCTGCCGCCCTACACCCTGTCCAAGGCGGTGGTGGATGAGCTGTCGGTGCAGGCGGTGAAGCTTGCCAAGGGTCTGAATGTCATAGGATTGATGAACATCCAGTTTGCGGTGAAGCAGTCTGCCGACGGCTCCGGCCCCGGCGGCTTCGACATCTACATCCTGGAAGTCAATCCGCGCGCCAGCCGCACGGTGCCGTTCGTGGCCAAGGCCACCGGCACCGCCATCGCTAAGGTGGCCGCCCGTGTCATGGCCGGGGAAAAGCTGGCGGACTTCAAGCTGAACGGCCCGTTCCCGCCGCACATGGCGGTGAAGGAAGCCGTGTTCCCGTTCAACCGTTTCCCCGGTGTCGACATCCTGCTGGGGCCGGAAATGCGCTCCACCGGCGAGGTGATGGGCCTGGACAAGAACTTCGCCATGGCCTTCGCCAAGAGCCAGCTGGGTGCCGGCGTCACCCTGCCGCGCGAAGGCACGGTGTTCATCTCCGTACGCGAACGCGACAAGCCGGCGATGGTGCCGGTGGCCCGCACCCTGGCGACCCTGGGCTTCAAGATCATCGCCACAAAGGGTACCGCCAAGTTCCTAGCCGATGCCGGAATCGCGGTGCGCGCGGTGAACAAGGTGCTGGAAGGCCAGCCGCACATTGTCGATGAAATGATCAATGGCGCGGTCCAACTGGTGTTTAACACCGTTGAAGGCCCGCAGGCGATGTCTGACAGCTTCAGCTTGCGCCGCACGGCCCTGACCAATAACATCCCCTACTACACGACGGTGGCGGGTGCTGAGGCAGCGGTGGAAGCCATCTCAGGCCTGAAGACCGGCAATCTTGAAGTGGCTCCGCTACAGTCCTATCTGAGCGGGTCCTATTAAGGAAGGTTGGTCTGCGGTGCGGCCCCATGGCCGCACCATCGGGGTTTTTTATTTCGGCGTCACCTATCTCTTGGGAAAAAGGTACGATGGAAAAGGTTCCCATGACGGCCCGGGGGTATAACCGGCTGCAGGATGAGTTGAAGCATCTGAAGAGCGTTGAGCGGCCAGCGGTGATCAAGGCGATCGCCGAAGCCCGCGAACACGGCGATCTCTCAGAAAATGCGGAATATCACGCGGCCCGCGAGAAGCAGAGCTTCATCGAAGGCCGGGTGATGGAGCTGGAAGACAAGATCAGCCGCGCCGAGGTGATTGATCCAACCAAACTTTCCGGCAATGCCGTGAAGTTTGGTGTCACCATCACCCTCGCAGACGAAGATACGGATGAGGAAGTCACCTATCAGATCGTCGGCCAGGATGAGAGCGACATCAAGCAGGGCCTGATCTCCATCACCAGCCCCTTGGCCCGCGCGCTGATCGGCAAGTCTGTTGGCGACAATGTCGAGGTGACCACGCCCGGCGGCTCCAAGAGCTACGAGGTTGTGGGGATCGCCTTCAAGTAAGGTTCTCCAAAGGCTGCCCTTTACTGGGATAGTCAGCAAAAGCCCGCCCGGCACCCGCCGCGGCGGGCTTTTTGTTTTTCACCCTGGCAGAGATACCGCTTGCCGCCTTACCCCTTAAATGCTACACACTGTAGCACTATGAATGATAGCACTACAGACGATCACAATCCGTCAGACCTGGGCGATCTCGAACGGGAGATCATGGACCTGGTCTGGCGACGTGGACCGATCAACGCTGACGCGGTGCGAGAGATGCTCAGCCGCCCGTTGAAGGAATCCACGGTTCGCACCGTCCTGAAACGGTTGGAAGAGAAAGGATATCTCACCCATGAGGTAGAAGGACGGACCTTCATCTATCAGGCCGCACAGGGGCGTGACCGGGTGGCGGCACGCGCTGTGAAACGCATCGTCGACTGGTTTTGCGGTGGATCGGCCGAAGATGTCGTCGTCGGCATGGTCGAAACCGACATGCTGACGCCGGAACAACTGCAAGCCCTGGCCGAAAAAATCGAACAGGCCCGCAAACGGGGGAAATGATGCTGGCACTGTTGGCGGAGGCGGCCCTGCGTTCAGCCGCCCTGATCGGGATGGCGTGGCTGGCCCTGCGCCTGCTGCGCGTCACCAACCCTTTCACCCAGATGGCGGTCTGGGTCGGCGTGCTGGCACTGTCGTTGGCCATGCCGCTGCTGATGCATCTGACACCCACAGCACCGCTGACCGTACCGCTGGATGGCATCCGGGTCTGGCTGCAGCCGGCAACAGAACTGGTCACGATGGCCGAACCGGCGGCACGGACGATGCTGACGGAGACGGGAACCATCCCCGTCAGCATCGGCTCTGCGGATATCCTGCTGGGGATCTATTGGCTGGTTGCGGCCACCCTGCTGTTCCGGCTTGGCCTTGGCACCCTTCTCAGCTTGCGGCTACGGGCCAGGGCGCAGCGGTTGCGCACGGGCTGGACGGCAGGCCGCGATATCAGGGTCAGCCATGATGTCACCGTCCCACTGACCATCGCCGGCACCATCCTGCTGCCACCGGATTTCAGCAGTTGGAGCGTGGCCACCCGCCAGGCCGTGCTGGCACATGAGGCGTCCCATATCGAACGCCGGGATTACTACACGCTGTTTCTGGCCACCCTGTACCGGGCCCTGTTCTGGTTTTCACCGGCTGCCTGGTGGCTCGACAACAGGCTGGCGATGTTGGCCGAGGCCAATAGCGACACAGCCGCCCTTGAACAGATGGAGGATCATTTGACCTATGCCGAAATCCTGGTGGCCATGGCCGCAAAGGCCCGCCGCCTTCCCGCTGGCCTGGCCATGGCGCGGCCCGCGACCATCGCCGCCCGCGTCGAACGTATCCTGCATGGTGGCAGCCTGCCGCTGCGGATGAATGCCCGCCGCTGGGCGCTGGTGCTGGCCTTGCTGACACCGGCCACCGTCATCAGTGCCGGGGCCACCGGCACGGACAAGATCGACCCGGTCGTGGCGGCCCGGATGGCCGAGCAGGCCAAGCCGCGCACCGCGATCACCCTGGCCCCGAACGCCATGGACAAGTTTGCCGGCTATTACGAGGCCCCCTTCACGGCCAATCATCCGCTGAAGGTTTATCGTGAGGGGGATCATCTGCTGGCCCATGTCATCGGCCAGAAGGCCATGACCTTCTATCCGGAAAGCCCCACCAAGTTTTTCTCCCGCGATCTCCCGCTCCAGGGCAGTTTCCAGGTGGATGGCCAAGGTGTGGTAAGCGGCATCGTGCTGCACCAGAACGGGCATGAATTACCGGCCCCGCGCATTGACGAGTCCCGCGGCAAGGCGTTGGAGCAGGCCCTGGCGGAGCGTGTCAAATCCAACAAGCCCCTGCCCGGCAGCGAAGCCGCACTGCGCGCCCATATCGCCCAGATTAAGGCCGGCAAGATTGAGCGCGACAGTCTGGTGGGAGACAAGGCCGATGCCGTGATCTCCCTGCTGCCGAAAATCCAGGCGGCGATGCTGCCGCTGGGCGATCTGAAATCGGTGGAGTTCAAGCGCGTCGATGAAGGCGGCATGGATGTCTACCGGACCACCTATGCCAATGGCGTGCGCGATTGGTGGGTGCTGGTGACGCCGGAAGGCAAACTGGACAGCATGTGGTTCGGCCCCGCTTCTTGATCTCAAACGCTATTACAAAACAAAACCCGCCCGGCTTGCCTGTGGTGGGTTTTGCCATGCCGGATCAATGCCCCCGCTTGCCACCGCCCCCGCTTTCCTGGCACCTTGCCGGCAACAGGTAAAAGCGAGGAAACAATGACCGGCAACAAGCGCATCGGCATCCTGACCAGCGGCGGCGACTGCGCCTTGCGGTAGATGGTGGCATCCACCAGCCCGATATTGGCCAGCGGCTGGAACAGCTCCGCCGACCCCTCCACCGATGCCGCCACCAGCCAGCCGCCATCGACCAGC
>Ga0209373_10003105_pt1 | contig 15767 bp, 7 predicted proteins | sample Higcelweek5metaG_FD_187173 | JGI IMG/M metagenome (GOLD analysis project Ga0209373, IMG submission 187173) | Freshwater pond sediment microbial communities from the University of Edinburgh, under environmental carbon perturbations - High... | ecosystem: Environmental > Aquatic > Freshwater >...
TGTCTAATGGAGGATCAATACCAAAAACACCAGTAGGTTTTCTCAGTTTAGAATTTTGCTGATAAGCCCGTTCGGTATATTGAAAAGCTGCAACACCGCCAAATGATAGACCTCCAATGAAGAAATGCTCTGATGGCAAGTTGTATTTTGTAAATACATTATCGATAAATTCAGTTAGCTTCTTATGTGAGTAGTCATCAATATAGAAGAATTTCCAATCACCCAGAGCGGGAATCAGAGTAATATATCCTGATTTTGATGCGTATTTGTAAATATCTGTCTCAATCAGTGTACTGGCAGGTAATTCGCCAAAGCCCGGGAGCAGAATGAGAGTGCCTTTTATTTTACCTTCTGGAAAAATAGTTACAAAATAATCTTTTGTCGTGTCACTTGTATTAAATGTATACCTGATTTTCGGCTGTGTGTTTTCATTTAAGGCAGGCTTATTTGAGACTATAGAATCGTGTTTGTTTGCAGCATAATCTGCAGTCGCGAATACAAACAAGAGAGATATACATAACCGTGCTTTCATATAGTAATTCCTTTCGTTATCGTTTATTGCGTATATTCAATTTAACATTTGTAACCTTCTGCCGCACACGATGTGCGGCATTCTCTGGCGGGGCAATTTTTCCTGCACAGGCAGGTATTGAAGCATCGGGTGGAAGAGAAGCTTTGCAGTCTCTTTTCCCCTGAGAATTGTACTTGACAGTTTCCACTCATTCGGCTTAGACGCTTGTAAACCATTGCAAAAGCCGTGGCAAGTTGGATTGTTGCTAAAATCAATAGTGATTTATGCTTTATCATATTATATCCATTTTGTAAATCAATCTTTAATTTTGAAGAAATACTTTCTTGTAAATATTAATGGAAGAATAATCAATATGAAAAATAAAATATCTCCATAAGCATTTACTATTACGCCATAATACATCGAAAAGGGAAACATTATGCAAATCCAAACCAATGATGTTATTAAAATGCTGTACCATGCCCATTTATTTTCAGGTTTAAATGCAAATCTTGAAATAAAAAACAAATTAATTCCCCATAAAAGAACATAGGTGCCGGAAAAACTATAAATAAAACTTTTGAAAAGTCGTGTGTTCTCAGAAATCATATTATCAGGCCAAAATACAGGGTCAATGTATTGACTAAACAATTTATACACAGGAGTATCTTTAAATAAAACAATAAATATTCCCATAGCAATAAGTAGAAAACTCATTAAGTAAAGGTATTTTTTCCAAAAATCAAGTTTGTTCATATCCAGCCTTTTTTTAATTGGTCAACTCCATGTAGTGGTTTTCTTGTATGTATATTTTCACAGCGCAGCAAGATTATCAAAAAAGCGATCTCGTGTCGCACGAATGCTCATTTGTTGTAAGACGCATTGCCCGTTTTGAAGTTTCTTTGTTTTCAATAGACTCATAAATCAGTACTTTTATACCAAGAAAAACTTGGATAGATCTCTTGAAACGAATTTTCATCAACAGTTTTTTTTATGTTTTACAACGTAAATGTTTCTTTCTGAAACGCCACAAAAGAAATCATAAACACTAAAACTTCCTTCGTTTTAGAAAGAAACCTGTTGAACGAAGGTGTAACAGCACTGCTTTTTCAGCCTATGGGTATTCAAAACCCTTTTTTTCAACACAAACATTACATTTAAGATAATATATTGTCAGGAAAAAGGGAAATAAAGAGGATTGACCAGTAAAAAAACATCCGGTTGGAAGATTTTATATTTGTAAATACTTTGCAATTCATAAAAAATCTCTTTTTATTTATAATATGTCAATAAGCAATTCTCGCATTGTTTATTAATTTTTTCCTATACCCTGAAGTGGTTAAATAAATCAGCCCGGTGCAACGCGCCGGGAATGACGGATGCAACGTGCCGGGTATGACGGATGTAACGTGCCGGGGGAAGACGGATGCAACGTCCGTGTAAAATGACAGATATAAAGAACAATGCCAATTGTTAATGATGTTGCTTTTCAATCATGGTTATCAAAAAAATCAAGGCTCAGATAATTTAATCGCAGCATTGTCTTGGGAGCTTCACTGCCAAACCCTGTAAATCTTCCCGATTTCAATCCTGTGTTGACAAACCTCCTTATCAATAATATTTTTCATTTAAACTTTACTTTTATATAGAAAAGAATCGAAGACGATGTTTTATAAAATGATACTGAATACCCGCATTATAAAGCTGTTCTGTACTGTTGTTCTATGCTCTTTGCTTGTTTCATGCAGCAGCAGTGGCGTTTATCCAGCGGCCGGCAAAGGAATTCTTGATCTTACCGGCTGGGATTTCGAGAAAAACGGAATAATAAAGCTCAACGGTGATTGGGAGTTTTACTGGAAACAGAAGATAAACGCGATTGATCCAGGTAAAGGTGATATTAATTATTGCCGGGTTCCGGGGCGCTGGTCAAGACAAGGGGAGACGCTGCCCGATGCCGGGTTTGCCACATACCGCCTGAAAATCACCAATCTGAAGCCGGGTACATACGCGCTTAATACCGGGAGGCTTCGCACATATAAAATAGCTGTCAATGGTGCAGTTCTTAATCCGTCAAATAACTTCAACCCTGATTCCATAAAGCTTCCTGAAGTAATTTCAGCCGTAATATTTCCCTTTATTGTACAGAATGATAGTGTTGACATTACGGTTACAGTGGCAAATCACTCATTTTTCAAAACCGCCGGGCTTACATCATCAATATCCATGGGTACTGCGAAACAGATTATCGAGAGAAGTTCTGTTGCAATTGTATTTGAATCGGTACTGCTTGGAATTATTCTGCTTACGATATTGACCAATGTAATGCTTTTTGTTTTCAGAAAGAAAATGTATGCATTTCTTTACTTTGCGCTGTTCTGCCTGATGATAGCAATAAGGCTTTCGTTGTCGGGTTCACTTTTTATGATAATTTTCCCTGCAGTTTCATCGTTCTGGTATTTCAAGATATTTGTTGTGTCAACATTTCTGGCAATGCCTTCATATCTGCTTTTTTTCTATTCATCATACCGGGAATATATCAGACGGAATGTATTTATACTGCTTTTTTCACCTTTTGTGATATTGACTGTATTGACAATAGTACTTGATCCGGCAGATTTCCTCTCATTTTTCTCACCGCTTATTTTCTATCAGGCGCTTGTACTTTTTGAATCAGTCTATATTGTGTTTACATATACGAAGGCAGTTGTAAAGAAAAACAGTGATGCCGGGATTGAACTTGCCGGGCTGCTTGTGTTTATGTCAACAGTGCTGTTTGATGTTTTTGTTGACAGGAACAGCCTGAACATGCCGTTTATCATGCCTCTTGGACTTACTGTATTCATCATACTGCAGTCTTTTCAGCTTTTTAAAAGAATGTCCCGTTCCATCGAATCACTCAACGATTCGCTTCAGCGTCTTAATGCACTTAAAGATGAATTTCTGGCAAATACATCCCATGAACTCCGCACGCCTCTTCATGGAATAATCGGAATTGCAGAGTCGCTGAAAAACGGGATTGCAGGTCCTGTCAATAATACGATGCATGAACATCTCTCGCTGCTTGTGTCAAGCGGCAGACGACTTTCCAATATGGTAAACGATATACTTGACTTTTCAAAACTCAGAAACCGCGATATTGAACTGCAGATCAGGTCTATTGATCTGAAATCTTTGGTAAACGGTATTATAACAGTGTTCAGGCACATTGATGCGGAATCGGAAATTGAACTGATAAATGGAATCGGTGATGAAATACCTGGGGTTTTAGCTGATGAAAACCGGCTTCAGCAGATATTCTACAACCTTGTCGGAAATGCTGTCAAGTTTACAAAAAAAGGAACTGTCAGAGTTTGCGCTGCTGTAAAGAATGATTTTGTCGAGATATCGGTTGCGGATACCGGCACCGGTATTGATAAAAGTAAATGGGGAATTATTTTCGAATCATTTGAGCAGATTACAGATAAAAATGCATCGTTTTCAGGCACCGGGCTTGGTTTGCCTATATCAAAACACCTCGTTGAACTTCACGGAGGAAAAATAGGAGTCGAATCCGAGGTAGGCAGAGGTTCAAGGTTTTTCTTTACATTACGTTCAACAGGAAGAACCGCTGAAACTGACAATTGCGAAGCTGTATCAAAAATCGCCGGGGATATTGATGTGTCTGATACTGAAATGTCAACTTATGCTTATGATACAAAAGGTATTACAGATAATATGAGAGGTTCAGAAATCGAGGTACTTGTGATTGATGATGAACCGATCAACCTGCAGGTGATATCAAATTATCTACTCCTTGAGAATATGCGCGCTGTAACAGCCACAGACGGCACAGATATCATGCATATGATTGATAAAAAGAAACCATCCATTGTTCTGCTTGACATCATGATGCCTAAAGTAAATGGTTTTGAAGTGTGCAGGCAGATTCGCGAAATGTATTCACAGTCTGAATTGCCGGTAATAATGGTGACTGCAAAAAACCGTATCACTGATCTTGTGCAGGGATTTAAGTGCGGAGCAAATGATTATCTTGCCAAGCCGTTTTTAAAGGAAGAACTGATTGTCAGGGTGAAAGCGCAGCTTGATCTGAAAAATGCATATGAGATATTTGTTGAAAATGTAAATTTGAAAAATGAAATAGAGTCGCGCAAAAAAACTGAAATTGAGCTGCGGCTCAGACAGAGACGTTTTGCGGATATACTTGACACCCTTGATGAAGCGCTTATGGCAGTTAATGAGACTGGGGAAATATGTTTCTGCAATCAGGCATCGGAAAATATGCTTGGTTATTTGGCAGAGGATCTGCTGGGTATGAATTTCAAGGAAATAATTTACGAGAAGGAAAATAGGCATGTGCAAAAACTTGAAACCGATTTCCGAACAGAAATAATAAAAACAAGAAAATATCCTGATATTAAAATAATCATGCACTCAGGCAGACTGAAAGTTATCGATATTCTGCTTACAAAACTCAAAACCGAAGATGAGGAAATATCGGTTCTTATACTTTGTGAACCACAGAATGAAAGCCGGATTCGGGATAATTCTTCCGATGAATCAAAAACTGCTGAATTTATAAAAATACTTAATGAAAACAAGGAACGGTTTTCCAAACTGGAATCTTACCTGAGCTCCCTGAATGTGCTGACTCTCCAGGCCAGGCCCGAAGCTTCAGTCTGTCTGGATAATATTGAACAATCCATTCATAAGATAAGTCAATTGCCTGATAGTGAGAAACATAAAACTCGGCATCAGCTCGGGTACAGCGTTATGGAATTGTCTCTTGAATACTGGCACGAAAGTACCGGAACCGACAAGGCTCAACTTGCCGCAAAATCCGGTCTGTGGAGTGTCTACACAAATCTTGATGGCTGGCAGAGAACCCAGACACTTGACAAATATCTGAGCCGGGAGAGATTTCCTGAGCTGCCTGTATGGAAAAAAATAATCAGCACCGCAGAATTTGTTCTTGCCTATTGTTCGAAATCATCCATGAATCGTCAGAAACTGGAAAAAGAACTTAAACTTCTTCAGACAGCAATTTTTAGCCCGGTAAGGCAGATTTAGAGCAGATATGGCAGAAAATGCGTTTAATTCGCATTCTGCATCTACGGTAAAAATGGATTTTTTTTGATAATATAAGGAAAATATTACGTTTTCAGCCAGCAGAATATCATTTATGACCGCATGCTGATTTATCATAACTCATACAATCAACAATGACTTGTAAAAACCGTTAAACGATTTTAACACAAGGTTTCTGCAGTTTTCTGCTGCACTTTGAGTTAATTTTTAAATGACGGGAGAAATTTACAGAAACGATAAAGACAAAAATCAAAGGCAGGAAAAAGCTGCTGCAGCGGTTATGCGGAAACGGTTTACAATGAGTGAGCAATGAACCGGACTCGCAGCACACGGATGTAAATGTTTTTTAATTGCAGCTATGGATCATGAATAACTGTTCTGTAAATGAAGAAATTATATTCATGTATAATAAGCTGCAGAAAAGACGATCTGGCGCAGCATAACTTTTTCACATAATCAAAAAGAACTGGAGACTGGTCATGAGCGGAGAAACTACTGGTTACAATATCAGGTGCAGTGATATTAAAGCAGGTGATATTCTTCTATTTCATGGAACAAAACACGGGCTTGATGCATTTATCAGATGGATAACAGTATCGGATGTAAGCCATGCTGCTCTTTGTGTTCAGGAGGGGGATTCCATTGTTGTTGCAGAGGAAACATCTGCCGGAGTTCAGAAAAATCTGATTGGTGATGACATGGGTAAAAGACAGTACGCGTATGTAAACAGGCTTATTCATGATGTCGACATGGCTCCTGTGTGTAATACGACAAATAATTATATGAATCAGCCGTTTGCGTATGGACAGATCATACTTCTGCTCTGTTTACTGCTTTTCAGGGAACTGCCTCTGGGGCCGAGGATTTTGAGCATACTTTACAAAATAATTGAAGTTGTTCTTGCGTATTATATTGACAAAATAGACAATGAGCTGTTTCCCGGTAAAACGCATATGGTGTGTTCAGAGTTTGTTTATGTATGTTTCAGTGATACTGCTGCAAGTGAAGATAATTTACAATACAGACTTCAGGTGTACAATGAATTCGATTATAGAAAGCCGGAATCACTTTTTGAACTTGTTAATGATTACTGCAGGATAAATCCAGATAACATAATTACTCGCAATCCTGTTCCTGAACTGAAAGTCAATCCTGTTTGTAAAATTGATGATCTTGACAATCTGTGCAATGAGCTTATGAATGAAATCAGGGATGGATCATCATCAGAAAAGACCGGGGCAAAGGACATTGTTGATGACAGGCTGATGATGCTGGTTCACAGGGCAGGATATATCATGTGTAAACTATTTTTTTCATCGGATGAACGTTTTAAGACTACGGAGTATCCAAAATCGCTTGCTGTTCTTGATGAAATCAAGAAGTATTTCATAACACCGGAAGATCTTCTTGAGAGGTGTAAAGATGCAACATGTGTCGGTATTGCCGGGCAGGATGCACCTGTCACTGAAAGTGTTTCGGTATGACAGGGGAGTATGTGATTATGGAGGTATTGATATTTGCTTGACCTGATGATAATTGAATAGAAATAATGCTGCGTGAGCAGTGTTATTTCAATGTCAGGATACACAATCAGATTATAGAAAATAAAGGCCGGAGTCAGGTACAGCTCTTAAACTCTCAGGAAAAGTTAACCAATGAGATTAAGGGCAATTCAGCAGTTATTGTCTGAAAAGAAAGGAAAAAACATATGAACAATGAAATATAAACGGATTTTAAAGGAAGCCGCTTGAATTTAATAGTTATATGTCAAGTGAATGAAACTGATATTGAATTTCTTTAAACAATCTGACCGGGAGAGTTGAAATGAGTGCAAATGAATTGCCGAAACATCCGAACCTGCTTTACATCATGACAGATCAGGAACGTTATACGCAGCATTTTCCTGAAGGATGGGAGAAAAAAAATCTTCCCAATATGCACAGACTGAAAAAACATGGATTGACATTTGAAAATGGTTTCACATGTACAAGCATGTGTTCACCGAGCCGCACGGCAATGTTTACAAGCCAGTATCCGTCACGTACAAAAGTGACAAAGACAATGGGAGTGGGTGAAAGAAACAGTCCGAACAGGTATAATCCAACTGACATCGAACTTGATCCATCCATTCCGAATCTGGCGACTATGCTTCATAAAAGCGGACAATACGATAAGATAAACTATCTTGGAAAATGGCACATGAGCAAGGGGTTTGATGACGTTCAGGAATTGCTTCCCAGACAGATTGCATCCTATGGTTTCGGAGGATGGGTTCCTCCTGACGGCGGGCAGGACTGGAGAATTACAAATATTGCCGGCGGATATTTTGACAAGGATAATGCCTATACTAATGAAGCTGTGAAGTTCATCACTGAGCGGGGAAATGATAAGAATAAAAAACCGTGGTGCCTTGTACTGTCATTAATAAATCCTCATGACATATGGACATATCCGAAAAATTTTGATCTCACCGGTTATACTGCAGATATGCTCGAAGGTGATATTGGAGTACCGGAAACAATAAATGAGGATCTTCATAAGAATGGCAAGCCCTCAGCACAGGCGCAGATAAAAACGACTCAGGAGGATTTTGTTGGACCGCTTTTGACAAACGAAAATGGAAGGCAGATCAAATATCTGAACTTTTACGGAAATCTGCTCAGACTTGTTGACAAACAGATAGGGAAAGTGCTTGATGCACTTGATGACGCGAAGTTGACTGATTCTACAATCATTGTACGAACTGCTGATCATGGTGAAATGGGGCTCGCGCACGGCGGACTCAGACAGAAGATGTTTAATGTTTATGAAGAAACAATACATATTCCGATGGTAATATCAAATCCGGTGCTCTTTCCTAATGAGAAAAAGACAGAAAGTCTTGCATCGACAATTGATCTTCTTCCGACAATTGCAGGACTGCTGTCAGTGAATCCGATAAGTGGTTTTCAGGGAAAGGATCTTTCTCCGATAGTAAAAAATCCTGATAAGAATAAGGACATAAGAACCGAGGTGCTATTTACTTTTGATGATTTCAGGATTGAAGCAGACAAGGAAAGTGCAGTCAATGCTGCAGACCGTATCCGATGTGTAAGAACAAAGGACTGGAAATATGCCAGGTACTTCAATGCCGACTCAAGTTACGAAGAGGAATTTGAGATGTATGATCTTAAAAATGACAAACTGGAAATGCATAATCTTGCCTGGAAACAGCATCCAAAATACAATGATCCTGTAATTGCTGCAAAACGTAAAGAGCTTGCAGCATTGCTTGCAGAGCAGGAACAGCTTGTGCTTGCTCAGAAACCGCTTATTTAATTTAGTAATGGTGTCTGTTTATTGGACAATACAATCCGATAAATGAAAATTGTTGTGAATGTCAATATAGAACCCTGAGCTGCGGAAAATGCAGGTATGATTATTTCACAGTTCAGGGTTTAATGCAAGTCAATAAAAAGAGAATGAAAACGCAATACAAAAACATTCAGGGTTGGAAGAAAGATTTGAAAGGACTGCAGAAATGATAAATATAATTGAAAAAAAAACAATATCGAATTTTCACCTGCTTGTAAAGCCTGCCGGAGCTTTGTGCAATTTGAATTGCAGATACTGTTTTTATCTTCCCAAAGAGGATATTTATCAGGGCAGCTCCTTTTACATGTCGGGAAAGATGATGAAAAAATATATCAGTCAGTTGATTGATTCTCACAAAACTCGTGAAGTCAATCTTTCATGGCAGGGTGGGGAGCCCACGATCATGGGACTGGATTATTTCAGAAAAGCAGTAAAGTATGCGGAGCAGTATAAAAAGCCGGGGCAGAAAATGGTGTATACTCTGCAGACAAATGGCACGCTGCTTGACAATGAATGGTGTGCATTTCTAAAGGAGAATAAATTTCTTGTCGGACTAAGCATGGATGGTCCGGAGGAAATTCATAATACATACAGAATAGACAAATTGGGAAAAGGAACTTTCAGTAAAGTGATTCATGCTTATGAATTACTTATTAAACACAATGTTGAAGTAAATATCATGTGTGCAGTGCATGCTGCAAATGAATATCGGTCCCTTGATGTATACCGGTTTTTCCGTGATACACTTGGAGCTTCCTTTTTACAGTTCATTCCTATTGTCGAGAATGTTGAATGTCAATCTGAATTATCTAAAAGTGCCAATAAGAAATCAGTAAACGCAGAGCAGTTCGGGCAGTTTATGATTGAGATATTCAATGAATGGATGGATGGAGATATTGGAAAGATATTTGTTCAGTCCTTTGATGTAGCACTTGGAAATCTGACTGGTCAGCACACACTTTGCATGCACGCACCTGAATGCGGCCGATCACTTGTGCTCGAACACAATGGAGACATGTATTCATGTGACCATTTTGTAAATCAGAAGAATCTGCTTGGTAATATTTCAAAAATACACATGGCTGAAATGGCTGGATCAGATGAACAGCGAAAATTCGGAAAAGAAAAAAACGAGTTGCTTCCAAAACAGTGCAGGAGCTGTGATGTATTTACAATGTGCTATGGCGGCTGTCCTAAAGACCGGATAATTAAAACATCAGATGGTGAAGCGCATTTGAATTATTTATGCGCAGGATACAGGAACTTCTTTCATTATATTACTCCGCATCTTAAGGAAATGACTATGTATATGTAAACATAAATCAGACTCTGTGATTTCAGGCTCCAAAAGTATCAGTAATTTTCTTTTTGAAACTGTCAATCGTTGTCCAGCCTGCATTCGGACAATGTTCGCAGAACTGATCAAGTCTACCGTTAAAAAGTTCCTGACGTAAACTTTGAATTTCCTTCGAATTTATTATATGTAAAAGTTCAGACGATGGATCGAGAGTGTTGACTTTGTCAATAACACAGCATGGAACAATTGTATTATCTGCACGGAAGAACAGGCTGCTCCAGGGTTCTGTGCAGTCGCGTGTGCTGGTCTCTGGACGTTCTGACGAGTAATAGCTGTGATTTGAGAGAGTAAAAGTGCCTGAAGTATCTGCATTTTTTATCTGAGAATATTTACTGAAGATTGCACTTGAAAGTGCAGGCGGTATGCGAACTTCAATTTTGTTTTCGCGGAGCATATTGATAAGTGTGTCGAATATAAGCGCAGCTTCCCTGAATTTATCATCAGGCATTTCCGTAATATGTCTGATTGGAAGACGTTCAAAGACATCAGGATATTTTACAAGGTTGCAGATGTTAAAACTGCGGACACCATTTTCAACCCCGAGAATGAAATAATCCTCTAATTTGAAAACATTCTGATCTGACAAAAGGCAGCTCCATGAAAAAACCGGGGCAGGAAGATCAAGCGAACGCGCAGCATTCTGTATCCGGTGCATATTGTAAATAATTCCGGGAAGCGTGGCTCCGCGCCGCAGTTCTGTAAAGAGTTTCGGATCTGCGGTGTCGCAGCTTATTTCTATGCATGAGAACTTGCGTAGCGTCTGAATCTCTTTTTCACTGAATTTTTTTGAAAAGTTTGTAATAATTCCAAGTTTACATCCACTGTCAAGCAATCGGTCGCAATGGAGATCCCAGTTTTTATAAAGTGTCGTTTCTCCGTTGCCGTTTACGCAAACATAACCGATTTTCTGATCAATGATAAATGATATTATTTTGTTAAGCAAATCTTCTGGTAAGTCAATACCGGCAGAGGCGTCAGGCTGCGATTTTTCACAGTAAGCGCACCGGAGATTGCACCTGGTTGTAAACTCAAGAATCACTCTTTGAATTTTATCTGTTGAAAAGTATTTCTCCATTTATTCCTCAATTATATTGTTTTCAGAATTGTCCATGTAATGAATAAATTATATAATTCGATCTGATAAATGTTAAGAAGCTGTAAGAAAATAATCTGTTGTGTTTCATGGAATATTCAAAAAACGTATATGAAAACTACAAAACTGTCAACTAACGGTTGAATCTGGCAGTGCTTCCGCTTCTGCCGGACGAAACCTCAAGGCGTGTTTCAATGCGTTCGCGTAATTCCGCGACATGAGAAATTATCCCGACAAGTCTGCCTCCCTGACCAAGGTCAGCAAGTGCGGCAAACGCAAGATCGAGTGCCTCCGAGTCAAGACTGCCGAATCCTTCGTCAATGAATATGGTCTCAAGTCTTATTCCTCCTGAGTGCGACTGGACAACATCAGCAAGCCCGAGTGCAAGGGAGAGCGCTGCAAGAAAGCCTTCTCCTCCGGAAAGTGATGAAACAGGGCGGAATGTGCCAGTGTATGAATCCAACACCTGTAAATCAAGGCCGCCCGATGAACGCATGTCGCCTGCGGTCTGGGCGCGGTGAAGTTCAAACCGGCCGCGGCTCATTATTTTAAGTCTGTGCGATCCGGCATACAGCACGTCGTCAAGAAGCGACGCGAGGATGAAACGCTCGAAAGTCATGCGCAGCGCATTTGATCCGGATGCTACATCGCTTAGCTTTGCTGCAATCCCGTACTGCTGTTCAATCTTTGTGATTTTATCATTGATTGCTACTATGTCAGTAAGCTTGCCTTTAAGCATATCATGCTTCTGACGCAGAGCTGCAATACTATTTGTCAGTGTTTCAATACGCGTCTGAATCACTCTGCAGGATTCATCATATTCGCCTGTATCTGTAACTGCAAGGCCCCGGCACTCTGCAGCAGCACGTTTAAAACGTTCCTCTGCAGCATGTAAAGACAATTGAAACGTGTGAATTTTATTTTTTTCAGAGGAGATCGATTGCGATTTCAGGAGACACTGATCGTAGTGGTGCTTATCTGTAAAGCCATCAGCTGCAATATTCTTTGTAAATGTTTCAGATGCATTTGTATACTTTATGGAGAGTTCTGAAAATGAAGATCTGAGTTCATTTAATTCCGCCGCGAGAGAAATTTTCTGTTCATTGAGTGTATTATGATTTTTTCTGGCATTTTCTATTTTTGTATCCAGATCAATAATTGCCTTTTCTTTCCCTTTAATTGCAGATGTCAAAATAGTCAGAGATCTGAATTCATCTGGAATATCATTTTCAAATGTTTTGAGGGTAGCCTGTACGGAACTGAATTCAGCTGTTGCAGCAGTAAAGTCATCTGAATTTTTTTCAAGTTCCTTTTCTGTTTTTGCGAGCGCGGCTTCTCCGCGCGATTTATCGTTTATTGACTTGTCAAGCCTGGCGGCTGCATCAGCGGATTCGGCAGCACATTTCTTATGATGATCAAGAAGAATATCAAGTTCGCAAGCAGTTCTTGAGGGACACTTTTCAAGTGATTTGTCAATAAGCTCCATTTCATTTGCAATCGTTGATATTTTTATCTGGAATGATTCAATTGAATTTCGCTTTAAATCACGTTCTTTTTCGAGCTTTTTCAGCCGTTCTTTAAGAGTGAGGATCGTTTTATCATCAGGTAAATGTTCAGAAGATTGTGCCGGAGAGGGGTGTGCAAGAGATCCACATACAGGACAGGGTGCGTTGTCTGCAAGACTCTTTGCAAGTGATGCGGCCTGAAAGCGTTCTTTAATCAGTAGAATACTTTCAAGTGTCTCTTTATTCTTATCAATTTCAGAAACGCCTGACGCATAATCAGCCTGAGCTGCGGCAAGTTCTGAAATGAATCTGCTTTTATCTTTTTCAAGCCTGTTTAATTTATCAATGTCGGAAGAGTATCTGCTGATTTCTGCAAAGTTCTGTTTATGTGTATCTGAAAGCAGCGCAGATTCACGAAGCTTGACAATTGTATTGTTGATGTTTTCAAGAGCTGTGCGGACTTTGTCAAGATGAACTTTATTGTTGTCACGTAATAATTGAAGATCATTGACTTTTTTCCGCATGTTATCTGAGCTGATCCGGAGTTCTTCGAATTTTGCAAGTTTCGGTTCAATCTGATGAAGAGTGTTCAGGTCATTCAAGAGCTTTTCGCGCTCAGATTGCTGCTTGAGTGCATTTTCAAGTAAATCAGCTGCTTTAACGCAATCGTTATTGACTTGTAAATATCGCTCTTCAGTATGGGATATACGGCTCCTGACTGATAGAAGATCATTATTAATCTGTGATATTTGATCAAGCAGTGATTTATGAATAAGAGATTTTTCAATGAGCAGCAGTTGTGATGATAGTTCTTCAAAATGATCTTTTTGGGAAGACAATGATTCAAATTCAGCCTGTGAATCACTGAGCTCTTTGAAGCGTGCATTTATTGCTTTTATTTCAGAAATCTTTTCAAGCAGAGACTGTTCCTGCACGCGCGCATCAGAATAATCTTTTGACATGAAAGAAATATCATTTGTCACAGAAAGAAGAATTGCACTTATTTCATCGGGTGTTGAAACAAAGGTTTCCTGATAGAGAATCTTCAATTCAAATGAGAGCTGGTCATATTGTGTTTTAAGACGTTTTGACATTTCCCTGAGCTCATCTTCAAAGAGCCGGTATCTGCCTGTTTTAAACAGAGTGGTAAGAATTTCCTGACGTTCCTGCGAATTTGCACTTAGTAAACGCCGGAAATCTCCCTGCGGCAGAACAACTACCTGACGAAACTGGTCGCTTCTGAATCCAAGCAGTGATTCGACTTTTTCAGTGACTCTGCTCCATTTGTCTGCAAGTACGGTTTCTGCTGACGGAATACTCTGGTTGTCAAGTTTCCAGAGAGTAGCCGATGATGGGCGGCTGGTGGTTCCGGTACCGCGGCGTTTGGAGCGTTCCTGCTCAGGTATACGGTTTACTTTGTAAATATCTTTACCAAGGGAAAATGAAAGCGAGACCTCAGTCTGAAGTGATTCATCTGAAAAATCACTTCGCATGCGATAGGCATCACGATCGCGTCCTGACAGTTCCCCATAAAGTGCAAAGCAGATGGCATCAAGGATTGTGGTTTTGCCGGAACCGGTGTTCCCGTGAATCAGAAAGAGTGATCTATTGTCAAGTAAACTGAAATCAATGGTCTGAAGTGCGGCAAAAGGGCCGAATGCCTGAATTGACAGATAAAGTGGTTTCACTGCGATACCTCACGTTCTTTACTTTGTACACGTTCAGCGATGCTTTTAAAAAAGTCAAGCTGAGTGTCAGAAAGTGCAAGGCCTGTCACCTGTGAGAAAAACGCGGAAAAAAGATCATTATCAGAAAGTCTGCGATGATCAATTCTCGAGTAATTCTGTTCTGAGAGTTTCATCTCAAGTCCGGGCCGTTCAATTGACAGGACATTCGGATAGGCATGCCGCAATTTGCCCATTGCATCAAGAATAGGCTCGTTGTCAAGCAGACGTACAAGCAGATAGTCATCAGGTGAGCTGTCTTTTGATGCATTCTCAAGAATCTGCAGCATTGTGCCGTCAATAGCTCTGAATGCTCGGCGCGGCCGCAGTGGAACGTATTCACGTGTCGCATTTCCTTTACTGTCAATGTCAATGATTGAAACTGATTTTTCATGGTCAATTTCAGAGAAAGAGTAGGGTAGAATTGATCCGCAGTATTGAATCTCTGTACTGTCAAAGCACTGGCGTCTGTGAAGATGTCCAAGAAGTGTGCAGTTGAACGGTTTAAAAATAGACATGTCAACTGCGCCGGAACCGCCAATACTTATCGGGCGTTCCGATTCCCCACTTATTCCGCCCTGTACAAATGCATGTCCGCAGAATATATGCCGCAAGTTGTTATTGTGTAAAGTATCAAAAGATTTTACAATTGCAATGAGTGAATCATTATGCTCTTTTAATGAGTCAATTGAAGAACGTTCGCGGACAATTGATGGTTCAGCATAGGGAACCGGATAAAATGCGACATCGCCATATTTGTCATTTAAAATAAGCGGTTCAATTGGAAACTGAAATAACCCATAAAGGTTCAGTCCGTGGTGAGAAAAGAGACGTGAGCCGAAACTCAGGCGATCCGGGCTGTCGTGGTTTCCTGCGATCATTATAACAGGTTTTTTAAAATCAAGAAGAAGTCTGTAAAGTGTGTCATCAAGGAGCCTTACAGCTTCAGGAGGAGGAACAGCACGGTCATAAATATCACCTGCAATCACAATGCAATCGACATTGTACTCTTTTGTGATTACAGAGATCTGATCAAGGACATGCGCCTGGTCATCTGTAAGATGAATATTCTGGAAAATCCTGCCAAGATGCCAATCTGAAGTATGAAGAATACGCATGTGTAAATTAAACCGGTATT
>Ga0209373_10003107_pt1 | contig 15760 bp, 12 predicted proteins | sample Higcelweek5metaG_FD_187173 | JGI IMG/M metagenome (GOLD analysis project Ga0209373, IMG submission 187173) | Freshwater pond sediment microbial communities from the University of Edinburgh, under environmental carbon perturbations - High... | ecosystem: Environmental > Aquatic > Freshwater >...
TCGTGCCGCCCGCCGGCATGGACTTCGAGGCCATCGAGCCCGAGGGCGTGTGGTACCGCTCCGAGGCCGGGATCATGGTGCACCGGGTCGACGCCTGGGATGCCGATGCCGCCGGCGCCCAGCTCTACCACCCCGAGACCCGCGCCATCCTCACGACCGACGAGCACCGCGCCCTCGCCCTGGACAAAGAAGCGTGGGACCGCAACTACGGCCTCCGCCTCGCCAGCACCGGCACCGCCGCCTGCGCGCTCAACGCCCTCAACACCGCCCAGACCCGCCCCGAGGCCAAGCGCTGCCTCTTCCTCGATGGCGAGCTGCCCGCCGGCTGGCGCGAGTTGCTCGGCGAGATCTCGGGCCCGGTCGGCGTGGGCTTCGATGTCGCCACCACCGAGAAGAACTCCTCCAACCCGAGCTCGATCACCATCAACGAGCCCGTGGGCTCGCTCGATCTCGCCCGCCTCATCTTTCGCTGGAAGACCGACGACCCGAAAGTCTCCCGCGGCTACCTGCGCGAGATCCTCTCCGCCGTGAAGCCGGCCCGGCTCTGCATCGACGGATCCAACGAGCGCTTCTTCGCCAAGCAGGTCGCCGACGAGTTCTCCGTGTTCTGCCCGGTCGAGATCATCGTCTCCGCCGAGAAGATCCGCGAGGGCACCGAAGAAATGGACACGAAGACGTTCCTCGGGAACAAGCTCGTGAACGCGCTCGACGATGGCCGCATCGCGCTCCCCGCCGATCGCGCTGTGCGCACCGACTTCCGCCTCGTGCGCAAGGTCGCTGGCCGGTTCGACGCCGAGGTGGATGGCTCCGGCAACCACGCCGACACCTTCGACTCCACCAAGCTCGCGCTCCACGCCAGCCACGGCCGCTTCGGCGGCGGCGTCTTCGCCCGCAACATCTCCTGACGATCCCCCGCGATGAAACTCGTCCCGAAGTCCGTCCGCTCGTTCGCGCTCCGCCAGATCGGCTCGCTCGTCGCCAAATCCATGAGCTCGGCGGCGTGGGCCCGTGGCGACGATCTCGACGGCCTCGCCGCCACCACCAAGCTCGTGGCGCCCTACGCGCAGAGCACGTGGGTTATGCGCGCGTGCTCGCTCAAGACCGGCGAGCTCTCGAATGCCCCGCTCAAGTTCTACCGCGGCGAGGAGGAGTACCAGGAGGCCGGCTTCACCGGTTTCTGGTCCGCGCCGTTCCTCGGCCGCGCCCGCCAGCGCATCGCGCTCGCCGAGGGCGAGGGCTGGCTCTCCACCTGGCTCGACCTCGATGGAGAGGCGTTCCTCATCCTCGACGATGTGTGGCTCACGAGCGTGGGCCGCGTGCGCACGCCGTCGCCGCTCATCATCGCGCCGCCGCGCTGCATGCGCCACGTGGTGCAGGGCGGCGAACTCATCGGCTGGGTCTACACCGATGCCGGCGGCCGGCAGCACCCGCTCGTGCCCGAGCAGGTGATTCATCGCTCGCTCCCGAATCCCTACGACGATTTCCGCGGCCTCGCCCCGCTCGCCCCGATGCTCAACGCCGTCGAGGCCGATGTGGCCGCCGGCGCCTACGTGCGAAATCTGATGCGCAACAATGGCGATCAAGGCGTGTACGTGGTCGCGAAGGACGGCGCCCAGCTCACCCAGGCGCAGCAAGACCAGATCGCCGAGGTCCTGCGAGCGAAGCGCGCCGCCCGCATGCGCGGCCAGTTCATCCCCACCTTCCTCGGCGGCCAGATCGAGATCACCGATCCGAAGGCGCAGGCGCCCGATGCGAACCTCAACGCCACGCGCCTCGCCTCCCGCCACGAGATCTTCATCGGTCTGGGCGTGCCGGCTTCCATGGCCGATGTGCAGGCCAGCTACTCGGTGGGCTCCGCCTCCGATCGTTACCAGCTCATCACCGGCACCTGCCAGCCCCTCGGCCGCTTGCTCGCCGGCATGCTCTCGCCGCTCGCCAGCCGCACCGCCGGCGTCGCGATCGAAGCCGAGCACGACTGGGACGATCACCAGGTGATGCAGGAGGTCCGCCGCTCTCGGGCCGATGTGGCGCTCAAGTTCTGGGGCGCCGGCATGCCGATGAAGGCCGTGAGCGAATACCTCGACCTCGGCCTGCCCGAGTATCCGGGCTGGGATCGCGGCTACCTGCCGTTCTCGGTGACGGAAGTCGGCGCACCCGAGGCCACGCCCGCCACCGATCCCGCGATGGCCGAGAACCCGGAAACCGGAGACCAGAAACCGGAAAGCGAGTCCGACGACCCCAGCGTGGCGATGCTGCGAGCCCTTATCCTCACCCGCCGCCGCCAATCGCAAATCGGCAATCAGAAATCGGAAGTCGAGCCGTGTTCCTGCGCGGCGCACAAGGCCGAGCAGCGCGCCGACCGCGATCCGAAGGAGATCGCCCTCTGGTCGCAGCTCATCCAGGTGCGCAAGCAGGCGGAAAAGCAGTACAAGTCGCGCCTCTCCCGCGAGCTCTTCGCCGCCCGCGCCGAAGTCCTCCGCCGCATCGAGGCGAGCTATGCGCCGCAGAAAGCCGCCGGCCCCATTCTCCGCAGCGCCGCCACCGACCTGCTCTTCGACCTCTCCAAGTTCACCGACGCCCTGGTCGCCTCCTTCCGCAAGCAGAGCGCGCTTTCGCTCCAGGCGAGCGGCGATCACCTCTACGAAGAACTCGGCCGCGACGATCCCTTCACCTTCCCGCCGGCCGATGTGCTCGAGTACGTGCGCAGCCGCGAGAGCAAGATCTCCGGCGCCTCCGAGGCCGTGCATGCCCGCATCAAAGAGACGCTCGAAGAGGGCATCACCGCTGGCGATACCATGGCCGAGCTCGCCGCCCGCGTGAAGGAAGAGTTCAACGGCATCGGTGATGGCCGCGCCATCACCATCGCGCAGACCGAGGCCGGCTCCGCCTACGCTCGCGGCCGCGCCGTGGCCATGGAGGCCGCCGGCATCGAGTGGAAGCAGTGGCTCACGAGTGGCAACCCCAGCGTGCGCCCCGCCCACGCCGAGGCCAACGGCCAACTCCGCAAGATCGGCGAGCCCTTCCTTGTGGGTGGCGAGGAGCTCGATCACCCCGGCGCCGAATCTGGCAGCCCCGAGAACGTGATCAACTGCCACTGCGTCTCGATCCCCGTCGAGGGCCCCGACGAGAAGGCACGCTCCGCCGCCGTCGGCCGCATCCTCTCCAACCTCGCCCGCCGCACCGCCTGATTTCCCCGCCATGAACAAGCTCTTCCGCTCGCTCCCTGTCACGCCCCGGATACTCAACGAGGAGCAGGGCACCGTCGAGTTCACCGCCTCCGACGAGACGCTCGACTGCTACGGCGAGATCATCCGCGCCAGCGGCTGGCGTTTCACCCAGTTCCAGAAGAACGCGCCCTTCGTCGACTCCCACGACTACAGCTCCATCACCAAGCTCCTCGGCCAGGTGATCGACTTCCGCGTCGAGGGCGGCGCCCTCATCGAGACGGTGCGCTACAGCCGCGAACCCGGCACGCTCGCCGAGTGGGCCTTTAAGATGGTGCGCGACGGTTTCCTCCGCGCCGTATCCGTGGGCTTCTACCCGGTGCGCATGGCCAGCAAGTACGACCGCGACACCGCCGATTTCCAGGCTCAGATCTCCGCGCTCAAGCTCGACGCCGCCACCGCCGCGAAGCTCAACGCCGTGTACCTCGAGCAGGAGCAGATCGAGCTCTCGCAGTGCGTGATCGGGGCCAACCCAAACGCACTCGCCCGCGCCTACAAGGCCGGCTGCCTCACCGAGGCCGACATCGACCAATTTTCCGCACTGATCGCCACCACGAAAACCGCAGCCCCGGCCGCTCGTCGCTCCGATGCCATCGCTGCTCACCGGAGCGCGCAGTTGGCCCTGCTCGCGGAAATCCAAGCCCGACTCTGAACCGAGCCGGCACGTCAGTATAACTCCATCACCGCCATGAGTACCGTTACCAAATCCGCCGAGGAGCAGATCCTCGAATCCCTCACCGTCATCAACCAACGCTTCGGGAAGCTCGACTCTGTCGAGCTTGCCACGAACGAGAACAAGTCTGCCACCGACGAGGTCCGCAAGGCCCTCGAAGCCGTGCAGGCTCAGATGCTCGAGCAGAAGAAGAGCCAGCTCGCCGTGCGTTCGCTGCGCATGCGCCGCGGCGGCGAGGTCTCCGATGAGTGTGCGAAGCACATCGGCGCAGTCGGCCTGCTCGCTGGCATCCAGCAGGGCAAGATCGGCGGCTCCAATGCCGAGCGCGCGGCGGGCGTCATCAAATCGGTGCTGGGCCTCGAGGTGAAGAGCCTCTCCAGCTCCGAGATCCCGCTGCCCACCGACTACGCGGCCGAGATCGTCGAACTCGTTGGCGAGTACGGCCAGGCGCGCAAGTTCGGCACCGTGTATCCGCTCGGCGCCGGCTCCGTGAAGCTCCCGAAGCTGAAGACCAGCCCGGCTTTCGCGCTGCTCACCATCGCCACCCAGATGGGCGAGAAAAAGCCCGCGTTCGAGTTTGTCACGTTCGCGGCGGAGAAGTGGGGCGGCATCATCATCGTTCCCGCTGAGCTCGACGAAGATTCCATCGTCCCGCTGGGTCAGTTCCTCGCCCGCTATGCGGCCCGCGAGATGGCCAAAATCGAGGACGTGGTGTTCTTCTGCGCCGACGGCACCGCCACCTACGCCGAGGCGAAGGGTGTGCTCGTCAACCAGGATGCCGCGGCCACCCGCGTCGTCATGGCCACCGGCGCTTCCTCGACCAGTGAGGCCACGCTCACCAACCTGCGCGCCCTGCGCACGAAGGTCGCAAGCGCCGCACTCGGCCGCGGGAAGTACTTCTTCCACCCGAGCTTCGAGCAGCTCTTCTGCTCGTTCAACGAGGATGGCGACAAGCCCTACATCGCGAACGGCGTGAAGGGTGCCTCGCTCGACGGCTTCCCGATCGAGTGGGTCGATGTGCTCCCGGCCTACAACACGGCCGACACCGCCAACGTCGCCTTCGGCGCCTTCGGCGACATGTCGTTCTCCTACCTCGGCGTGCGCGGCAGTGTGCGCTTCGACCTGTCGAAGGAGTTCCTCTTCGACACCGACCAGACCGCCCTGCGCGCCATCGAGCGCTTCATCCCCGGCCACATGGCCGCCGACCACGTGGCGGTCATCAAGACCGGCCCGCTCAGCTAAGCCACACCCCTCGGGGTTTTCTTCGAGCCGCTCGGCAGCGAGCCGGGCGGCTCTATAGAGCACCTCCAGTGAGCACCTACACCATAATCATCCCGAGTGCGAAGGCCGACAATGTCGTCCGCTGCGTGGCCGCGATCCGCGAGCACCGCAGCCAGGCGCGCATCATCGTGGTGGCCGATCGCATCCCCGCCGGGGACCGCCCCGCGCTGCCTGGCGTGGAGTGGATCGAGGGTGCGCAGCCATTCTGTTTTGCGCGGAATGTGAATCTCGGCATCCGCTCCGCCGGCAGCGACGACGTGATCCTCTGCAACGACGACGCCATCCTGCGCACACGCGGCGGCTTCAACCTCCTGCGCCAAGCCTCGGCCCGCTTCGGCATCGTCTCGCCTGCGATCTCCGGTCGCTGCTGCAATTCGCGCCAGCAGCTCACCGGCCCCGAGACCATCACCGAGCCGCAGATGCTCGCCTTCGTGTGCGTCTACATCCGACGCGCCACGATCGACCGCATCGGGCTGCTCGATGAACGCTTCACCGTCGGCACCTGGGAGGACAACGACTACTGCCGCCGCGCCCTCGGCGCTGGCATCCGCCTCGGCATCTGCGGGGCGTGTCGTGTGCACCATGGCGCCCACCATACCACGTTCTCCGCTCGCGACGACTACCCCGAGATCCTCGCCGCCAACGAGGCGATCTTCGTCGAGAAGTGGGGCTCGGCTCCGCCACCGCTGGAGTCCGTCCAGCTCGGCTCCACTCCGCTGCTCTCGATCCTCGTGTGCACGATCCCCTCTCGGGCGCACTTCCTCGCTCGCCTGCTCTCCGGTCTCGCACCGCAGATCGCCCCCGGTGCCGAGCTGCTCATTGCCTCCGATGCCGGCGAGGTCTCCATCGGGGCCAAGCGCCAGCGCCTCCTCGAGCAGGCCCGCGGCGAGTTCGTCGTCTTCATCGACGACGACGACACCGTGGCCGACAACTACGTCGCCCGTCTGCTCGGCGCGATCCGCGCCCACCCGGAGGTCGATTGCGTTACCTTCCGCTCGCAACGGTACTGCGATGGCGCCTACGAGGCCGAGTGCATCTATTCGGTCGCGAACCGCACCAACGACGGCTGCGAGGAGCGCGATGGCGTGCGCACCTACATCCGCTTCCCGTATCACGTCACCCCCGTGCGCCGCGAACTCGCGCTTCAGGTGGGGTTCGAGGAGCTCGACCATCGCGAAGATACCGACTTCGCCGAGCGCCTGCGCCCGCTCCTGCGCTCCGAGGTGCACCTCGACGATCCGCTCTACACCTACTGGTGGCGCAGCGACCGCAGCGCCGAGACCACCCACAAGAGCCTCACCTCCTTCATCTGATCTCCGATGCGCCGTTTGTACCACGACCACAGCTTGGCCTCGCGGGGCGCCGAATGCCGCGAGGGTTTCATCGCGCCGCGCCCAGCGGCGACTGTCGGACCGGGCCCATCTTCAAAACCGGAAACCGGAGACCGGAAACCGGAAACCGGCCGCCACCGCGCCGTCCTCCGTTCTGACCTACTCACTACTCGCTCCTCGCTACGCGCTACTTCCGCCCCATGAACGCCGGCCTCTCCAACCTCGCCACCCTCAAGGCCCATCTGCTCACGCCGGCCCTCGCCGCGAGCACCGACTACGATGCCCGGATTGCCACGGTGGGCGCCGCGATGCTCGGCCTATTCGAGCAGCACACCGGCCGCCGCATCACCCGCAAGGTGGGCGACACTCTCACACTCCCCGGTGGCCGCACCGTCTTCGTGCTCCCGCGCCTCCCGGTCGAGTCTATCTCAGCCATCGAGTACCGCGAGAAATCCACCGATGCGTGGACGGACTGCCTCGCCGATCTCGACTACTACGATCCCGAGAGCGGCGTTGTGCGCCTCACCCAGCCCCCGGTCTCCCGCAGTGGCCAGCTCCGCGTGACATGGACCGGCGGCTATTGGTTCGAGCAGGCCGAGCCCGCCGATACCGGTCACCCGACCACCATGCCCGAGGGTGCCACCGCGCTCCCCGCCGAGCTGCAGGCCGCCTGGCTGCTCCAGTGCGGCCACGCCTGGCGCGTGATCGATCAGCTCGGCACTGCCATCGCCGAGGAGCCCGCCAAGGCACAGCTCCCGCCCCTCGAGATCATCCCCGCCGTCGCCCAGCAGCTCGCCCGCTGGCGCGTCTACACCCTCTGAGCCGTGATCTCCATCACCATCAAGACCAACGCCGCCGAAGTCCTGCGACACCTCCGCGAGTTCCCCGCGGCCATGGCGCAGGGAATCGCCCGCGCGCTCGATCGCCGCAACGAGCTCACCGTGGGCCAGATCCAGGCGCGCAAGCTCAGCCAGCGCGGCCCTACCACGCTCGGCGTCGTCACCAATCGCCTGCGCTCCTCGATCCGCCCGTCGCTCGCCCAGGTCGCCGGCCCCTCGCGCATCGTCTCCGCGATCGGCAGCAACGTGAAGTACGCCGGCGCCCACGAGTACGGCTTCGACGGCACCGTGCAGATCCCCGCGCACAGCCGCCGCGTCACCCAAGCCTTCGGCCGCCCGCTACGCGAACCCGTCACCGCCCAGGTGCGCGCCCACGCCGCCAAGCGCCACATCCCCGCGCGCGCCTTCATCTCCAGCACCGTCGGCGAGGAGTCCGGCAAATACTCCGCCGACATCTCCGCCGCCATCCTTCGCGCCTGGGAGGGCAACCCCGCCACATGAGCGACACCGACGATCCCTTCCGCCAAGTCCTCGACCACAATGCCGCCCGACTGAGCGCCGATCCATGGTTCAGCGACATCGCGATCTCGCCCTACGTGAAGGACACGACCGAGGGCGAGCTCGTCAAAAAGCTCAACGTCGCCAAAGGCCGGAGCGGAAAGGTAGGGGCGTGCATCCTCGTACAGCTCCCGACCGCCAAGGTCGATGCGCCCAACGTCCCCGGCCCCGAGTTCGACCTCCGCCAGGGCTTCCTGGTTCTCGTGCATCCCGAGCTCAACCGCGGCACGATCGGCACCAAGAAGAGCGCTGGCGCCATCGCCCGCGAGGTCGCACGCCTCTTCCACCAGACCCGCACTTCGCCGCTCGTGCAGACCTGGAATGCTCGTGACGACGCGATCATCCCCGACACCTCATTCGGGACGCTCGACGCCTACCAGATATTCATCGAGGCGCTCTGGCGCCAGGAGCCTCCCTCCCGTTGCGCTACGCCGTCGCTTGTCGCGACCGGCACCGGCCCGATCACGATCACCGCCACATGCGCCACCGTGGGAGCCGCCATCCGGTACACGACCGACGGCAGCTATCCCGCGTCCGACAACCCTGCCGCCACGCTCTACACCGGCCCGGTCTCCGTCGCCACTTCCTGCACCTTCATCGCCGCTGCCGAGAAGGCCGGCCTCCAACAAAGCAGCATCGCCACCCGCACCATCACGCTCTGATCCATCATCATGAAAGCGTTCAATCCCGCACTCCTCATCGCCGGCCCCTGCATCTGTGTCTACAAGGGCCTGGGCTTCTACTCCAAGGCCGACGTTCCGGTGAATCCGAAGGAGGATCTCACGGATATCCCCAGCGCCGCCTTCGGTCCGGTTGGCCAGATCGCGACCAACCAGCTCTTCGAGATCAAGATGACGCCCGCCGGCCAGCTCGACGTGCTCGACGTGCTCTTCCCGCCGCACCTGCGCAACTTCGCCACCGGGCTTCTTATTCACAAGACGCAGGACATCGGCACGGTTTCGACCACCACCGGTGTGGTGACGAAGGCCGCGCACGGCTGGCGCGACAAGGCGATGGTTCGCCTCGATACCTATGGCGCGCTGCCCACTGGTTGGAGCAAGGATACGCTCTACTACCTCCACGCCCTCTCCACCGGCACCTACACGCTCCACACCACCGAGGTGGATGCCGGCACCGGCGCCAATCCGGTGATCCCGTCGACGACTGGCACCGGCCGCCACCGCATCATCGAGCAGGAGCAGCTCCTCATCTGGTCGATCAACGAGCAGAAGGGCTACATCTTCCACAACGCGGCGATCACCGGCGTGCCCGGCATCACCAGCGCCAACACCGAGACCGCCGTGAAGGAGGTCACCTTCACCTGCTACCGCAAACACGCGGCCGATGCGGCGACCGACACCGAGGCGTTCTATAGTCCCACGACGACTGCGCCCACCGTGGCCTTCGATCCCGATGCCATCGTGATCGCGCCGAAGACGGTGAAGTGGGGCACCACCGCGCCGTGGTCGGAGATGCCCACCGAGAAAGGCGTCGAGATCGACTGGGGCATCACCCTCGAGGCCGAACGCGACGACGTGGGAGGCATCGTATCGCACAAGATCACGGCGATCGTCCCCACCGCCAAGGCTCGCCCGCGCAACATCACCGAAGACGATCTCCTGGCGAAGCGGAATTTCCAGGGCGCTGGCGCCGGCAACGGCCGCCGCATCACCGCCGGCGACAACCTCATTATCGAGGGCGAGGGCCTCTACATCATCCTCTACGGTGCCACGCTCACCGACTCGCCTTACGGTTACGACGGGAAGGAGGACCGCGTGCGCGACTTCACCTGGAAGGCGCTCCGCAAATTCGTGAGCAGCGTGCCCCAGCCGCTCTACTACATCGGCAGCGCAGCGCCGGTCTGAGCAATCCCTCCTGTGGAGCTGCTCGCGAGAGCAGCTCTCCGGGCTCCGCCCCTCCGCCCAATCGAAAATCCGCAATCGTAAATCGAAAATGGAGATCGCCTACGCCGGCACCCAGCTAGTCGACGGCACCGTGCTCCTGCCCGGTGCCGGCTGGCAGCGCTCGCTCCAGCAGCTCGTGGGCACCGTGCAGGGCGTTGGTCGCGCGGCCAGCACACCCACGGCCCGCGGCAACCGCGTCCGAGCGCTCGGCGGCTCCGTGACCCACATCTTCGACACGCACGCCGAGGCCGTGGCGTTCTGGGCGAAGCATGGCGACAGCCTCCCGAACTCCGGAGACTTGGTCGTCTCGGTAGGCGGTGTCGCGCAGGCCACCTGGGCGGGTGCCGTCCTCGAGAGCGTGACCGCCCCGCCGCCCGTTGGCGTGTCCCTCACCATCACCTACACCTTCCGGCTCGCCAGCGCCGCGACCTAAGTCGCGGCGCGAACCGGTAACAGCCGCGGACCCACTGGACCGCGGCGAGCTCCGGCCTTCGGTCCCCGCTTCTCGCTCCTCATGTCCGACCAAAAGCTCAGCATCCAGATCGAGACCACCGCCACCGGCCAAGGCGTGCAGCAGACCGCCGCCGGCCTGGACAAGCTCGCCGGCTCCGCTCAGAAGGCCGCACCGGCAGTTGGGCAGCTCGGTGGACAGACCAAGCAGACCGCGGCCGAGCTCGGCCGCGGCGTCGAGGTCGGCAACGCCGCCTCGATGATGGTGCAGAACCTCGCCTCCTCCACGAAGGGCGGCGCAAGTGGCTTCCTTTCCCTCGCCCGCGGTGCATTCGGTGCCGGCGTGGCGCTCAAGGGAGTATTGGCCAGCATGGGTCCGTTCGGCGCCATCGCCGCCGGTATCGGCCTCGCCCTCGGCCTCATCACCGCTGCGTTGCGCAAGAACGAGGAGGCCGCTGAGGCACAGCGAAAGAAGCTCGAGGAGGTCAACCAGCAGAAGCTCGACAAGGCCATCGAGGAGCAGTCGAAGCTCGGCCGGGCCGCCGGCGAGGCGGTCGAACAGATCGAGGCTGAACGCGCCGCCCTCGAGCGCATCGCTGATGCCGAGCTTGCGCTCCGAAAGAGCCGCATCGATGCCGACAAGTCCCTTTCCCCCGAGGAGAAGGAGCGCCAGAAACTCGCCCTCGATCGCCAGCGTGAAGATGAGAAGCGTGCCGGTATCCTCGCGGACCAGGAAACCAAGGCCAACAAACTCCAAGAGGCAGCCTCAAAAAGCCGCAAGGCGGCGGAGAATGTGGAGGGTGAATACAACCGCCAGAGAAATGCCCTCGACGAGCTCACCGCCGCCACGAAAGCGTACGCCGACGCCAAGGCCATCGTCGATATGCAGGCCTTTGCGGGTGGCGAAGCTTCCCCGGAAGACCAGAGCGCGCTTCTCGCTGCTCGTAACCGCCAGCAACGCGCCGAGTCCTACGCCACCGGAGTCACGCCTGATACGCTCGCTGCCGCCGAGGCCGCGGCAAAGAAAGCGCGCGAGCAGGCCAACGCCGATCGCGATCGAGCCGAATCCGCCCGCACTGGCGCCGACCTGGAACACGACACTCAGCAGGCCGAGGATATTCGCCGCAACGAGACCCGCCGCAACCAGGACATCGCCAACCGCCCCGAGACCGAGGCCGAAAAAGCCGCCGCCGAAAAAGCCCGCGCCAAGCAGGACGAGCAGATCCGCCGTACACCCGCCGCGATCTGGAATAACAAGATCGCGACCGGTGGCGATGTGGACATGGAGGCTCTCCGGCGGAATTTCCCGGACTACAAGTGGGCGGATGCGCCCGAGTGGAAGCGCAAGCAGCAGACCACTCCAATGACGCCGCCCTCAGTGGCAGCCGCGCAGCCAGCCACCCCCGCCGCGGCGGTGTCGCCCGGCCTCGGCGTCGTCCCCGCCGACACGGCGCTGCCCGCCTGGCAGCAATCGCCCAACACCGCCATGCAGCTCGGCGGAGGCCGCCTCCCCAGCGACCTCGCCCGCACCGGTCTCCCCGGCGGCATCACCGCCGGCCCGTCCTCCGGCGGCTCCGACGGCAAGACCGCCAAGGCCATCGACGGCGCCACCGGCGCCATGAATGATATGCCCACCGGCGAGGATACCAGCAAATCCGCCGAGGCGCTCAAGGCCGCCACGGAGCAGGCTGCCCAAGCCCAGCAAGCTGCCAGCGAGGCCACCCAGGCCGCCCTCGCCGCCACGGCCGGAGTGCAGCAGGAGCAGGCCGGCAAGCTCGGCGAAGTGGTAGCTGCCTGCAACACCCTCTCCCAGCAGCAGCAGCAGCTAGCCGGCCAGGTCGCCTTCCTCCGTCTTCGTATAGCCAATTTGGCTTAGCCATGTCGTCCTGGACCCTCACCCGCATCCCCGCCGATGGCTCGCCCACCGTCACCCAGTCGCTCCCCGACTGGGGCCTCGCCGGCGGCACGCTAAAGTGGGCGAATTGGGACATCGATACGCTCGATCTCGTCGAGTCGTCAGCCACCGCCGCCACCAACGACCCGATTTTCGCCTACCTCGACAAGGTCATCATCAGTCGCGATGGCACCCGCTTCTATCACGGGTGGCTCTCCACCAACCCGGCGCAGGCAGCGGCGCAGGCCGACGGCCGCACCTACCACTTCGTCGGCCCCGGATGGTGGCTCACGCAGTACGCCCCCGCGTACGATCCTGCCATCACGATCTACACGATCGGTGGCTTCCTCACCAATCTGCTCGGCACCGCCGTAGGCGCCGGCGCACCGATCTCCTACGACACCAGCCTCGCCGCCACATTCGATGCCATGTGCCCGGAAGTGCGCAAGGCCGACACCATCCTCGCCGCCGTGCAGAGCGCCGTGCGCTATTCGCCGCTCGCGGCAGGGTGGTGGGACTATTCCGGCGACACCCCTATCCTCCGTGGCGCCCTCCGCGCGGGACTCACCGCCACCACGCTGGCCCTCGGTGCCGACTGGGGCACGACCATCGAGAGCCTCGCCCGCCGCGACGATCTCCGGCTCGACAGCGTCTCCATCGCCTGCGGCTGGACCGGGTCCGCCTCCAGCTATTACAACACCGCCGGCACCGACTCCGCGCTCAAGGGCCCCAACCGCCTCCATGTCGCCCTCTCGTTCGGCACCGCCGCCGAGGCCCTCGCCGCCGCCGGCCGCGCCGCTGCCGAGAAGCTCTACGCCGCGCTCTCCACGGCACCCTGGGTCGGCCAGCTCGCCCTCTGCGAGTCCACCGAGCCGCTCCCGCTCCTCCGCCCTGGCTATGCAATTAATCTCTCCGGCGGACGCGCCGAGTGGGAGACGATGGCCGCTGCGATCTCATCGGTCACCCTCACCATCGCCCCCGAGGCGACCGACACCATGCAGATCGAGCTCGGTGTCCCCGCTCAGCTCGGCGTGCAGGACTATATGGAGTTCGCCGATCTCGCCAGCGGCTCCGCCTCGCTCGGGAAAGGCACCGATCCCGATGAGACAGCCGACGATCTCCCCGGCGGCACCTTCGACGACCTCGACGGCAGCATGTTCTCCCAGTCGCCCACGGTCTCCCTCGAGTGGTGTGTCGCTGCCGACTACCTCACGCTCTACGGGTTCTCCGAATACGCGCCGAGCGATGAGTCTGGGATCTCGGTGCCGTGGAAAAAATACCTCACGCGCAACCTCTCCGGCTCCGTCGAGCTCCTCAGCCGCGTCGGACCCTTCGTTTTCAGCTACAATGGATACACCGCCACGCTCAGCGGCGCCGCCCAATATACCCTCGGCGGCTCCTACTCCAACACCGGGCTCCTGACCGGTGTCGGCGACCTCAACCAGGGCGGTTGCAGTTGGCCGGCCGGTGGGGGGAGTACCGCGGCCGACGACTGCCCCAACTGCGCCGATCTGCCCGCCCCGGTCACGACACTCACGAGCAAGGTCGTCACCGGTGCCACACCCACATGGTCCGGTTCCCTCCGCGCCGATCTGGCCGACGAGGCCACTGAGGACGCACTCATCGCCTACTGGCTCGCCAACTCTGCGGCATTCTCCGGCTGGTCGTCCACCGCTGGCGTCGCCGCCTGGGAGCCCCGCACTACGAGCTACTCATTCTACTACTCCCTCCTCAAGGGCCGCGGCACCGGCAGCAACGCCGTGGCCGGATGGACCTACACGCTCGAGATCCCCACCGAGGTCCGCACCTACGGCTCGACCGGAGCCTGGTCCGCCGGCGAGTCCGTGACCTCCGAGGTCGTCGCTGACGGCGCCGGCAATTTCTCCCTCGCCGAGTTCGAGCTCCGCGCCCCGCGCGGCTACGAGCGCCGGCCCACCGGCACCTGCCGCGTGCTCACCGGCATCCCCGGAGTCGACGACCCGTGATGACCAGCCACGTGTACACCTTCCCCGTAGCCACCACGCCGCCGGAGCGCCCGCGACCCGAGCCCGAGCTATGCACGCCCGCCGAGCTCACCTCCCGCGGATCTTTCTGCGCTGTATGCCCGCATCGCAACCCGCCCGAGACCTGCGCCTGCCGTGGCCTCTGCGCCCACCCCAGCGTGGTCTCTCCCTCGCTCACCCCACAACCCGCCCGCCGCTCCGCCCGTTGCCCAGCGGGGCGCTGGCCTAGCCTCTCCTAGCCATGTCCCGCAAAATACAGCGCGTTAAGCCGCTCACCGTGCGCGACGTCGAGCGCGCCTGGATGGTCGCCCACGGCACCGGCGACACCGCCCTTGCCGCGCAGGAGATCGTCACGACCTCCAACCAGAAACGCCTCTGGCGCGGTGACGGCACGCTACTCTCGGGTGGCGTCGATCACGGCACCGTCGCCACCGAAGCGGCCCTCGCGACGATCTACCTGCTGCCGAGCTGCACGCGTGGAGTTTGGCCCGGCGACACGGCATTTGTGTCGGCCGCCGGCTGCGAGTACCGCTGCATCAGTGGCGCCAATGCCACCGCCGTCTGGAGGGCAGTCGGCGCGGGCGTGGTGGCCGGCACCACTGCCACCTTTGCTGGACTCTCGGGCGCACCTGGCGACAACGCGGCGCTCGCCGCCACGCTCAACGGCAAGGCCCCGCTCAATAGTCCTGCGCTCACCGGCACTCCCACGGCACCGACGCAATTGGCCGAAGACAACTCGACCAAGCTCGCCACGACTGCATTTGTGGCAGCCGCCATCGCCGCCGGTCAGAGCGGATGGGAGGTCGCCGAGGATGGTCCTGATCCAGCGGAGACCGCCTGTACGTGGAGTGGCAACGGGGACACGAATGGTGCGGTCTATCGAATTGGGGCTCTATTCGGGGCCCAGGCCTGGGCCAATCCCGCGGTGCGCACGTTTGCGACAGCGGGCAAAGTGGGTGTGCTGAGTTCCGGAGACTCCTCCACTGAGACGACTGTCACCGACCACGCATGGCCCCAAGGTGGGGACATGACGGTCGGATCGGGGGCATGGTTCGCGCTGGACTTCGGCGACTACCTCATCCGGCCAAATGGATACACTATCGCCGCGTCTAACTATCACGCGATCCGCGGTTGGAAGGTGCAGGGGGCCAATACTGTCGCCGGCTGGAACACGACGGACATCGCTGCCGCCACATGGACCGACCTGCATATAGTGCCGAGCAACAGTGATCTCTCCCAAACCACGCTGTCGTGGACGCATCAGACGATGACAGCGCCAGAGACGGGCTACCGCTTTATTCGCCTCGTTGAGACTTCTACCGCTTCGGGGTCCCATTACCTCTGCATATTGGAGTTTGAACTCTACGGTGCCCTGTTGCGCCCGATTGCGCTGCCTGCCAATGCGGGCGGCTGGCTGACCGACGGCGCCGGCCACTTCGTGCCTTATTACTGCAGCTAGTGCGGTGACTTCGCGGCACTATCGCGGTTACGCCATCCGGACCCATTTCGCGTCACGCTTCTCACCCTTTTCCTGACTTTCTGCGGGTTACAGTATCTTCGCCGCGGTCGCCTATCGACCGGACGAGAGATGGTGCTCGGGACA
>Ga0209373_10003108_pt1 | contig 15759 bp, 12 predicted proteins | sample Higcelweek5metaG_FD_187173 | JGI IMG/M metagenome (GOLD analysis project Ga0209373, IMG submission 187173) | Freshwater pond sediment microbial communities from the University of Edinburgh, under environmental carbon perturbations - High... | ecosystem: Environmental > Aquatic > Freshwater >...
GTAGCTATTTTGTGTGGTTACCCCGCCCAGCCGCTCAACTCCATCATCAAGTTCCCCGAGAAAACGCAGAACCTCAGTTTCTTGAGCAAGGAACTCTCGAATATTGGTTACCAGACTTTTTTCGTGTATGGTGGCGACAAGAATTTTTCCAACATCAACTCGCTGCTACTCAACGGCGGCATCAGGCACATCATCGACGAGCCTTTTTACGATGGCAAAATCGGCCGGACGAAATGGGGCGTGGCCGACGAGTTCCTGATGGGCAAGGGTTTAGAATTGCTAGACACCTGCCACGAGCCGTTTTTCTCCCTCATGATGACGCAGAGCAGCCACGAGCCCTATGAGTTCCCGGGCAAGCACCGCTTCGCGGGAAACGCCGATTCCACCGAATACTTCAACAGCGCCTTCTACGCCGACTCGTGCCTGGGCGATTTCGTCGAGAAAGCACGGGAGAAACCATGGTGGAACAACACGCTGGTTATCGTCGTGGCCGATCATTGCGGCCGCCTGCCGGGCAATTTCCAGAACACAGATCCGCGACGTTATCACATACCAATGTTGTGGCTCGGCGGGGCGCTCAAGAAGCGCAACGTGCAAATTTCCACGCTCTGCAACCAATCCGATATCGCTCGTACACTGTTACTTCAGATGGGCAAAGATCAGCCTGACTTCCGTTTCAGCAAGAATATATTTGATAATAAATCAAAACACTACGGGTTTTTCGTGTTCTACGACGGTTTCGGCTTCGTGACCGACAGTACCCGGCAGGTTTTCAGCAACGAGACTCGCTCGTTCGTCCCCGTCAATGGCAACCCTCCCGTGGGCGACAGCCTCTGGGGCAAGGCCCTGTGGCAAGTGGCAAACGAAGATTTCTTGAAGAGATAAATAACGTCAGTTCGGCGAAACAAACCCCATCGGGATGATACATATCGTAGCCCCGGCTTTTCAAAGATGCGAGCCTCGAAGATCTCGAGAAAATCATCGGGAAATCCAAAGCGCAGGTGGTAAGGCAGTACTTTGGTGTAAAAAAACTGTGGTAAATGCCGGATTAATCTCTCAGTTTTATCGCGAGATTGACGTTCGCCTTGAAACTTTCGCCGATGGGGATCAGCTTGCCGCAAATTTTAATGCGCTGCCGCTCAATCGATTCAATCTTCGAGAGCTGTATGACCCACGATTTGTGAACCTGCAAGAATCTCCCGGGAGGCAACTGTTCTAGTAGCATTTTGAAACTCTGCTTCGTCATTATCATCTTGCTCGTGGTCACGATCTTGAGGTAGCCTTGCATCCCTTCGACGTAAAGGATATCTCGCAGCTGGATGTTCTCGATGCGGTACTCCGTCTTCACGAAGATATTCTCAGGCTTGTCAGCCGGTTCAACGCCCTGTTTATTAGCCCTGTCGTCCATCACCTTGTTCACCGATTGCAGGAATCGCTCGAAGGAATACGGCTTCAGCAAATAATCGAACACCCTGAGCTCGTAACCTTTGAGAGCGTACTCGGAATACGCCGACGTGATGATGACGTAAGGTCTCGTTTCCAAGCTCTCCAGCAATTGGATCCCCGTGAGTTGCTCCATCTCTATGTCGAGGAAAAGTATATCAATTCGCTCTCGTTTCAAGAACGTCAGAGCATCCAGGGCATTATCATAACTACCAAGAAGTTGCAGGAATGGTATCTTGAAAATGAACCCCTCCAACTTGCTCGTAGCCAGGGGTTCGTCTTCTATGATGAGGCAGGTTAAGGTCATTGGAAAAGCTTTAATTCCACCGTAAATGTATCATTTATTTTCTCTATCGTCAACTCGCTCTTTCCCTTGTATAAAAGCTCGAGTCTCCGCTTCACGTTTTCGAGGCCGACGCCACCCGTTTTTCGAGATGATATCTTGCTGGGGTTGAAATAGTTGACGCACCTGAAAGTCAGCGATCCGGCAGTGTCTTTCAGCGATATGTCAACCACCGGCATCTTGCCCTTGCTCTCGGCATACTTGAAGGCGTTCTCCACGAACGGGATGAACAACAGTGGTGCGATATGCGTTGAGCCACCGCCGGCCTCGATGCGGAGCGAAACGGTCTCGGGCGATTTGAACCTCAACCGCTGCAGCTCGACGTATTTACGGATGTAATTTATCTCCTTCTCGAGCGGCACGGTGTCGGCATTCGTCTCGTAAATCATGTATCTCAGTAATTCAGAGAGTGTTATAAGCGATTTCGAAGCGGCGTCGGGCGACGTGTAAATGAGCGAGTCGATGTTGTTGAGCGTGTTGAACAAGAAATGCGGGTTAACCTGGGACTTCAGCAGTTCCAGCTCGTTGCGCAGGTTGCGGTTCTCCAGCTCGGCCTTCAGCTTTATGTTGGCGAACCAGTTCTCGAAACCCCGCACGAGGCTGCCACACTGCGCGATGATGAAGGTTCCAAGCACCGGCGGCAAGAGAGCGTTCGGGCTCAAAACCTCGAACGAGCGAAGAATGACCTTGTGCAAAGGCATCATACACAGGGTCAACGCGATGCACACAATAATTGAATACAGCAAGTACCTCACGAACTGCCTCCTTTCAAAATACTGCATTAAATACATGTACGAGATGTAGAAGGCAAAAATTGCCCACAGCGTGTTCACGATGAAGTGCGGCGTCATGTCGTAGTTGGCGGGGAAACCCTCTTGCGTTTTCCCCGCGAGGCTCATCAAGACCGAAAAAGCCTCGAAAACGACCCAGAATATCCCGTGAATCACAATCTTGATGAGTAGTTTCATACTTTAAAAATGCAAATTTGGTTGAACAAACGCGACGCAAAGCTACTAATAAGCGAACAGTAACCGATTCTCAAGAGGCTCGATTATTCTCCAAAAAACCGCACACGATTGGCGTAGAGAACAAGATTACTGGCAAAATGCACACCGGCATAATAACTATCGAGCTAGGATTTATCCCGAAGTACGTGAACTCGGCGATGATGCGGATGATGAAGAACAGGCAGATGACACCAGCCACGCGGAGCGAAATGACTTGAACCTTCATGTCATTTACAGTTAATTAGTTTAGATTTGATGCGTTTTAACAGGAAACAAGCCGAGAGCAGGAGTACCAGGATCACGCTGTTGACGATCGTCGGGTTCACAACCAGGAAACCCAGCTGCCAGATGAGGTAGTAAATTGATGGCAGAACGATTGATTTCCACCCCCTTACCCTGAAAAGCAGCACGAGACCCGCGAAGCCGGAAATAACGATGGTGAGGAGCCAAACAGAATCTGTACAATTATTATATATTCTGCTGTCTGTTTCAACAAAATCTTTGATCCCCAGCATCATACGCCGTTCCATGACGTAGTGACCAATGTCGAATATCCGTGAGTCGAACCATTCTACAACACCACGAGGTTTTACCTGGTGGGTGCGGATTATCAGGCGGCAACTTTTATCCGATGTTCTATCGATGACAAATCCTCCCCAGCCGCCGAGCACGAACGATTTCCCCCGATCGACAGAAACCACGGGGAACTCGACGAGGTACTTGCCTTGCTCTGTGGGCGACTGGCACCCGACGACACGGCCGACGCCGAAACTCGTGTCGGCGAATGGTTGATGGGCGAACTCGCAGCCACACAATGACTCGAGGAACTCGTAACTGAAAAAGCCCTTGCGGTCGGCACCCAGCTGCGTGACCGCGAACCAGGCATCAGACCGTGGTTTACCGATGTCCAGGGCCCTTGTTGCGCTGAACGACTCGGCAAGCGAATCGCCCGGCATCGGCATCGTTTCCTCGTAACTCGTGGCTCCCCAGTTGACCACGAAAGGATGCAGGCAGAAGAGCATGATACACACTTGAAGGCTTACAATAATGGCTACCGCCCATGATTTTTCGAACAGATCTCGTCTCATATGTCTAGTGTTTATGTATAATTGTTGCAAATTGTGCCGTGTATTTAAATTCTGGACAAATGTGGGCACATGTGTCGGTGTTTCCAAACGAAGTTCACCAACGGGCACATTTCGCGACCGAAAACGCGGTTCTGGGCGACGAACCATTATTTGGCGTACCCGTCACCACAGCTTAAACCGTCGTTTCAGCATTCAATATTTCCGCTTCGGTATCATTTTGCAAGTATGCCCTGCCTTGCCGGCATACCTTTGTCGCATAATTAAATACGGCAACTTTATGAAACGAACGGCAATCACTTTGGCACTCATCCTGGCGGGTGTCCAGTTCTTTTTCGCGCAGGAGACCAAGAGCACGGGGCTGACGTTGCAACAATGCGTGCAACTGGCCGTGGAGAACAACATCAACGTGAAGGCAACCCGCATCGACAGGGACAAAAGCGGCTACAAGGAGGAAGAATCGCGGGCGGCGTTGCTCCCCAAAATCACGCTTTCCGGGAGCCTCCAGAAAAATTTAGCACTCCCCACCACCATGATTCCCGGGTCATTTCTCGGCCAATCTGGCGATATCCCCATGCAGATGGGTAGCAATTACAGCTCCGTCGCGGCGTTGAACATCAGCCAGGTTTTGTACAACAGGACAGCTTTGTTGGCCGTGAAAATGACGAAGAGGTCAGAAGCTTTGTCTGAATTGAGTATCGAGAAAACGACCGAGGAAGTGGCCGCCGAGGTGGCCAGGCTGTACTTCCTGACGCTGACGACGGCGGAACAGCTGAAGCTGGTAGAAGGGAATATCGCACGCATGGAGAAAATGAGGGATATCACCACGGTGACGGTGGAAAACGGCGCCGGCAAGCAGGTGGACCTGGACAGGGTGAACGTGAACCTCGAGAATTACTACACGCAGCAGAGCAACACCCGGTCGACGCTGGAACAGCAGCTGAACATGATGAAGTACCTGCTAGACCTGCCCCAGGACCAGGAAATATCGCTGGCAAACAAGGCGGATACGCTCTTGTTGCAGGACCCGCCCGCGTTGATGTCCGATTTCTCGAACCACATCGACATCAAGATGCTCGAATCGCAGCAGGAAATTAACATGCTGAACCAGAAAACGATAAAGAGCGGGTACGTGCCCACCTTGAGCCTGTCGGGTTACTTCGCTTACCAGGGGATGCAAGCTGAGTTTAACGATTATTTCGGCAGTAGCGGCAAGTGGTATCCTTATTCATACCTGACTGTCAACCTGTCGATTCCCATCTTCGATGGTTTGGAGAAACACGCGAAATCATGCCAGGCCAAGCTCGAATACCAGAAAACACAGGAAAAGCTGGACGCCACGAGAGATAATTTCAGCATGAATTACAAGAATGCGATGAACAACTACTTGAACAACAAGACCAACGTGGATCGCCAGCAGAGGAATTTGAAGCTGGCCGAGAAGGTGTATGACGAAACTTCGCTGAAATACCGCGAGGGCATGTCCACGATGAGCAACCTCTTGCAGGACGAGATAAGCCTCAGCAACGCGCAAGGCGGATACCTCACCGCCCTGTACAACTTCAAGGATGCAGAGATAAAGATCATGTCGTTGAACGGGGAGATACACAACCTGACCAGCAAGTAATTACCAGATAGAGTTTCGCGATACAAGTATTTCAGACAAAACATGTTACACACAAATTTAAACGATAACACGATGAAGAGGAAAACAATAATAACCAGTTCGGCGGTGGTCGCACTGCTTGGGATCATGTCATGGACACTGGTTTCAAACAAGAAAGTGATAGACAGCCGCAAGGAGGTCAAAACGACCGAGATAAGCATCGCCGTGACCGTTGCCCGTGCCGAGATGAAGGGGATCAGCGGGCTCATGGAATTTGCCGGCACCACCCAGGCCACCAGGGAAGTAAGCATAGCTTCCGAAGGTTCGGGGAAAATCGTGGAGAAGAACTTCAAGATGGGCGATCACGTGACGCAGGGGAACGTCTTGGCCCAGATAGATGACACCTACAAGCGGCTCGCCTACGAAAACGCGAAGCTGAATTACAGCAAGTACAAGGAAGACCTGGACCGCTACCAGGCCATGCGCAAGGGAGATGCCGTTTCGGAAACCCAACTGCGCGACATTCAACTGGCCTTCGACAACGCGACGATCCAGGTGGAAAACGCCAGGAAACAATGGGACGACACCCGCATCGTGGCCCCCTTCAGCGGTTTCATCACCTCCCAAAACACCGAGCTCGGGGCGTATGTCGTCGCCGGTACCGTCATCGCCGGTATTGCCGACATATCGGAGCTGAAGGTCGTGCTCGATGTCTCTGAGGCAAGCGCGTACGAGCTCCGCGAGGGGCAACCGGTTAGCGTGACCGCCAGTGTCCATCCCGGGGTGGTGTACAAGGGCACGATCTCCAACATCTGCCCCAAGGCAAGCACCTCGCACACCTACCCGGTGGAGATTCTGATCGCGAATAACGACAAGCTGAAGGCGGGGACCTATGTGAACGTGAGCGTCAACGTTGGCAAGAACGCCAGGGCGCTGATGATCCCCCGCGATGCCATCGTGAGCAGCGTGAAAGACCCCTCGGTGTATGTGGTGAAAGACAGTGTTGTGAGGCTGGTGAGAATCGGGGTCGGCCGCAATTTCAACTCAGATCTCGAAGTTGTCTCGGGATTGAACGAGGGCGACCAGGTGGTGACCAACGGCCAGATCAACTTAACCGACAGTTCACGAGTATCAGTAATCAAATAACAGTAAAGCCATGTCAATAGTAGAAACGTCCATGAAGAAACCCCTGATCGTAGCCATTATCTTTACGCTATTGACTCTCGGGGGGTTGTTGTCCTACAACATGCTCAATCTTAACCTGATACCCAAGTTCGAGCTGCCGATGCTCACCGTGCAAACGGTGTACCCGGGCGCAGGCGCATCGGAGGTTGAAACATCGGTAACAAAAAAGATAGAAGATGCCCTCTCCACTCTCGAGAACCTGAAGAAGATCAGCTCGACCTCGAGGGAAGGCGTGTCGGTGATTGCCATCGAGCTGAACGAAGGTTCCGACGCCAACCTTGCCGTGCAGGAAGCCCAGCGCAAGATATCGGCCATCAAGGCCGACCTGCCCACGGAAGTCCTCGAGCCTTCCATCAATAAAATATCGCTCGACGAGAAGGCCATCCTCAGCGTCGCGGCTTCCTCGTCGCTGCCCTCCACGGAGTTTTACAAGCTGGTGGAAGACCGCATCCAGCCGCGTTTGGCCAAGCTCCCGGGCGTTGGAACGGTGAAGATAAACGGGGGTAAAGCACGCGAGATAAAGGTGAACATCGACGCGGAGAAGCTGAAGGCATACAAGATGTCGGTGTTGCAGGTACTGCAAGCTATCCAGGCTGCCAACATGGAGATTCCCGCCGGTAATATAGAGAACACGGATGCCGTTTACTCGGTGCGCCTGGCCGCCAAGTTCTCCAGCCTCGACGAGCTCCGTAACACCGTGATAACCACCACGGCAAGCGGCGGCAAGGTAAAGGTTCTGGACGTGGCCGAGATAGAGGATGGCGTGGCCGAGCAAAAGCTGCTCAACCGCATCAACGGCAGCGATGCCATAGGTATCTCGGTGCAGAAGCAAAGCGATGCCAACGCCGTGAATGTTGCCGACATGGTGAAGCAAGAACTCAAATCCATAGAAAAAGAGTACGCTGCCAGCAACGTGAAATTCGAGGTGGCGATGGACGATTCCGTCTTCACCCGTGCCTCGGCCAACGCGGTGGTCGAAGATTTGTTCCTTGCCATCCTTATCGTGGCGTTCATCTGCTTCATTTTCCTCCACGACATCCGGAGCGCGTTGATCGTCATGGTTGCCGTTCCTCTCTCCATCATCCCGGCGTTTATCGCCATGTATATGCTGGGGTATTCGCTGAACATGATGTCGTTGATGGCCTTGTCGCTGGTGGTTGGCATCCTGGTAGACGACTCTATCGTGGTCATCGAGAACATGTTCCGGCACATGGAGAAGGGTAAGACGAAGTGGCGTGCCGCCCTGGACGGTTGCAAGCAGATCATGTTCACCGCCCTGGCCATCACCCTGGTCATCGTGGTGGTGTTCCTGCCGATGGCGCTCAGCGGTGGATTAATCGGCAACCTGCTGAAAGAGTTTGCCATCCCCATCGTTATCGCCACCATGTGCAGTTTGCTGGTGTCGTTCACGGTGACCCCGTTGCTGATGTCGCGTTTCGGCAAGATGCCCGACGACACCAGCCCGACTCTCTCGGGACGGTTCTCGCGCCTGGTCGAACATACCTTCGACGCGGTTAAGAACTGGTACACCAAGTTGCTGGCCATGGGATTACGGCACAAGGCTATAATCCTGGTGGCAACCTTGCTCCTGTTCGTGGGGTCATTCACGCTGATAACCGGTGGATGGATTGGTTTCGCATTCATGCCCGATGTCGACAAGGGTGAAGTTACCGTCACCCTGGATATGAACCCGCAGGTGACGATTTACCAGAATAACCAGATCACCATGCAGGCCGAGAAGATCATAAACAGCTTCCCCGAGGTCGAGCGGGTCTACACCATCGTCGGGTCGTCGGGCACCAGCACGAAAAACAACGCCACGCAGATAGAGATCAAGCTCGTGGAGAAGGAGAAACGCTCGGTAAGCGTGGACGGCTTCGCGAAAATGGTCAAGAACGAGATCATGAAGCAGATCCCTGGCGTCCGTGCCCAGGCAAGCCCGTCATCGATAAGCGGGAGCAGGACCGAGCCGGTACAGTTCATCGTGCAAGGTGCCAATTACGAGCATGTACAGAAAACTGCGGCCATGATCATGGATATTATCAAGCATGTACCCGGGACCTCCGACGTCAAGTATTCTATCGACGACTCGAGACAGGAGGTCCAGCTGAAGCTCGATCGCGAGAAGATGGCGGCACTGGGGCTATCGGTAAGCGATGTTGGCGCGGCCCTCCGCGTGGCGCTGAACGGGAACGACGACTCCAAGTACAAGGACGGGAATTACGAGTACGACATCCGCATCGGTATCGATAAATTCGACCGCACCAGGCTCGAGGACGTGTCGAGACTCACCTTCGTGAACAAGAGGGGCGAGCTCATCGAGCTGGAGCAATTTGCCGAGATAGGCTACGGCCTGGGCCCATCGGCCCTCGAACGCATCGACCGCATCTCGTCCATCACCGTCAAATCTAACGTCCAGGGGCGTCCAACGGGAACCGTTGGCGCCGAGATATCTGCCGCTATCGCCGGGAAGATCCCAGCCGATATCACCATTAAACTAGGGGGCATGCTCGAGATGCAGGGCTCGGCTTTCGGGAGCCTGGGGTTTGCCTTCCTTGCCGCCATCGTGCTCATCTACTTCATCCTGGTTATCCTTTACAACTCGCTGACCGATCCCCTGGTGGTTCTGTTCTCCATACCGCTGTCTATGATCGGTGCCTTTTTCGCGTTGGCACTCACGATGAACAACCTCACGGTATTCAGCATAATCGGCATGATCGTGCTGATAGGCCTGGTGGCGAAGAACGCCATCTTGCTCGTCGATTTCGCCAACCACATGAAGCGCGACAAGGGATACAACACCTTTAACGCCCTGATAGAGGCAGGGAAAGAACGCATGCGGCCCATCTTGATGACCACTTTCGCCATGATCTTCGGCATGTTGCCCATCGCGTTGGCCTCGGGCAACGGGGCAGAGATGAAAAACGGCATGGCCTGGGTAATCATCGGTGGATTAACGAGTTCCATGATCCTGACCTTGTTCGTCGTCCCCATCGTTTACTACATTTTCGACCGCATTGCCGGTAAACGCCGCAAGTTCTTGTGGAACAAGAAGGTCAGGAAAGTGAACAAGAGGAGGCTTGCCGCCGGGCGGGCAGTGCTATAATTGTCAACCTGGTTGCGGGGCTGGTATTATCCGTCAAAAACAGTAGATCAATGTCGGTTCGATGAAATGTATTTTTATGAAAAACAACATATTACATATAACCTCTCACCCGACCCCTCTCTTTCGGAGAGGGGCGAAACAGCCAGAGCTTCCGCACGAGGCTGGCTGTTTAAAGTCCCTCGCCCTTGGAGAGGGATTTAGGGAGAGGTTATGCTTGACAATAAAGTGATTATCCATAAAATTTCGTCACACTGACGTTAGACTACCATAATTTCTTCATCAAGAATGCAAAATACTTGCAGACGATCAATGGGTACAAGTAATAGATTTTTTACCCGCCAGCAAAGGTCACTAGCCGATTCCCATCAAAACCAGAGGCAACGGCTAGTGTACCGTTGCCTGGCAATTATCACAAAATTTATAAACATAATTTTATCTGTCATGAAAGCAAAGGTGGTTGTATCAGTTGAAGAGACACGCGAGGCAGCCGGTGGCTCCAGGTCAACAATCCCGGCAAGCTGGCAGGACGCCCAGGCCGTTCTCCGCCCCGAGGACGAGCTGCCACTCATCCCCCCGGTGGGGCAGTGGGTGAACGCGTCCGACTTGCTCAACGCCCGGAAGATGTCGGAGATCAAGAGGGCCACCAAGGGATGGACAGACATCCGCGCCGTGGTGAAATCGGTCGACTTCCGCAAGAAGAGCAAGGAGTTCCGGGTGGAGATACTCGTCATGTGCATCAAGCAAATCAATGTGGATAATGGCTCGCCATAGTACTCGTTTTAGTACTGCATCGCCCACTATCAACGTAACCATATCTCATAATTTATGAAAACCAGATTGGTATTTTCCACGGAAACGAACGACAAGGCGCATTTCATCGAGCTCGCCTTCGTGCCCCGCGTGGGCGAGTGGCTCAGGGTCACCGATTTCCTCGACGGGCGGCAGCTCTCCGAGGTCCAGCTCTCGGCGCGTTGCTGGTCGGGCACCAGGGGCGTCGTGCAATCGGTCGAATACAGGAAGTATGGCTACGACCTCGTCGCCGAGATCCACGTGTGGTGCGAGGACTGACGGGCTACGGCCGGAGCGCCATCAACGGGGGATGAAAAATATTGAAATCAGGTTTTGCAACTGGGCTTTAATTTTTTGAGTTAACTTGACAATTATAAATACATTTTTAATGAGATATTCCAGATCGTTACTTCCAGTGATTTTTTTATTCTGCTCTTCTGCTGGATTCTCCCAGCAGAAAACGGATTCGACGTTTAATTACAAGGATGTCCCCATCCAGTTATTCGTATTTATGCCGAAGCTAATTGATGTTAATTATTCATTGTCGAAGCCCAGCCCCATAGTTTTCAAGACAACTGATAATCATAAGTTTACATACGACCCCGGGGTCAGCAGTGTAATCTCAACAGAGCTTAAAACCCCTAAATTTAAGATAAAGAATACATTTGCTTTTTCGGTGGGTTTCCAGTATTATTATTACAAGACACAACATCAAAACGCTACTCCGAGCGTAAATCCTATATCTTTCGTGATGCCAGATCATGCCTCATGTGCTAAAATCAGCCTTTTGGCTTCATACACTTTTAAGGTGGGCAATCAGCCCATCGTGTTATCCGGGGTCAATATTACAACAGGCCGAGAGTTCTGGTTGCCTAACCAGGCAACGGGCGTGGTAGTTGTTTCTCTTCCTTTACGTAACACTCCTCAAAACAGCTTGATTATTGGTATGTTCCTGGCTTCACCCCAATATAAAAGTTTGATACCCGTGCCCACGGTTACGTACGCGAGAAAATTACGACCCGACTTATTGCTGGACATGTACCTGCCTCTTCGTGCTCAATTGCGTTATATCTCGAACGAGAACAGGGGTTTTATCGGTGGCGTTAAGTTATATAGAGATAACCCCCCGCAATACCAACTGGACAAGAATTATAACATCACTGAAGACATAGAATTAACAACGTTGAGCTTCGCGCTTTTCGGTTCTTTCGAACAGCATTTATCGGGCTTGTTTTGGCTGTCGGGAGAAGCGGGCTACCGTTATTTTGCCAATTCTAAAATTGCTGATCCCTCAAGCGACTTCTATATATCGAAGAACACGGACTCTTTTTATGGCAGCATGGGGATATTCATGAGGCCTACTTTCAGAAAAGTAATGGCTGCCATGAGTGCAAGAAAAAAATAATCGTGGCGTTGTGAACGGAATAATGTTGTATTTTCCCTTTTGTAAACGCAGCTGTCAACTACTTTAGCGCAATGTCGTTTAGCTAAGAAGGCAACCTTTCCTCCTACCTCTCTCCCACCGGAAAGGGATTTAAGGTGAGGTTGTTTGCGGGCATTAAATCCTTAACTAAACAACATTCATTTTAACGATCAAACATGGAATCGCACACACGCAAATATCACATTAAACCGATGGACTTCTTCTCCTACAAGCGAGCCCTGCTGCTCGCCGCCCTGATGAGCTTCCCCTTCAGCCTCTTGATGATATTAACCTATTTCTACAACCAAGCCCCCCTCGTCAACACCAACATCGTCGTACCGACCTATGTCGCGGTGAGTAATTTCATGATATTTTACCTGACATACATCACCGACCTCGCCATCATCAAACTCAAGAAGAGGCCGTCGGCGAAATACTTCATCTGGACCTTCGGTACCATCACGATCACCTTCGTACTCAGCTCCATCTTCTCGAAGCTAATGCACCTTGTTAACCCTGACAGCATACTGGAAAGCAACAGCGCGATGAAATACCTCATCAAAGATTTGATCATCGTGGTGGTGGCACACATCAGCACGATGTTCATCTACATCACGAGAAAAGAGAAGGAAGCCGCCATCGACCAGGAGCGGCTCGTGGCCGAGAACATCCGCATCCGCTACGAGATCCTGAAGAGCCAGGTGGACCCGCATTTCGTGTTCAACTCGCTCAACACGCTCGATGGTCTCATCGGCATCAACGATGACGACGCACACAAGTACCTGCAAAACCTCTCGTCGGTGTTCCGCTACGTCATCAACAACAAGGAAATCATACAGCTCTCCGACGAGCTCTCGTTCACCGAGTCGTATGCCTCGATGATGAAGATACGCCACGGCGATGGTTTCAGGATCGAGTACCACGTCGACGAGAAGTACAAGACGTGGTTCATCATGCCCATCAGCCTCCAGCTGCTGGTTGAAAACGCGATAAAGCACAACGTGGTGAGCAAGAGCTCGCCCCTGCTCGTCACCATAGAAACAACGCCCGGCGACACCATCAGGGTGAAGAATTCCCTGAACCTGAAGAAAGAGCCCGAACGCGGCGAGGGGATCGGCCTGGCGAACCTGGCCGACCGATATATCCTCCTGCTGCACAAGGATATCATAATCACCCAGACGGATGTCTTCTGCGTGGAGATACCCCTGGTGAAACAACCGCTATCGAACAGGACACATAACCTGTAAACATAACGTCAGCTCGACGAAATATATTTTTATAAAGAAGTGAAAAACAATACTTTACATACAACCTCTCCCCCGGCCCCTCTCCGAAAGAGAGGGGAGAAACAGCCGTAGCTTCTGCACGAGGCTGGCTGTTTAAAGTCCCTCGCCTTTGGAGAGGGATTTAGGGTGAGGTTGTGATTGACAATGAAGTAATTATCTATAAAATTTCGTCGAACTGACGGTAACCATAGTAAAAAAAGACCGCGTATGAAAGTCGTGATTGTAGAAGATGAAGTCATTGCCGCCGAGAAACTGCAGCGGTTGATGAGCCAGGTGGCCGACGATATGCAGGTGGTTGCCGTCTTGCAGACAGTGGACGAGTGCATCGAGTGGTTCTCGCTGAACACCGCTCCCGACCTCGTCTTCATGGACATCCACCTGGCCGATGGCTCCGCCTTCTCCATCTTCGAGAAAATCCAGGTATCGTGCCCCGTGATCTTCACCACGGCCTACGACGAGTACGCCCTGAAGGCTTTCGAGGTAAACAGCATCGACTACCTGCTCAAGCCCATCGACGAGAAAAGTTTCAGGCGCGCGGTGTCGAAGTTCCGGAACCTGGCGTCGCCCAAGAGCGGCAGTGCCGACATGGTGGCCAACATCCTGGCGGCATTCAAGGAAACGAAACGGGTCTACAAGTCGAACTTCCTGATACCCTACAAGGAGCGGTTCATCCCCCTGTCGACCGACAAGATAGCCTGCCTCTACACCGAGAACAAAATGGTGAAGATCATCACGGACGACAACCAGGCCTACAGCATGGATAGCTCGCTCGAGGATCTCTTCACCCAGCTCGACCCCGCGGTGTTCTTCAGGGCAAACCGCCAGTACATCGTCTCCCACAAGGCCATAAAGGACATCTCCGTATGGTTCGGCAGCAAGCTGTCCATCAACGTGGCGGTGCCCGTGCCCGAGAAAATCATCGTCAGCAAAGCCCGCGTTCCAGAATTCAAGGCCTGGTACACCAAATGACAGCAGTTCGATGGAATATCACGGGTAACGGCTTCTTTGTCAGGTACAACTTCTCCCTAAATGTATGCGCCGTAGCCAAACGGGGGTTTGTTGGGGAATAATGGGGAGTGTTTGATTCGGGATTGTTAAAAGCGAAATCCCTGTCTCGGCGTCTCCTTCCACCGCGCGTTCATCCATTGAACTTGTTCCTCTCGGGTGAGGAACGTCCATGCCACGATGCGGCTCGTTTTGTTCCCGTGGCTCATCGGCAGCGTTCGTGTATCGAGGGCTCTCGCTTTCTTGAGCGCCTCGCACACGCTCCTGAGGTTCGATTCTTTCGAGATCAAGGTTGTGAACCAGAAGCAGGAAGCGCGGAACAGCGTGCTCTGGGAAATCATATCTCTCGCGAATCTTCCCTCGCCCCCGTCGCACCACAGCTCGTTGTTTTGACCCCCGAAGTTCAGCACCGGTTTGCCGATTTTCTTGTGCGTGAGGTTCCCGAGCTTACGCACGGTTCCCGATCGTGCCTCGGCCAGAGACGCGTGGAACGGGGGATTACAGATGCTCAGGTCGAAGAGCTCTCCTTTCTTGATGACCCCGTTGAAGATATCTCGTGGATCAGGTTGCAACCTCAATTCAACCTTGCCTTCCAGCGCAGCGTTATGTTTCACAATATTAGTTGCCGATTCGATGGCGACGCGGTCGATGTCCGTGCCCACGAACGACCAACCGTACTCCTTGTTGCCGATGATCGGGTACACGCAATTGGCGCCAACGCCGATGTCGAGGCAGGTGATCCTGTTGCCCGTTGGGGCCCGGGAATCACGGTTGCTATCGCGCAGGAGATCTGCCACGTGGTGGATGTAATCAGCCCTCCCGGGAACGGGCGGGCACAGGTAATTACTGGGGATATCCCAGTTGTCGATACCGTAATAGTGCTTCAGCAGTGCCTTGTTCAGCATCTTCACCGCCCCGGGATCGAAGAAATCTACCGATTCGTCGCCGTATTCGTTCACCTTCACGAAACGGGCTAGTTCCGGGCAACCAGCTGTCAGTAACCCGAAATCGTACCGCTCTCTATGCCTGTTCCGGGGATGTAACCCTGCCTTTTCCGGGGGATGTTCTTTCTTGTTTCGAAGCATTTAGATTCTATTTCATATCACGAGGTTCTGAGATACTCAATTAAACTTGTAGTCTATCTCTTTCTCATCGGCCCGCAGCTCGTCGATGTACTCGAAGAACTCGTTGCTGATGTTGAGCTTCATCGTCTTGGCCTCCAGCTCCACCCAGATTTTCTCGGCGGGGTCGTACACCATGAAGTTGAGGAAGATGCCGGTGTTCTGCGTCTCGTCGGCGAAACCGTAGATGCTTTCTATGATTTCCTCGTCGAGGTCGCGCACGTTGATCCGCAAGGTTAGTGCTTTGATGCGTTTCTTCAGGTCCTGCAGGTACTCGATGGCCTCGATGATGAAGCCGATCTGGTCACTGCCCTTGAATTTGTAGTCGACCTTGCCCCTGATGAGCAACCTGTTGCCCAC
>Ga0209373_10003110_pt1 | contig 15748 bp, 13 predicted proteins | sample Higcelweek5metaG_FD_187173 | JGI IMG/M metagenome (GOLD analysis project Ga0209373, IMG submission 187173) | Freshwater pond sediment microbial communities from the University of Edinburgh, under environmental carbon perturbations - High... | ecosystem: Environmental > Aquatic > Freshwater >...
GATGAGAAAAGGATTGCCAAAGCACTTATGATATTAGCAAAACGCGCAGGGATTTATGGTATGATAGGTGGACAGACTGCAGATATGGAAGCAGAAGAGAAAATAAGTGAGATTGATGAAGAGAATTTAATCTTTATTCATAAGCATAAAACAAGTGCTTTGATTCAAAGCGCGATGTCCATTGGAGCGATACTTGCAGGAGCTCGTGAAGAGGAAATGATTGCAATAGAAAATTGTGCAATGAATATTGGCTTGGCTTTTCAGATTCAAGATGACATTTTAGATGTTACTTCTTCCACGGAAGTACTTGGAAAACCAGTAGGAAGTGATGAAAAAAATAAAAAAATAACATATGTTACATTAAAGGGATTAAAGCAGTCACAGAATGATGTGGCGAAATATTCAGAAGATGCGATTACAATACTAAATTCCTTTAATAAAAAGAATGAATATTTGACAGCGTTAGTAGAGTCATTAATTACAAGGGAGAAATAGTTATGGTCTTGGAGCGTATCAATGAACCGAATGACATAAAAAATATTGAAAAAGAAGACTATGATGTGCTAGCTGAAGAAATAAGGAAATTTCTAATTAATAAGATAAGCATATTGGGTGGTCATTTGGGTTCTAATTTAGGAGTGGTAGAATTAACGATGGCATTACATCTTATGTTAGACTTACCAGAGGATAAAATCGTTTGGGATGTAGGACATCAGTCATATACGCATAAATTGCTGACTGGCAGGAGAGAGGATTTTGATAAACTGCGTAAGTATGGTGGCATGAGCGGGTTTCCAAAAAGAAAAGAAAGTGCATGTGATGCATTTGATACAGGACACAGTTCCACCTCTATATCTGCAGGACTTGGGTTGGTAAAAGCACGCGATATAAAAGGGGGAAATCATACAGTTGTTTCAGTTATTGGCGATGGTGCATTGACTGGAGGAATGGCATATGAAGCATTAAATAATGCCTCTCGACTGGAAACTAATTTTATTATTGTTTTAAATGATAATAATATGTCGATTGCTGAAAACGTCGGAGGCGTATCAAAGTATTTGCGGAGTATAAGAACAGCTGATGCATATAAGGATTTTAAGGTCAGTCTAGAACGAAGCTTGTTAAAAATACCAAAATATGGAGAGTCTGTTGTAGATAAATTAAAGAAGTATAAAAGCGGAATCAAACAGTTAGTAGTCCCTGGAATGTTTTTTGAAGATATGGGAATTACATACCTTGGTCCTATTAATGGGCATGATATAAATGCATTAACAAAAGTGATAAAGGAAGCACAAAAAATAGAAAAAGCTGTGTTGATTCATGTAAATACGAAAAAGGGAAAGGGATATATTCCTGCGGAGCGACACCCTGCCAGATTTCATAGTGCAGAACCTTTTGAGATTGAGACTGGATTACCGTCTGTAAATAGGGCTAAAGCCAGCTATACAGATGTTTTTTCGACTGTCATGACAAAATTAGGGGCAAGAAACGTGGATGTTGTTGCCATTACAGCAGCGATGCCTGATGGAACGGGACTAAAGCGTTTTTCTAATATGTATCCAAACCGCTTTTTTGATGTAGGTATTGCCGAGCAGCATGCAGTAACATTTGCTGCAGGACTTGCGGCAGGAGGGCTTAGACCGATTGTGGCAGTCTATTCTTCCTTTTTACAGCGTGCTTATGATCAGATACTGCATGACGTTTGTATTCAGAATCTCCCAGTCGTATTTGCCATCGATAGGGCTGGCTTAGTTGGAAGTGACGGAGAAACGCATCAGGGGATTTTTGATTTATCCTATCTTTCCTCTATTCCCAATATGCAGATCATGGCACCTAAAAACAAATGGGAACTATCTGATATGATGAAATTTGCCATTCAGTTTGGAGGACCTATTGCACTTCGGTATCCGAGAGGTGAGGCATATGAGGGATTAAAAGAATTTCGTGAGCCGATTGTTTTTGGGAAGAGTGAGCTTTTGTATGAAGAGAGTGATATTGCTTTGATTGCGGTAGGGAGTATGGTTAAAGATGCCGAAGTAATACGACATGAATTAAAGGATAGAGGATACCCCTGTAGCCTTATCAATGCAAGGTTTGTAAAGCCAATTGATGGAGCACTACTGTCTGAATTGTCCGAGGGGCACTCCTTATTTGTAACACTTGAGGAAAATGTACAAAGTGGCGGTTTTGGAGAAAAGGTGAGAGCTTACTGCTATGAAAAGTGTCTTGCTGTTAAAGTGGCAGTTGTGGCATTATCTGACGAATATGTAGAGCATGGTAATGTTGAATTGCTTAAAAGAGAGGTTGCAATCGATAATGAGTCCATTATTAAAAGAGTAATTGCAGAATATGTGAGTTTATGAAAGAACGATTAGATGTTTTGCTTGTAAAAACAGGTTTGGCAGAGTCTCGCGAAAAGGCGAAGGCAATCATTATGGCTGGAAATGTATTTATCAAGGGCCAGCGTGAAGATAAAGCAGGAACTGTTTTTGAAGAAAACGGAATTGAAATAGAAATAAAAGGAAGTACACTTAAATTCGTAAGTAGGGGTGGATTAAAGCTTGATAAGGCTGTATCTGTTTTTAAGATAGACGTAGAGGACAAGATATGTATGGATATTGGGGCATCTACGGGAGGGTTTACCGATTGTATGTTACAAAGCGGTGCGAGAAAAGTATATGCTATTGATGTGGGGCATGGACAGTTAGCCTGGAAACTGAGACAAGACAACAGAGTTGTTTGTATGGAAAAAACTAATTTCCGCTATATGACCAAAGATAAAATATCGGATGTTATTGAATTTGCTGCAACAGATGTATCATTTATTTCATTGACGAAGATTTTGCCGGCCGCATATGATTTGCTTCAGGAAGATGCTTATATGGTATGTCTTATCAAACCACAATTTGAAGCTGGACGGGAGCATGTCGGTAAGAAAGGTGTTGTTCGTGATTCCAAAATTCATGAAGAAGTAATTGAAAAAATCGTGTGCTTTTGCTTGGATCATAATTTTAAAATACTTGGAATGGATTATTCCCCCGTCAAAGGACCGGAAGGCAATATTGAATATTTACTCTATATTCAAAAATGTAAAGAGAATGAGAGTAAGGATTTTAAGCTGGAGATTGAGGAGCTTGTCAAGAACGCAAATGAGACATTATAGTAGGGGAAAAAGAGGGATGATGTATGAGAAATTTTATTGTTAAAGCAAATAGCAGTAAGGATATAGGCTTTGCATTATCGAATAAGATTAAGCAATATTTAATAGAAAGAGGATGCAATTGTGAAGTGCAAAATAGTGTAAGAGGTTCGGAAGGGACAGATGCCGAAAATCTTATTACGACAGCGGTTCCAGCAAATACGGAGTGTGTCATTGTTCTTGGTGGAGATGGGACTCTGATTCAGGCAGCTCGTGATTTAGCACAGGAGGACATTGCTTTTATTGGTGTCAATTTGGGGACGCTTGGTTATCTGGCAGAGATAGAGCCAGAATCAGTTTTTCAGACATTAGATAGATTAATTGTAGATGAGTATGGCGCAGAGAATCGGATGATGTTAAGCGGGATACCATATGTAGGAAGTCATGAAATGAAAAAACAGGTTGCCTTAAATGATGTAATTATTACCAGAAGTGGGCCTCTTAGAATTGTAAAATTTATTATTTATGTTAATGGTAAGCAGCTGACGACCTATGGGGCGGATGGGATTATCATTTCTACGCCAACTGGTTCCACAGGATATAATTTATCTGCGGGAGGTCCAATTGTAGAGCCAGATGCTAAAGTACTATTACTTACCCCTGTTAACGCGCATACGCTTAATGCTAGAAGTATTATACTGTCTTCGGAGGATGAAGTTACGATTGAAATTGGTCAGGGAAGGCGCAATGAACATGATACCGCTGAGGTTTTTTTTGATGGGGCTGCGATGGTAAAACTTACATCAGGTGATAGTGTGAAAGTAAGAATGGCTGATGAAACAACTAAAATTCTCAAGATGAGCAAAGAGAATTTTTTAGAAGTTCTCAGAAAAAAATTAGCTGATGCAGAATAGGAAATGAAATATGAAAAGCAGTAGGCATAAAAAAATTATTGAATTAATAAACAGATATTCAATTGAAACGCAGGAAGAGCTTGCACAGAGACTGAATGAAGAAGGGTTTGAAGTGACGCAGGCGACGGTATCAAGAGATATCAGACAGCTACAACTATCAAAGATGGTTAATGAAAGTGGAAAGCAGAAGTATACGCGGCCAGACCATATAGAGAGTGAAATGTCTAGAAAGTATATTCGAGTGCTGAATGAGGGACTTGTATCAATGGATATGGCGCAAAATATTCTCGTAATTAAGACAGTATCAGGCATGGCGATGGCTGTTGCTGCTGCACTTGATGCAATTCATTTTGATGAAGTAGTTGGTTCTATTGCAGGTGATGATACGATTATGTGTGCAATCAGAAGTGTCGAAGATACCTATCAAGTTATGGAAAAAATAAGAGAATTAGGGAAAAAGTAAATAGCAACCAATGGTGGGAAGAGAATATGTTAGTTAATCTTCATATAAAAAATCTGGCGTTAATAGAAGAAGCCGAAATAGATTTTCAAAAAGGTCTTAATATTTTAACAGGTGAAACAGGTGTCGGTAAATCTATTATTATCGATTCAGTTCATTTTGCATTAGGGCAGAAGATATCTAAAGATGTGGTTCGGGATAATGCTGATTATGCTTTGGCGGAACTGGTTTTTGAAATAGATAATGAGAGACAACTACAGGCAATCAGAGACATGGATATTCCAGTTGAAAATGAAGTTGTAATGCAGCGTAAAATCATAAATGGCAGAAGTATCAGTAAGGTAAATGGTGAAACTGTAACGACTGGTATACTACAGGATCTTGCCGATATTTTAATTGATATTCATGGGCAGCATGAACATCAATCTCTTTTAAAAAAGAAGAAGCATATGGAGGTACTTGATTCCTTTTGTGGACAGCCAGTGGCAATTCTCATGGAACAGGTAAAAGAGTATCATGAACAATATGTGAAATTGAAAAGTGAGTTCAGTAGCGCAAATATAGATAATGTTGCAAGAAATAAAGAAATCGTGCTTACTTCATTTGAAATTGAAGAAATCGAGAACGCATTGCCAGTAGTAGGAGAAGATGCTACATTAGAACAAGATTATAGAAGAATGGTTAATGCAAAAAAAATAATGGAAGTCATCAATACGGTACATTTATATACAAGCTATGATGGAGAAAATGGCGCTGGTGAAAGCTTGGGACGTGCATTGCGAGAATTAAGAAGTATTGTAGCATATGATGAAAATCTAGAAACAATGCAATCCGAATTATCTGAAATTGATAATCTGCTGAATGATTTTAACAGAGTAATAGCAGATTATATTGCAGGGTTGGAATTTTCGGATGAAGATTTCCGAGTAGTCGAGGATAGGTTAAATAAAATTAATTATTTAAAAAGTAAATATGGTAGTTCTATTGAAGAAATTTTGAAGTATTTTGAAACGCAGAAGAAAAGATTGCATCAGTTGCAGGATTATGATAATTACTTGGATTCTTTGGAAAAAGAGATTGAAAAGATAAGAGATATTCTTTTTGAGAAAAGTGAAGAATTATCAAAGATCAGGCAGGAAAATGCAGTGATACTGGCGCAACAAATGAAAGAAGCATTGAATGACCTAAACTTTTTAGATGCACGGTTTGAGATAGAGGTTCGGCGCATACACAATCATTTTTCCGCGAGTGGTTTTGATGAAGTGGAGTTTATGATCTCTACAAATCCAGGTGAGAGATTAAAACCATTGGAAATGGTTGCATCTGGTGGAGAAATGTCGAGAATTATGCTTGCAATTAAGACGGTACTGGCGAAGAAGGATGAAATAGGAGTCCTGATTTTTGACGAAATAGATTCTGGAATTAGCGGACGAACAGCACAAAAGGTGTCTGAAAAACTTGCACTATTGTCTGGAACACATCAGGTGATTTGTGTGACGCATTTGCCGCAGATAGCAGCTATGGCAGATGTACATTTTGAGATAACAAAAGTTACAAATGGGGAACATACATTGACACATGTGGAAAAATTAATGAGTACCAAAATAACAGAAGAGTTAGCGAGGATGTTGGGTGGCGCAGAAATAACACCTGTTGTTTTAAAAAATGCTGAAGAGATGAAAATATTAGCAACACATACTAAGGAAAAGTTATTTGAAAATAGAGATATATAGCAGGAGGGCTTGTACGTGAAAAAAGTGCTATTTGTTGCATCAGAGTGTGTTCCATTTATTAAAACAGGAGGTTTGGCCGATGTGGTTGGCTCTTTGCCAAAATGTTTTGATAAAAGATATTTCGATGTGAGAGTTATGTTGCCAAAATACTCAAGTATTTCAAAAGAATATAGTGATCAAATGAAATTTACTACTCATTTTGATATTGATCTTGCATGGAGAACACAATATGTAGGTGTGTTTGAGATGGAGTATGAGGGAATAACGTTTTACTTTATTGATAATGAGTACTATTTCTCAAGTCCTAAACCATATGGAGATATGTATGCAGACATTGAAAAATTTTCTTTTTTTTCAAAGGCTTCTTTAGCAGCTTTGCCAGCAATTGATTTTAATCCAGATATTATACACTGTCATGATTGGCAGACGGGATTAGTACCGGTATTTATGAAGGAGCGTTTTCATCAGGGTGATTTTTACATTCATATGAAGTCGATTATGACAATTCACAACCTTAAATTTCAGGGAACCTGGGATGTGAGTACAATTAAAGATATGACGGGACTTCCAGAATATTTTTTCACACCCGACAAGCTGGAGGCATATGGAGATGCTAATCTGTTGAAAGGTGGACTGGTGTTTGCGGATGCGATAACAACAGTTAGTTATACATATGCGGAAGAAATAAAAATGCCCTTTTATGGCGATGGCTTGGATGGGCTGATGAGAGTTAGAGCAAATGATTTACGTGGTATTTTAAATGGTATTGATTATGAAGAGTATAATCCGGAAACAGATGAATATATTGAATATCCATATAACGCAATTGATTTTCGGAAAGAAAAAATTAAGAACAAGAAAGCGCTGCAAGCAGAGCTTGGATTAGAGCAAAATGAAAAAAAATTCATGATTGGAATCGTGAGCAGGCTGACAGATCAAAAAGGCTTTGACTTGATTGCTTATGTGATGGAAGAATTATGTCAGGAGGATTTGCAGATTGTAATTCTTGGAACCGGAGATGAAAAATATGAAAATATGTTTCGGCATTTTGACTGGAAATATAGTAATAAAGTATCGGCCAATATATATTATTCGGAGGAACTATCTCATAAAATATATGCTTCTATAGATGCTTTCTTGATGCCGTCTCTCTTTGAACCATGTGGACTTAGTCAAATGATGGCACTTCATTATGGCACGATACCAATCGTGCGAGAGACAGGTGGATTAAAAGACACAGTGACTCCATATAACGAATATGAAGGAGCTGGTACAGGATTCAGTTTTATGAATTATAATGCACATGAGATGCTTACGACCATACGCCATGCTCACAATATTTATATGAATAAAAAGAGAGAATGGAATAAAATAATAGACAGAGCAATGGCAGCTGATTTCTCTTGGCGTGTCTCAGCGATGAAATATCAAGAATTATATGACTGGCTTATCGACTAGGAGCAGTTGTTTCTTCAAGCCTCTTGATACTTGGTGCAATCATCATGGAATAATTGGTATAATAGACTACAAAGCCTGGTTTTCCACCACTGGGCTTTTTTACATTCTTTCGCTCAGTATAATCAATCTCAACTTTTTCCTGTCCCTTTCCCTTGGAATAATATGCCGCAAGTGAGGCGGCTTCTTCAAAGGCTTGATTAGGAATCTCTTTATTACCATCCGTTTTTAATATTACGTGTGAACCAGGAATTCCTTTGGCATGAAACCACCAGTCACCTCCGTTTGCAAATTTAAAAGTCAATTCGTCATTCTGATAATTATTTTTTCCAACATAGATATGATAACCATCATGACTAACGTAGTGAAAGGGTTTGCTGGTAATTTTAACTTTTTTCATAATTCCTTTTCCGCGCCGTTTGATATATCCGTTTTCTACAAGTTCCTCTTTAATCTGAATCAGATCTTCCTCTAGTAAGGCAATGTCCATAGAAGCAAGAATCGACTCTAAATGTTTTATTTCATCTTCTGTTTCTTTAATGAAGGCAGTAAGTGCCTCATCAGTTCGTTTTAATTTGTTATATTTATCAAAATATTTCTTTGCATTTTCAGAAGGCAAAATTGTTTCGTCGAGTGGAATCGTTATCATCTCATCCGTATAATAATTAAGTGCTTCAAAGGACTTACATCCCTGTGCCAAGCCATAACCATAGGTATTAATTAATTCGCCATAGACCTTGTAGCTCTCTTTTTTTTCGGTATCTTTCAATTGCTTTAATTGTAAATCATATTTTTTTATATTTCGTTCAAGAGCAGTCTGTGTTATTTTCCGTAAATCTGTTGATTTTTGACGAATTCTTGTTTTTAAATTTTTCTGGGCATAGAAAGTTTCAAGAATATTTGAGATAGAGTTATCAGAAATACACTCACGATCGGAGTATTGGCGCAAGGCAATTGCAGCAAACTCTATTGGCGTGTCATTATCAAAAATCATATTTGGGGTGAATGCCTGGGTAACCACATCATTTAGTAATAAAATAAAATGATGATATAGCTGAACTAACGTGTCTTCATGATAAGTATTTGCGAGCAGGGTAAAATCAACACCAGCACGATAACAGATTTCATCAGCAATAACAGGAGAAATGCCGGTAAAAGTAGTATAGAGCGCTTTGGAAATGGGTATTGATTTGTCTTTGAGCTCTGCAATAAATAAGGTTACACTTTCCTTACCATCTGGCTGTATGGGTACAATAAAATCAAGCGGGTCATACTTATTTTGTGTAGAAGGTATAAAATAATCCTTTCCCGGTAATACTTCTCGAACGGAACTAATCATTCCGGAAATGTGTTTAATGCTATCAATAATTGTGTCGTTATCATCTAAAAAAATAATATTACTGTGCTTTCCCATTATCTCAACGACAAGAGTTTTCTTACATAAATCACCCATTTCATTTAAATGCTCAATATCAAAGCGAATCACTCTTTCCAGTCCAGGCTGTGAAATAGAAATGATGCGACCATTTTGAATATGCTTTCTAAGGAGCATACAAAAGTTAGGTGCTGTTAAGGGACTTTGCTTGTTATTTTTTGTAAGATAGATAAACGGAAGAGAAGCACCTGCTGATATTAGGAGCCGCTGTTGTCCGTCTCTATTTTTTATTGTTAAAAGAAGTTCATCATTTTCTGGTTGTGCAATCTTGTAAATCCTGCCGTCCAGGATGGTTTGTTTTAATTCATATACAATACTTGCAATTGTTATTCCATCAAGTGCCATTTTAATCCTCATTTCATATATTGTATTCATATAAAATTCATTGTAACTGATAGAATCAGTCAGGTCAAATCAAAACTTTTGTTAACAGCGACCTTGACGCAGTTCTCTTGTTGCTCTATAATATTAAGAAGTACGCAGATAAGGCGGTAGAGTAGAAGCAAGACAGACAGAGTATTGACATGAGTTTCCATAGGAGAAGAAAATGATTAAGAGCATGACCGGATTTGGAAGGTGTGAGATTTCTGATGTGCATTGCAAATTTACTGTAGAAATAAAAGCAGTAAATCATAGGTATCTTGATATTAATTTGAAGATGCCAAAGAAGTTCAGCTTTTTTGAGTCTTCCATCAGAACTGTTTTGAAAAGTTATATCCAAAGAGGAAAAGTAGATATTTTTATTACTTATGAAGATTTTACAGAAAATAATGTCTGTATTAAGTATAATAAAGAAGTTGCTGAAGAATATGTAAAATATCTGGCACAAATGGCAGAGGATTTTTCACTTGAAAATGATATCAGAGTATCAGCATTGTCAAGATATCCGGAGGTATTGACTTTAGAGGAACAGACAGTCAATGAAGAAGAGCTGTGGAAGAATCTTGAGAAGGCGGTAAAAGGTGCGGCAGAAGAATTTGTAGAAGCAAGAATTACTGAAGGCGAAAACCTCAAGAACGATTTATTGACAAAAATCAATGGAATGCTGAGTCATGTAGATTTTATCACAGAAAGGTCACCTCAAATAGTTGCTGCTTATCGTGCTAAGTTGGAAGATAAGGTGCGAGAACTGCTAGATGATGTGCAGATAGATGAAAATAGGATTTTGACAGAGGTAACACTTTTTGCAGATAAAATATGTGTGGATGAAGAGATTGTAAGATTACGTAGCCATATTGAGCATACGAAGTTAACGCTTGAAGAGGGTGGAAGTGTTGGCAGAAAGCTTGACTTTATAGCACAGGAGCTAAATAGAGAAGCAAATACAATTCTTAGTAAATCAAATGATCTGAATACTTCAAATAGAGCAATTGATTTAAAGACAGAGATTGAAAAGATAAGAGAACAGATTCAAAATATTGAGTAGCATGTGTGCATGCGGAATCATGCATTATGCGGAAGGTGAGAATAGGATGCAGCAACGGGGTATATTGTTAGTTATATCAGGGTTTGCAGGTTCAGGAAAAGGGACGCTGATGAAGGAATTGATGAAACGCTACAATAACTATGTGTTATCCATATCTGCAACTACAAGAGAGCCAAGACCAGGTGAGGTACATGGCAGGGAATATTTTTTTATTACGAGAGAAAAATTTGAAGAAATGATTGAAAATGATGAATTACTAGAATATGCACAATATGTTGGTAATTATTATGGAACTCCAAAATCTTATGTAGAAGAGCAGATTTCTCTTGGCAAGGATGTAATACTGGAGATAGAAACGCAGGGAGGACTCATCATTAAAGAGAAATTTCCTGATTCCTTATTGCTTTTTGTGATGCCCCCAAGTGTATCTGAGTTGCATCGAAGACTTGTGGAGCGTGGTACAGAGACAGCTGCAGTGATTGCTTCAAGAATGGAGCGTGGCAGGCAGGAAGCAAAGGATATTGAAAAATACGATTATCTCGTGGTAAATGACAATATTTCGGAGTGTGTGGAAAGAATCCATGGAACAATTGTCAGTGCTCATTTTAAAACAAAAAGAAATAATGACATCATTGATAATATCAAAAAAGAATTTGAAACATTTTTAAATTAGAGCAATTATTTTTTCGAAGAAAACAGGAGGAATTAGCATGTTACATCCGTCTTACACAGATTTAATGGAAGTAGTAAATAGTGAGGTAGAGGAAGGGGAACATCCCGTAGTAAACAGTAGATATTCTATTGTATTGGCAACAAGCAAGAGAGCTAGACAAATCATTAATGGAGCACCGACCTTAGTAGATTCAAAAGGAAAAAAACCTCTATCAGTGGCCATTGAAGAATTAAATACTGGTAAAGTAAAAATTGTTGGAGATGACGAGGATAAGCTATAGAATGAAAGTCATATTTGTATCGCTAGGGTGTGATAAAAACCTGGTGGATTCAGAAGTGATGTTAGGTCTCTTACGTGACGGTGGTTATGAATTCACAGATGATGAGACAGAAGCAGACGTAATTATTATTAATACGTGCTGCTTTATTCATGATGCCAAAGAAGAGAGTATTCAAACGATTTTGGATATGGCTGAATATAAAAAGCCGGAAATAGGAAAATGCAAGGCTTTAATCGTAGCTGGTTGTTTAGGACAGCGGTATCGTGCTGAAATAGAACAGGATATCCCAGAGGTAGATGCCATTGTAGGAACAACGGCTTATGATAAGATCGTTGAAGCGATGGAATCGGTATTGAAAGGGAAGAAAGAAAATCATTTTGCTTCCATAGATGAATTACCACTTGTGAATACAAAACGAATTCTCACAACTGGGGGACATTATGCCTATTTAAAAATTGCTGAAGGTTGTGATAAGCACTGTACTTATTGTATCATACCGAAGCTGCGGGGACATTTTAGAAGTGTTCCAATGGAGCGCTTAGTAAAGGAAGCCACGGAACTAGTAGCTTTAGGCGTGAAGGAGTTAATCTTAATTGCACAAGAGACTACCCTTTATGGTGTGGATTTATATGGAGAGAAATCTTTGCCACAATTGCTGAGAGAACTCGCTAAGATAGAGGGACTTTATTGGATTAGACTCATGTATTGCTATCCAGAAGAGATTGATGATGCGTTGATTCGTGTCATTAAAGAGGAGCCAAAGATATGTCACTATCTTGATTTGCCTATTCAGCATGCTTCTGATGCTATCCTGAAACGCATGGGAAGAAGAACTGATAGTGTTGCACTTCGTGAAATCATATGGAAGCTACGGAGAGAAATCCCTGATATATGCTTACGTACAACTTTGATTACTGGATTTCCGGGAGAAAGTGATGCAGATCATGAAATGCTAATGGATTTTGTAGATGATGTGGAATTTGAGCGGCTTGGTGTGTTTACGTATTCACCAGAGGAAAGTACACCGGCGGCCGATATGGATCATCAGGTGGCTGAAGAATTAAAAGAAGAGCGCCAAGCGGAATTAATGATGCTACAACAAGAGATTGCATTTGATAAGGCAATAGATATGGTAGGATGCGAGATGTATGCGTTTGTCGAAGGGAAAGTAGTGGAAGAAAACGCTTATGTGGCCCGTACATATATGGATGCGCCTAATGTAGATGGTTATTTATTTGTCAAAACAGATGTTGAACTTATTAGTGGTGATTTTGTGCGCGTAAAAATAACAGGAGCACTGGAATATGATTTAATTGGAGAGCTTATATAAAAAACATAGAGGGGGACTGTATATGAACCTACCTAATAAATTAACGCTTTTAAGAGTATTGATGATTCCATTTTTTGTGGTGTTTATGCTATGGAATATTGTTGGAGATATGAGTAAATGGATTGCACTTTCTATTTTTATGTTAGCCAGCCTTACGGATTGGCTAGATGGATTTCTTGCAAGAAAGAACAATCTTGTAACAAACTTTGGAAAATTTATGGATCCTTTGGCTGATAAGCTACTTGTGTGTGCAGCGATGATTTGCCTTGTTCAGATGGGAAAGTTATCTGCATGGATTGTCATTATTATAATTAGCAGGGAATTTGCTATCAGTGGTTTCCGTTTGATTGCTTCTGATAAAGGTGTTGTAATAGCAGCAAGCTATTGGGGGAAGTTCAAAACAGTATTTCAGATGATAATGATTATTCTCTTAATTGCTGATTTTCAAAGTATTCTTTTAAGAAATATTACGGGTATATGTGTATGGGCAGCTCTTATATTGACGGTAGTATCTTTGATAGATTATTTATTTAAGAATAAAAAAATTATGTCTATGTAGTTGTTGTTTATATAAATTGGAATCTGACAGAAGGAAGTGAAAGTGATGGTTGTAGAATTAATATCGGTGGGGACAGAATTATTGCTTGGTAATATTGTGAATACTAATGCTTCTTATTTAGCTGAAAAGTGTGCTACGCTTGGGTTATCCTGCTATTACCAAAGCACAATAGGAGATAATGAAGAGAGATTGATGGAGGCTGTACGTACTGCACTGAGCCGCTCTGATATCATTATTTTATCGGGAGGACTAGGTCCAACAGGTGATGATCTTACGAAAGAGGTTGTGGCAAAGGTATTTAATAAAGAGATGTATATGGATGAGTATACGAAGGAGCAGATTCGGGCATTTTTTGAAAAGCGAGGCATAAAGATAACAGATAATAACTGGAAACAGGCTATGATACCAGAGGGTGCTATTATTCTAAATAATGATAATGGGACTGCCCCTGGAATCATTATTGAAGAAAATGGAAAAACTGTAGTCCTTCTTCCAGGACCGCCAGATGAACTGATCCCAATGTTTGAAAAAGATGTATATGACTTTTTAAATAAAAAAACGCCAAATACTATTTTTTCAAAAGTAGTCAAATTATGTGGCATAGGAGAAAGTACTGTAGAAGATATGATTCGTGATTTGATGGAAACATCGAATCCAACGGTAGCACCTTATGCAAAAACAGGTGAGGTTCACTTACGTGTAACTGCAATGGCAGAAAGCGAAAAAAAAGCGAAAAAAATAATAGAACCGGTCGTAGAAGAGTTAAAAAGAAGAATCGGTTCCTATATCTATACGACTGATTCTACGGTCACATTAGAGCAGGCGGTCATAAAATTGCTCAAGAAAAATCAATTAGCACTGTCTACTATAGAATCATGTACGGGAGGTATGCTGGCGGCGAGACTTGTCAATGTTGCCGGTGTTTCTAAAGTATTTAAAGAAGGGATGATAACCTATTCAAATAAAGCAAAAAGAAAACATGCTGGTGTCAAAAAATCATCGCTTTTGAAATATGGTGCAGTTAGTTCACAAGTAGCAAAGGAGATGGCGATAGGGGTAGCAAAGTCTACGAAATCCGATGTGTCCATTGCAATTACAGGAATAGCAGGTCCAGATGGGGGCACTACAGAAAAACCTGTAGGACTTATCTATATTGCATGCAATATTCATGGAAACGTAAAAGTCAGAGAATATCATTTTATTGGAAACAGGGATAAAGTAAGAAATAATACAGTATCTGCAGCGCTAACAATGGTGCGTCAGTATCTATTAGAGTATTGCAATGAAGTTACTCTTGAAAAAAAAGAGAAATAGAGTCATAAAGAATATAACGATAGCATATAAATATTGCATAGATATCTATTGCCCGTGCGAGATATCTGTGCTATATTATTATAGTAATTAGAAATATGATAAGTATAGGTAACAGTCATAATATGTATTTCTGTTCGCTTTCTGGCAGTTCGCCAAATTTTTTCAAAAAATTGTAGTAGCTTTTTAGTAGATAGAGAGATAAAGTAGTATAAGAGAGTTTTATGGGACATATAATATGAGACAATTATGACGTAATAAAATTACGGCATGTTAATAAAACGTTACAAAAAGCAAACAAATATATGTTGACAAAATCGAACAGATGTTTTATTATTTAAAAAGAACAAACGTTCTAATCGAGAAGGAGAGTCGAGATGGAAAAAGAAGACAAATTAAAGGCATTGGATGCAGCGCTCATACAAATTGAAAAGCAGTTTGGCAAGGGTGCAATCATGAAACTGGGAGATTCAGGAACAAATATGAATATAGAAACAGTACCGACAGGTTCGTTAAGTTTAGATATTGCATTGGGACTTGGCGGTATTCCTAAAGGGCGCGTTATTGAGATATACGGACCAGAATCCAGTGGTAAGACCACCGTGACATTACATATGATAGCGGAAGTTCAAAAACGTGGTGGTATTGCAGGTTTTATTGATGCGGAACATGCGCTTGATCCTGTTTATGCAAAGAATATTGGTGTAGATATCGATAATTTATATATATCCCAGCCTGATAATGGGGAGCAGGCGATGGAAATAACAGAAACCATGGTTAGATCAGGAGCAGTTGATATTATTGTAATTGATTCGGTGGCAGCATTGGTTCCGAAGGCAGAGATAGACGGAGATATGGGTGATTCGCATATGGGATTACAGGCAAGACTTATGTCTCAGGCACTCAGAAAGCTAACCGCTATTATTAGCAAATCAAATTGTACCGTTATTTTCATTAATCAATTGCGCGAGAAGATAGGTGTTATGTTTGGAAATCCAGAGACAACAACGGGAGGGCGTGCACTTAAGTTCTA
>Ga0209373_10003113_pt1 | contig 15743 bp, 13 predicted proteins | sample Higcelweek5metaG_FD_187173 | JGI IMG/M metagenome (GOLD analysis project Ga0209373, IMG submission 187173) | Freshwater pond sediment microbial communities from the University of Edinburgh, under environmental carbon perturbations - High... | ecosystem: Environmental > Aquatic > Freshwater >...
TGGATAAAGAGTTGAGGCACGAAAAATTCCCGTTCTCAAAAATTGATGGTAAGGATGTGAATACACTCATCTTCCCGAACCTCAATTCGGCTTCAATTTCGCATAAACTGATGCTTGAAATTGGCATGTGCGAAACCATTGGCCCCGTTCAGATGGGATTGAACAAACCAATCCACATTTTGAATGTTGAAAGCTCAGTTCGCGATATTGTCAACATGGTTACCATTGCTGTGATTGATGCTCAGGTAGAGGAACAGAAAGTAAAGCTTAAGATTAAACAATAAGATTGGTTTTTACTGATAATATCAAAGAAGCCCCGGTTACAAAAGCCGGGGTTTTCTTTTTCAAATTTTTAAAAAACAGACAGATTTTAGATTGATCAGTAGATTGCAGGCGAAAACTAAATTTCCTGCCGATGTTTAAAACAAGAAAGAAAGGATTCATTCTTCTTGTTTAATCTTATTATTTTTACACTCTTTCTTTGATATTTTTAAAAGCCATGTTTCGCTCATATCTGCCTTTTTATAAACGACTGTTGAAACTTGCCATTCCCCTGGTTCTTACGCAAGCAGGGCAAATGACCGTTCAACTTATCGACATTGCCATGGTGGGGCGTGTTGGCACCACCGAAATGGCGGCAGCATCGTTTGCTAACAACATCTACATATTGGTCATGATTTTCGGGTTGGGAATCTTTATTGGAATAACCCCGATGATTGGCAATGCACTTGGTGCTAAATCGGACTTGAAGGTGGCCGAAATCATGAAAAACGGATTTGCACTTTCAACCATACTCATTTTATTTCTCACCACGTTATCCTGGTCAATCTCGTGGTTGATGCCTTACATGGGACAAACAAAGGAAGTGGCAGAACTGGCCATTCCATTTTACAGATTGCTTTCAGTTTCACTCATTCCATTTCTAATATTTATCTTGTTAAAACAGATAGGAGAGGGGCTTGGAAATACAATTTGGGCTATGGTTGCCACGATAACGGCTAATCTGGTGAATATCTTTTTTAATGTTGTGTTGATTTTTGGGAAGTTGGGTTTTCCCGAATTGGGTTTGTTAGGCTCAGGTTATGCAACATTAATCGCACGTTTAATAATGCCAATTCTGTTGTTTCTCTGTTTTTTAAGGGTGAAATCGATTCGGCACTATTTCCGTTTGTTGCCAAAGGTAAAAACATCTGTTTTGATGCAGAAAAAGATATTTACAATTGGTTTTCCAATTGCAGGTCAATTGTTGGTTGAGGTTTCTGCATTTGCTTTTGGGGCGATCATGCTGGGCTGGCTTGGCGATGTACCTCTTGCTGCCCATCAGGTTGCAATGGGATTGGCAAGTTTTACTTTTATGATTGCAAATGGCGTTTCAATGGCATCTACCATTCGGGTAAGTTATCAATTAGGGCAACGAGATTTTAAAAGCATGGAGAAGGTATCCCTGTCGGCTGTTCATCTGGTGTTAGTTTACATGGCTATGTGCGGGATAGGTTTTCTTTTTCTGCGGTTTCAACTTCCACGCTTGTTTACCTCCGACCAGGCAGTGATTGACGTGGCAGCATCTCTGCTGCTTGTGGCTGCTGTCTTTCAACTTTTCGATGGATTGCAGGTTGTCTGTTTGGGGATTCTTCGCGGATTTGCTGATGTAAAGGCGCCAATGGTCATCGCCGCAATTTCGTATGTTGTTATTGGTTTGCCTGTTAGTTACATCTGTGCTTTTTTGCTGAATCAAGGTCCTGAAGGAATTTGGTATGGGTTTGTTGCCGGACTGATTAGTGCTGGAGTATTGTTGGCTTTCAGGATCAGAAAGAAAATAAGGGAAGTTGAAAGTATATTATAAATGTCCGCAGCCTATTTAGTCCGACAAGATTAAGCAGGAAGTAGAATATAAAAAGTAGAACCTTTACCTTCTTCCGAATTAAACCATATTTTACCTCCCATTATTTCAACCAGATTTTTAGAAATGGCCAAACCCAAGCCATTACCACCATAATTGCGCGATTTTGATCTTTCGGCCTGTCGAAAACGCTCAAAAACATAATTTCTGAAATCAGGTGGAATTCCTATTCCTGTATCTTTCACGTAAAATATGAACCCATCTTTTCCAAAAGAAAAACCCAGCTCAATTGAACCCGATCTGGTAAATTTTAATGCATTGTTCACCAGGTTACTTAATACTTGTTTGAGTCTTGAAAAATCACTTTTTACTGGTGTCTCAGTTCGGTAAATTCTGGGGTCAACTCGAAATTCGAGGCCCTTCTCCTCAACTGAGGAAAGAAATTCGGAATATATTTCACGAATGATCTTTTCAATGTTGAATGTTGATTTTACAATTCTGATCTGGCCAGCTTCGATCATTGAAAAATCGAGAATATCGTTAAGGATGGTGAGAAGTTGTTTTCCGCTACTTTTAATAATTTGAGAAAACTCTTTTTGGGTTTCAGAATTAATTTCGGGATCATTCATTAACTCTGAAAATCCAAGAATACTGTTTAATGGTGTTCTTATTTCATGGCTCATATTTGCCAAAAAAGAAGATTTCAACCGGTCACTGCCTTCTGCCTTTTCAAGTGCTGACCTCACCTCTTCTTCCGCCCTCAAGCGCTCAATGGTATGGCTTATTTCATGCGAAACAAACTCAAGCATTTCTCTATCTTTTACAGAAAAGGCTCTTTCATTATCATAACTTTGAACTGTAAATACTCCTATAGGCTTGTCGTCGACCAGCAATGGTACTCCCAGCCAAATTTTTGCACTTTCACCAATAGATTCTACTTTTCCTTGATTTTTGAGTTGATCAATTTCGGCTTTTGTGCCTAAAAATGATCTTTTTGAATTTAGTACATAGGCAGTTAAAGTTTTTTCTGCCTTGAAAGATGCGATACCGTCTTTCTGATCCTGAAAGAAAGGTAAAGTAAAAGTATCGGTGCTTTTATCGTAAAGTGCCAGATAAAAATTGGTAATATCGATAAGGGTGCTTAAATGAACCCTGATTTGGATAATCAAATTTTCGAGAGTTTTTGCAGCAGATCCGGCTTTGGCAATTTCTAAAATTGTGTCTTTGATCATCTCATCCCTTTTCTTTGCTGTAATGTCTTCATTTGCAGCTAAAAAATTGGTTATATTTCCTGCTTCGTCGAATATGGGTGAGATAACAACCGATTCATAATACAACTCACCCGTTTTCTTCTTATTACTCAATTCGCCACGCCAGACTTTACCGGAAAGTATTGTCTCCCATAATTCACGATATTCAGTTGCTGATTTATTTCCTGACTTTAAGAATCTCGGGTTCTTTCCGATAATTTCCTCAGATGTATAGCCAGTTACTTCGGTGAATTTTGGGTTTACATATTCAATATTCCCTTGTTTTCCTGTAATAATAATGGTTGCCGGGCTTTGTTCTATTGCTGCCGAAAGTTTGCGAAGTTGCTTTTCTGCCAATTTGCGTTCTGAAATCTCCTCGACAAGTTTATCTTTCTGCTTAAAAAAGCTGTTTATCAAAACAGAAAGTTGGCCAAATTCGTCCTTTTGCGAGAGTGTTGTTTTTATATGAACAGGATTTTCGGATTTCAAACTTTTTGAAAGAAGACTCAACGGCCTGTAAACACGTAACCAGAAAAACAATAGAAGCACTATGACAAACATGGAAGCGAATAATATGCCCCAAAAAAAACGCCGATCAATACTTGTGGACAGAATTTCAAAAATTTTAATGTTGCTTGATGAGTTAATTCGGGCTATAGCCAAATTATTCCAGTCATGAAGTACGTTAAAGCTATTAAGCTCGTATTCACCCGAAGGTAGATTTTCGGATTGTATGTTTGTGTTTTGCAAAATGTCCAAACTTATTTTGCTTTCTGTTAATACTCCTATTTCATCAAGATAAGAACGAGTTACAAGCCTTCCGGCGAGATAGTACCCTTGCACCGGTGTTTTTCTTTCCGTATCAGACGTTGGGTGAATGGTGGCCATGCTTATTTCTATGACACCATCGGATGAAGTGGCAAAAAAATGCAGCAGCCTTCCCTTTTTTACAATTTGTTCGAGCGTTTTACTGTCGAAAGGTAAATTGGCCTCTGATTGAAAAACTTTTCGTGTTGTTGAGTAAACAAGTGATAAATCAGGCCGGTAAACCCACACGTAATCAATATCGTATGTGGAAAGAGATACGTCGATGTTTTCAGTTGCCCAAATCGAATCGCCACTCTTCACGAAAGCAACCATCTCGTCCCAATAGGTATAATCGAATGTAAAACTCAGCAGGTTCTTCGATTTGAAATTGATAATACGATCTAAAAGAATTGACTTTTCAGTACGCATTTCAGTAATTAACGTATCTATTTTTTCATCGTTCGACCTCTGAAGCAAAATAAATCCAATTGTGATCGAAAAACAGAAAAAACACAATATCAACGCAATCTGAAAACGCGTAGTCCTGATCATGTTAAAACTCCTTCGTGAAAATTATTTCAAAATAATTTGAGTTTTTTACCTCCATCCAATTAACAAGGTCTTGATTGAGGTTGTGATTAAATTGGAAATGGGTTTTAATGTTGAAATCTTCAATTGGAGAATAGGATAAGCTGGCGTTAGCGCTCAAAAAATTGATTTTACCTTTGGCTTCTTCTTTCTCAAGGAAATAAGCGTTGAATTTTGAACTGGCTATCCCTGTCAGCATTGATCCGGAAATCGTCCAATGATCAGATAATTCTTTTTCATAGTCTATTCCAAGCTCACAATAAGTTGCTCCGGCATTGTTAAGAATATCAACCGAAACGCCGGCAAAAGGGGTGAAATTCCCCAATGGATAACCCAATCCGACGAAAAATTCAGCAGTATTAGCATCTACATCGTAGAAATAGTGATAGTAATTCAGCGAACTTTCAATGTCAAAATTGAAGAAGGAATTTGAATAACCAAGGGTGAAATCAATTTCGTTGCCGGATGTGTTTGACGTGTCTATCTCCCAAACGGGAATATTACACCAGACGGTAAAAGATAGGTTGCGATATGAAACATACACATCGGGTTGAAACTCTAATCCTTCGTTGTAACACATTCCTCGCCACATGTATTTGTTGGCAAAGCCAGCATCAACACCAAACGAAAACTCGTTACCTTCATTTTTGGTAGAGTCTGGTTCTTGCGAAAAAGCAACTGAACTTAAGCCATTTAGCAATAAAAAGGCACAAAGTAAAATGAAATAAGATCTCATATCACAAATTTATTTTTTTAATACCCTGAAAACAGAAATTTATATTTTCTTTCCAAACCACAAGGGATTGAAATTTTCACTTTTGAAATTTTCACTTTTCAAATAATGAAACCGATTAAATATCAGAATTAATTTTAAATATTATACCGTGTCACATTACTTTTTTAGCAAAAGAAACGTCTTCATTTAAATGATTTTTTCAGATAGATTAAAGCAATTTAAATTTTCAAGATTTTTGATGCTATACTCATTGATCCCTCAGTACCTAAAAATATGATCAGTCCTTTTTTTAGTTTTTCTGAAATAGCAGGCAGATCTTTTGCTTGAATTGTATCTTCGGTAATACCTAAACTATTGCACTGAGCTCGTAGAGAACCTTTTGCCATCAACTCGCCCAGCACAGGAAAAATAATATCATAAATTTTCTGGGCATATTCGTTTTGATATTTTGTCATAATGTCCTCCTTTTTTTAATTGAATCGACTAATTCGCGCTGGTATAATCCTGAAATTCCGATCAGTAAATAGCCCAAATGCCATCCCATATCGATAAGATTGCCACTTCCATAAGTATCATTCCAGCTCAGATAAGAGTATAACAAATCTGAAACAGAAAAGAAGAAAAACCCAAGTGCCAGCATTTTCCACGGCATGGTAATAAGGCCTGAGCCAAATTGGCTAATGAAAAAGAGTAAAATAATAGCCATGGCAACTGTTACAATGTCGCCGATAGGATAATAGAGAGAAAAAACTTTGGTGAGAAATTCGGTTTCTCCATCCTGAATTATTGGAATTAACAGAAAGTAAACGACGACCACCGATAAAAGGACATAAAGCATGGATAATAAGGCTTGAATTTTAATGTTCCCAAGCGGGAGCCCACTTCTCCTATAGCCATTAAATAGCATGATAAGACCAATGAAGTATGCTATGTAACTGCTGCACCAAAAGATATCGGCAAGCGATGGGAACGTTTCATTCATATCCATTGAAAAACCAATTTCGAGGATACCATACGTACTTTCAGCCAAAAAGTCCAAAATTGTACCAATCAGTATAAATAGCCACGCAACTTTCACAAAATCATAGGATTTGAACCCTTTGTAGGCATAGTATATTCCATAAACAGCGAAAAGTGAACACACTGCCGGGAGCAGATCACTGGCATAAAGCAATATCTTCTCACTGGCTGTTAAGTAAACTATTACATTAACCAGTAATAGTAATGCGGTAAACAACCATAAAAGCTTTATTTTTTTCATACATCTTGTTTTGTTAATTTATAAATATGAATGACTTGGATTTTTTGGAGTTTATTATACTCTTACATTTTGCCGTAATGTAATTTAGGTTAATAATCAACCTATGTCAATAGGTGGAAAAGATAAAATATTCGATTTGTGAAAAAACAGTCTTCAATATTATAAATCAGGATGATTTAGAATCTTCATTACCCAAAATGGAGTTAGATCTTCGCATTTATTGTTTTAATCATGAAATAGATAAAAAGTTTTGTGTATTGGAAAAGCAGATAATATCTTTGACTGAACCTATAATTGATAAAAATGATCGTTCCTGTCTCTTCATTTGATGTGCTTCCGGTTTGTACGAACCTGATCAGGACTGCTTTTAAAACTGTCGCAGATGATTTTCACCTGACTTTGGAAAACTGTCCTTCACACCCATCATTGATTCGTGTTGAAAAATTGAAGGAAATGTATGACAAAGGGGTGTCGATGTTTGTTTGGAAAGATGAAGAAATCGTGGCAGGATTTGTAGCCATCGAACAATCAGATTTGACAAAACCGTGGTGGTATATCGAAAAGCTTGCGGTTCTACCCGAATTTCGGCATAAAAATATTGGCGAAGAACTGATACGCTTTGCGATTGACGAGATTGAAAAAAGGGGTGGTGCACATATTTCCATTGCATTGATTGATGAACAAACAATATTAAAAGATTGGTACACCAAACTGGGATTCAGATATACCGCTTCAAAAAAATTCGACCATCTTCCGTTTGGGGTTTGCTTTATGGAGTATGAACTGCTGCAATTCAATATTGTTTCCGGCAATTCACCTGTTTTGGCTGAACTAATCTTTGAACTCGACTACGACCTACGCGAACGGTATGGCGATGCTGTCATTCACGGTATCGATCTGGAAAAAGCCGATGATACAGGGGTTATCTTTGTCCTTGGAACGTATGGAAAGCAAACTGTTTGTTGCGGTGCTTTGCGCCCTTTCAGTAAAAATCAGGTCGAACTGAAACGGATGTTTGTAAGGAAATTATTCCGTGGAAAAGGGTTTTCCAAAAAGCTGTATTACTACATTGAAAACCAAGCCAGAGGAAAAGGTTTTGGGCAAATCATCCTCGAAACCGGGGAGAAACAACACGAAGCGATCGGACTTTATAGAAACCTTGGATTTACTCCAATCGAAAAATTTGGGGAGTATGTCGATGATCCCAACAGTTTGTGCTTTGCGAAAGAAATAATAATCAACTGCTAAACCTGTAGCCAATCCCTGATTCTGTATTAAGTAACTTGGGTTTTGCCGGGTCATCTTCAACCTTTTTGCGTAATTGGGCAATGAAAACCCTTAGGTATTGAGTCTGTTCAACATATCCCATTCCCCAAACTTCCTTCAAAATGTATTGATGGGTCAGAACCCTGCCTTCATTTTTTGCTAAAAGGGCTAACAAAGAAAATTCGGTAGCGGTTAGTTTCAAAATCTCATTGTTCTTACGCGCGACGTGGTTGGCTAAATCGATAGTTAATGAACCGAATTCCAAAATTGGTTTGTCTGAAATATCCTGGCTTTGGCGAATGGCGACCCTGATCCGGGCCAACAATTCGCCGGTACGAAAGGGCTTGGTCAGGTAATCGTTTGCCCCCAAGTCCAGCGCTTTTACAATATCATCTTCTGAATTTCGCACAGAAAGGATAATGATGGGTTTGTTATACCATTCACGGAGCTTTTTAAGAATATCGAGACCGTCGGAATCGGGCAAACCCAAATCGAGGATGATTAATACCGGGTTCACTGTGGTTGCCAGTATTAAACCTTCTTTCCCTGTAGATGCTTCAGAAATTTTATATCCGTTCGCTGAGAGGGTTATCTCAAGTAAACGGCGTATTTGAACTTCATCATCAATAATCAGTACGGTGCTTTCTACGATCATTTTTATCCTTTTAAATTATTGACCAAGTTCCGAAATTTTTACCGGAATTCTTATAGTAATTATTGCGCCTCCATTCTGCCGATTCTCAGCAATTACCTTGCCTTGATGCGCCTCAATAAACCCTTCAACGATTGACAATCCTAAGCCAGTACCTCCGGCGGTGGCATCTTTCCCCCGATAAAACTTATTAAAAATGGATAATAATTCCGATTCGGGAAACCCTTTTCCCCTATCCATTACCTGTATAGAGAGTATGCCCTGATCGTAAAAAAACTTAAGCCGTATATTCGTTCCTGTTGGAGCATTTTGTGTCGCGTTAAGAATTAAATTGTGTAAAGCCTGTTCAATAAGACCAAAATCGATAAATACCAATGGCATATTTGCCGGTATAACTGTCGATAACTTAAACGACTGTAATTCATACTTCAGGTTATCGGCTACTTTATTTGCCAAATCGTGAACATCGCACCAATCAGGGCGCGGTGTTATACGGCCTGTTTCAAGACGTGACATATTCAGCAGGTTTTCAATTAGCCGGTTGAGCCTGACTGAGGCAATATTGATTTCAGCATACAATTCTTTCCTTGTCTCTTCAGGATATCCCTGAGATAAAAGAGTATCAGAAGCCCCCATGATGGTGGCTACCGGGATACGCAACTCGTGTGAAATTGAATTGAAAAGCGTTTTATACAGTTTATCCGACTCATTTAAAATATAAGCTTTCCGGGCTGTGTCACGTAAAAACTCACGCTCATATTTACCGGAAATTTGAGAAATAAATGCTTCCCAAAATTGATCTTCACCTTGGGTAAATGTTTTTATATGCTTAACGGCAATTACACCCATATTTTCGCTTTTACCGGTTAAGGGATAAAAAGTATAATCAGTTGACGGTAAGGTGTCGGTGTGTTTCCCCGCTTTAGATGAATGGCGGAAAACCCATGCCGCGATGCTTAACTCATTTTCAGAAAGTTTTATATTCGTGTCGTGCCGAACCTGTGTTTCAAGCTGGTTCAATTCATTTTTCAGAAGGATGGCGCATTCAAGGTTGAAATTCTTTTGAATATATTTTATCGCAACGGTTAATACCTCATCAATCCCTGACGCGATATTTAAATCACGGGTAAGTTGATAAAGGGAGTGAGTACGTTCTTCACGGATACGAATTTTCTTTTCCTGGTTACGAACCCTCGAAGTTAAAACACCGTTGAGTAAAGCGATAATAAAAAACATGATAAGCATCAACACGTCAACAGGTTGCGCGATATGTAGTTTGAAATATGGAGGGATGAAAAAAAAGTCCCAAATCAGGGCGCTTAATGTTGCTGCCAGTAAAATTGGCCCGGTGCCATAAAAAATGGCCAGAATTGACACCAAAAACAGCAACCCAAAAGAAACTGCCTGATAACCAATAATGTCTTTTATGAGATAACAACCAATCGACGTAATGATAACGATAAGGGAAATGATCAGATATTGCTGGATAGTTGAAGTAAAAGAGGGAATTGAAACCCTTTTCTTAAAATGGTCTTTAGCTTGATTATCAGACCCAAGAATAAAAACATCAATGTTACCGCTAAATTGTATCAACCGGTTTACAAAATTACCAAGCCTGAACATTGAAAGCAGGTTACGTACCCGTGGTTTTCCTACAATTATATGGGAAACATTTTCTTTTTGAGCAAAATCAACAATCGCTTTTACAATATCATAATTGGTAATAATCCTGAATTTAATACCCAGCTGTTTCGCTAGATTGATGTTTTTATCAAGCTGTTCGCGTTCTTTGTTTGTTAACTGGTGTGAGGTTTCGACGTAAAGGGCCTGAATATTGGCGCCCATTGAATAGGAAAGGTTTTTTGCCCAGCGCAACAATTTGGTCGATTGCTGACTGTAATCCATTGCAACCAGAAGGTGCAATCCCGATTTCCAGGGGCCACGGATGCGCTTGTGCTGCATGTAGTCGTGAAGCTGCTTGTCTACCCGGTCGGCAACAATTCGAAGCGCCATTTCACGCAACGCAGTAATATTCCCCTTGCGAAAAAAATTCTCAACGGCTTCAAGCGATCGTTCCGGAGAATAAACCTTTCCTTCTGAGAGCCTTTGAAGTAATTCACCCGATGTAAGGTCAACCAACTCAACTTCATCGGCATTTTCAAAAATTTCGTCAGGCAGGGTTTCCCGTACCCTGATGCCGGTAATTTGTGCAACTGTTTCAGAGCGGCTTTCGAGGTGCTGAACGTTGAGGGTAGTGTAAACATTGATCCCATTTTCGAGAATCTCCATCACATCCTGAAACCGCTTGGTGTGACGGCTCCCCGGTGCATTGGTATGTGCCAGTTCATCGACCAAAACAATTTGCGGTTTGCGGGCAATGATGCCATCAAGGTCCATCTCCTGAACTGCAGTTGTTTTGTAATTGTAATCCAACCGCGGAATAGTCTCAAACCCTTTAACCAATGCCATGGTCTCTTTTCGGTTGTGGGTTTCGATGTATCCAATAATAATGTCGTTGCCTTTTATCTTTTCAGCATGGGCAGCTTGAAGCATGGTGTAGGTTTTGCCCACACCGGCGCACATTCCGAAAAATATTTTCAGTTTGCCCCGTTTACTTTTTTCTTCTTCATCTTTGAGAGAAGCTAATAGTTCATCGGGATTTGGGCGGTTTTCTTCGTACATGGTTAATTCATTCTATCAACCTCTAAATTTAGCAATAATACATTTACCCTTTCTTCACCCAGAACTAAAAACTGCGGCGAATCAGTAAGTTCTTTCACCTTTTGAATCAATTTTTGTTTTTGATCGGAATCGAACCCTCGGACTTTGGCTATACGCTCTACTTGAAGCAAGGCTGCTTTTGGTGAAATGTGCGGGTCGAGACCGCTTGCCGAGGCAAATAGCATCTCCGAAGGGACTTCGGTCAGGCTGTCGAGCTGGTTAAAGCTGATGAAATGCTGTTTCCGTTCTTCCACAATATTTTTCAGCTTGTCGTTGGTCAATCCATAGTTCGATCCTCCCGATGGTAGCGGATTATACGACGTTGCTGACGGGCGGCCCATAAAGTAAATGATGCTGTCAAATTGCTGTCCTATTAGCTCGCTACCAATAGTTTTGTCACCCTCAACAATCAGGCTCCCGTTAGCCTTTTGCGGAAAAGCAACCTGTGCAATTCCGGTTATCAAAAGCGGGTAAACAATTCCTGTTAGTATGGTGAAAAACAGGAATATTTTCAGTGATATAATTATTGTTTTCATCTTTTTGTTTTTCACAGGTTAATGAGCAGATCGATCAGTTTGATCCCGATGAATGGTGCGACAATCCCTCCCAATCCGTAGATAAACAGGTTGCGGGTTAATGCCACACTGGCCGAAACCGGACGATAACGTACGCCTTTCAATGCCAGCGGGATCAACATCACTATAATTAATGCATTAAATATAATAGCACTCAGAATGGCGCTTTGCGACGAACCAAGTCTCATAACATTCAATGCTGAAAGAGGTCCAACTCCATTCGTTCCGGCATAGAGCGATACCGCAATAGCAGGAATAATGGCAAAATATTTCGCCACGTCGTTGGCTATACTGAAGGTGGTTAGCGCTCCGCGTGTCATCAGCAGTTGCTTTCCTACTTCCACTACTTCAATCAATTTTGTGGGGTTACTGTCAAGATCGACCATATTACCGGCTTCACGTGCAGCTTGGGTGCCAGAGTTCATGGCAATACCTATATCTGCCTGAGCCAATGCAGGTGCATCGTTGGTGCCATCGCCAATCATACCCACCAAATGACCGTTGGCTTGTTCTTCGCGAATACGTTGCAATTTATCTTCGGGCTTTGCTTCGGCCATAAAATCATCGACACCTGCTTCTGCAGCAATAGCAGCAGCTGTTAAAGCATTATCGCCGGTAATCATTACGGTTTTAATACCCATTTTTCGCAATTCAGCAAAACGTTGTTTTATACCCCCTTTAACTATGTCTTTAAGATGAATGACGCCAAGAATCCTGCTATCTTCTGCAACGACCAAAGGTGTCGCCCCTTGTCGGGCAATTTCAGAAACAATATCCTGAATTTTTTGGGGGTAGAAACCATTGTTGTTTTGCACAAAATTGCGGATAGCTTCCGATGAGCCTTTTCTTACATGGAGCGTTTTACCATCCGAATTTGTATAATCGACACCACTCATTCTCGATTGAGCCGTAAATGGGACAAATGTTGCATTCAACTGATGTACTTCACGACCTCGGATATTGAATTTTTCCTTAGCAAGTACCACGATTGAACGCCCTTCGGGTGTCTCGTCCGATAAGGATGAAAGCTGGGCAACATCGGCAAGTTCTTCAATGGTAACCCCGTCGGCAGGTACGAAGTTGGTGGCCATACGGTTTCCAAGTGTGATCGTTCCGGTTTTGTCGAGCAGGAGTACATCCACATCGCCAGCAGCCTCAATGGCGCGTCCGCTGGTGGCAATCACATTCCGTTGCAGCAAGCGGTCCATACCGCTGATCCCGATGGCGCTCAACAATCCGCCAATAGTTGTCGGAATCAGACAAACCAACAGGGCGATTAAAACGGGAAGTGTCAGGTTTTGCGACTGTGGTAATCCAGAAGCCGAAAGGCTGTACCCAAAGAAAGCAGGAAGGGTAACCACTGCTAACAAGAAGATAATCGACAAGCCAGAAAGAAGTATGGAAAGCGCAATTTCGTTAGGTGTTTTCTGGCGTTTAGCACCTTCAACCAATGCAATCATACGATCGATAAACGTGTTGCCGGGTTCGGATGTGATTTGAATAAGGATACGGTCACTGATTACTTTTGTACCGCCAGTTACTGCCGAACGGTCGCCACCGCTTTCACGGATTACCGGGGCCGATTCACCGGTAATGGCCGATTCGTCAACGCTGGCAATGCCTTCAATTACTTCACCATCGGAAGGAATTACATCACCCGCTTCGCAAATCACAATGTCGCCTTTTTTCAGTTCGGTGGCAAAAGCAGCGACTTCTTGTTTTCCGACAAGTTTGCGTGCTTTGGATTGTGTGCGGTTCTTCCTAAGGCTTTCGGCTTGTGCTTTACCACGGCCTTCGGCTATAGCTTCCGAAAAATTGGCAAACAGTACGGTAAACCAAAGCCATATTGCTATTTGAAGGTTGAACGAAGAGAAGTTGCCCTGCAAACCACCAGAAATAACAATTACTGTTGTAAGAACTGCCCCTAATCCTACGATGAAGATGACGGGGTTTTTGATCAATGCCACAGGGTTTAGTTTAATCACGCTGTCTTTGGCTGCCTGCAACAGCAATGCTTTATTGAACAGGCTTATATTTTGCTTTGTACTCATAATTTTAATTTGAAAATGTGAGAATTTGAAGATTTGAAAATGAAAGAACAATTTGAAAATATGTTGATTTGAAGATTTGAAAATGTCGTTTTCGTAGTAATGGTCATCAATTTTCAAATTGGTACATTTTCAATTTTTCAAATTCATCATTAAATGTTCAACGATAGGCCCCAGCGATAATGCGGGGAAGAATGTTAGTCCGCCAACAATCAGGATTACCCCAATTAGCAACCCGATAAAGAGCCAGTTGTCGGTGTGAAAAGTTCCTGATGAAAATGGTGTTATTTTCTTTTGGGCCATACTCCCTGCAATGGCAAGTACTGGGATAATTACCCCAAACCGGCCAATCAACATCCCAATTCCCAAGGTGAGGTTATAGAAAACGGTGTTGGCATTCAATCCAGCAAAAGCGCTTCCGTTGTTCCCGGCAGCAGAACTGAAGGCGTACAGGATTTCGGAAAAACCATGGGGGCCGGAATTATTAAGGCTCGAAAGCCCAACATGGCTCACCGATGCATACCCCGAGAAAACCAGAATCACAAAACTTGGGGCAAGAACGGCTATCATAGCCATCTTCACTTCGAATGCTTCAATCTTTTTCCCCATGTACTCAGGTGAACGGCCAACCATTAACCCGGCAATGAAAACGGTAAGGATAATGAAGATGACCATTCCGTACAGACCCGCGCCAACACCGCCAAAAATCACTTCGCCCAGCATAATGTTGATCATGGCAATCATCCCGCTCAAGGGCGAAAGGCTGTCGTGCATGGCAATGACCGATCCGTTTGAAGCCGCCGTTGTCGATGTTGACCAAAGAATGCTGTTGGTGATTCCAAAGCGGGTTTCTTTGCCTTCCATCAGTGAAAGATTTCCAAAGACCGGGTTCGACGCGTATTCTGCATGAAGCGAAACGCCCAACCCCACAAGCAATAAAATCATCATAGCCGTGAAGATTGTCCAGCCCTGCCGTGTAGAGCCAACCATTTTTCCATACGTATAAGTTAGCGCAGCCGGGATCAACAAAAGAGCCAACATTTCAAGCAGGTTACTGAATGGCGTCGGGTTTTCGAACGGATGGGCACTGTTGGCATTGAAGAATCCGCCTCCGTTGGTACCCAGTTGCTTTATGGCAATCTGCGATGCAGCCGGCCCCGAAGGGATTACCTGTTCTGCTCCCTGTAAGGTTTGAATGGTTTCGTAACTATTGAAGTTTTGCACAACACCTTGTCCAACCAGTACAATTGCAAGTAAGATTGAAAGCGGCAAAAGTACATACAGAGTTGAACGGGTAAGGTCGACCCAAAAATTTCCAAGCTTGTCGGTCGTCCGGCGCGAAATACCTTTAATCAGAGCCAATAGTACAGCGATTCCGGTTGCCGCGCTTACAAAGTTCTGGACGGTCAACCCAACCATCTGCACAAAAAAGCTAAGGGTGGTTTCGCCTGCATAGCCCTGCCAGTTGGTGTTGGTCATAAAGCTAACAGCTGTATTGAAAGCCGAGTGCCACGAAACATTGGATAACGGAGCAGGGTTCAATGGCAAAATTGCCTGAGTAAGTTGGATGAGGAAAACGAACAGAAACCCAATCAAGTTGAACATCAGCAGTCCAAAGGTGTACGATTTCCAATTGGTCTCTTCATTCGGATCGACTTTGATGAACCGGTAAGTGAGTCTTTCGAGCCAGCCAAACACAGGTTTCATAAAATGATTTCTACCCGTGAATACCAAATTCATATAATTGCCTAATAAAGGTGTTAAACCTATTAATAAGGCAATAAATAGAATAATTTGAATTGAATCAAAAATTGTCATTTACTATTTTTATAAAAATTGTCTAACTTCAAAAGATAACCGATCAAAAGACCAATTGCCGTTAATAGGATCATTCCTCCGAAATATTTTAATAAATCAAAAAAACATTCCATGATATTAGAATTTTTCAGGTTTGATAAGTGAATAAAACAGGTATCCAAGAATTATCAGAGCAATAACA
>Ga0209373_10003115_pt1 | contig 15741 bp, 9 predicted proteins | sample Higcelweek5metaG_FD_187173 | JGI IMG/M metagenome (GOLD analysis project Ga0209373, IMG submission 187173) | Freshwater pond sediment microbial communities from the University of Edinburgh, under environmental carbon perturbations - High... | ecosystem: Environmental > Aquatic > Freshwater >...
GGTCGCGCCAGCCGCCTCCCAGAGGGCGGACGATTGCGTTCAGAGAATCGGGATGGGTCGCGGCCTCGACCAGACGGCGGTTGTCCTCGGGCAAAACCCAGCTTGGCCGCGCCTCGATCTGCCGCCACGTCGCCTCAATGGCCCGCAGGTCGGGATAGGCCATCGGAACGCCATGTCGAAACCCCAGCCCGTGACGAGCGGCGCGTAGTAGCGGGCTCAGATCCCGCCCCGCTGGACAGAGGACATGGCACCGAGCCTCGGCAAACCCTGCCGGCCGGTCGCGGCGATGGCGGTGCAGACGGCCGATCCGTTGCAGCAGAACATCGGCCGGGCACAGGTCGGTGATCAGCAGATCGCAATCGATGTCCAGACTCTGTTCAACCGTCTGAGTCGCGACCAGAACCACCGGTTCCGCCGATCCTTTGCCGAACGAATCTTCCACAACCCTATCGAGCGCGACACGGTCGGCCGGGGCAAAGCGGGCATGATGGGGGGCGGCGTGCCCTTCACAGCGGAAGATCAGCCCGTCCGCACCCTCCAGCCCTTCCAGCACCTGCTGCACCGCCAGCGCGCCGGCCACCGTGTTGCGGAGAACCAGCACCCGCCCCCCGGCCCGCGCCGCCGATAACGCCAGCGAGGCCACCGCCTCGGGATCGTCGATCGCGGGTTCCGCTTGCATCGCGACCCGCTTTGCCGGCCGAAGCTCGGCTCCCCCGGTCAGCGGACGCGGGGCGGACTCGCCGTCACAGGTCAGGGCCGGGTAAGGCTGGATTTCCGCCAGATCGAGCGGCGGCGGGGCCGAACGGCGGAACAGCCGCGCCGCCATCGCCGCCCCGAGGGTTGCCGACATCAGCAGGACGTGGCCCCGCGTCTCGCGCATCAGCTCCAGCAGAGTTACAAGCAAACGGCCCATATAAGGATCGCTACTATGGACCTCGTCAACAACTAAAAGATGGCGTGTCAGTGCCGCTGCCCGTAAATGAGCATGCTTGACTTTGAGCGCCGCCATCAAAGCCTGATCGATCGTCCCGACCACGATTGCCCCGGCCAGGAAACGCTTGGCATTCTCCGCCGCCCAGCCCCGCGCCGGAAAATCTTCACTGTCGGGCCATTGGACCTCAAAGCGGCTCAACAGCGTGCCATCGATATCATCGACTCGCAGATAGCCGGGCACCGCCAGCAGCACCGCTGGGGCTGCGGCTCCGAATACCCGCTGCATTGCCTGATGAACCCGGCGATGAATCTGGACTGCGGCCGAGCGGGTCGGAAGGGCGAAGTAGATCCCATCGACCGCCCCCATCCTGAAAAGGTGCAGAAAATGGATCAGCGCCGCCTCGGTCTTGCCGCTGCCGGTCGCCGCTTCGATCAGGGTCAGACTGCCCGATTTCGGAACAGCCAGGGTGGCGAGAGCCTGCTGGGCCGGGGTCGGGATCGCCTCAGCGCCAAGCAGCCGCTCGACGGCATCCGCACTCAACGCCATCCGCGCCCCTGTCGGGTCAAGCCCGAGACGGGCCAGGATTTCCGCAGCCCGCTCCCGGGCAAAGTTCATGCGGTCGGCAATTTGGTCCGGGGTTGCGAAAGGGAAGAAGGCTTCGTCCGAGGCAATCCAGTCGGCCAGACTGACCAACCCGGCGAATCCATGCTGAAACCCCGCCAACTCCGGCAAGGGTTCTCCGCCGGGTGCGAAGGCGAGCGGAAACCAGGCTTCGGCCAATTGGCTCAGATCCCGGATCCAGCCGATCGGATCCTGATCTGGTGTTGCCTGCCACAAACGGGCGTGCAAAGAGGAGGTCGCGTCAGGACAAACCGGCGTCCCATGATGGGACAGGCTGGCGAGGAGAAGACCAACCAGCGTTCGCTGATCATCGACCCAGGCGGTCATTTCAGACCACCGGAGAGCCGGCAACGCGTCCTTCACCAGCGGCGGACAGAGCAGCGCCAGAGCCGGCCGGACATGTCCCGCCCGACCACGCTGGAAACCGTGGTTGGCCTTGCCGATATCATGCAGCATCGCCAGCCAGGAGAGGCGTTCGACTTGAAATGGGTCGAGATCCTCCCCCCCACCGAAGGCGGCAAGGCGGCGGCGGAGGGTGGCCTGGGACAAGAGTCCCCGAAAGACCGCGCCGACATCGCAGCAATGGGCGGCCAGGGGATGCCAGAGGACGGTCTCGCCCTCCACGCGATATTTGCCCCAAAGCCTAGGCAGGGGAGGCACGTCTCTTTCCATATGGCCTCGCATACAGAATCTTAAAAATACATTCTTCATCCTTCAGTTGATTGGGTCGAGCCTGAAAAAGCTACTTTTTGAATTCGGGGATTGAGGCGGGCTCCCGCCCGCACCCGGTCGGGGCGATGCCCCGAACCCCCTTTTTTTCAAAAAAGCAGGGGTTTGGGGACGCCAGTCCCCAAGCGGGGTTTGGGGCAGCAGCCCCAAAAGACAATCCCGATTTGTCGCGCGACATTGTCAATATGGACTGGGGATTTTTCTACCGTCGTCTGCTTCAGTCTACAGACTGGACTAAGCGGGACACGGGACACTTAGCGGATTGCTAAGTCGCTAAAGTCTTTGGCGTCCCCACGGGGATTCGAACCCCGGTTACCGCCGTGAGAGGGCGGAAATATACGTCAACCGCTGTCCAGCTTCATCTGCAATATAATTGATAATCATCAATAATTATTGCCCATCTGTCTACCGTTATCTACCCTGATCCACAGACGGATACGGGACACAGACGGGACACAAGTGGTTCCACTGGTCCTGAGCAGCGACGGAGGTGAGCGGATGACTCGGGCAAAATCATCGACCTTGGCCGTCAAAAAGACCCGGCTGGCCCTGCCCGTGGCGCGGAAGCCGATCTTCGAAAGCTTAGGGGGCGGAACCAGCGTTGGCTATCGCCGCAACAACGGGGCCGGAACGTGGGTGGTTCGCAAAGCGGACGGCAAAGGTGGATCGACACAGCGGGTTATCGGCACAGCCGACGATTACGAGGACGCGGACGGGGAACGGATTCTGTCCTGGGCACAGGCCCAAGCGAAGGCGCTGGAAACAGCCGCCACCGAGGCCGATGTATCGCCGGTCGGTCGGATGACTGTTGCCGCCGCCCTGGAGGCCTACGCCGATGATCTGACCGCCCGGCGCGGGGATTTAGCCAATGTTGCCCGGGTCCGCCGTCACATCCCCGACCGGCTGGCCGACAAGCCGGTGATCGAATTGACCGCCGCCGATCTGCGGAAGTGGCGGGACGGACTGTTGAAGACCCTAGCTCCGGCGACCATCAACCGGACGTGTAACGGCCTTCGTGCCGCGCTGGAACTGGTGGCGCACCACAATGAGCGGATCACCAACGCCAATGCCTGGAAACACGGCCTCGCCGGTTTGCCCGACGCGGAGACGCCCCGTAATGTGATCCTGTCGGATGAGGTGGTGGGGCTGATCGTCCGAGCCGCCTATGGGCTGTCTCCTGAATTCGGGCTGTTGATTGAAGTGGCCGCTGTCACGGGGGCGCGATACAGCCAGATCGCCGGCCTGACCGTTGCTGACATGTTGCCGGGCGACCGGCTCAACATGCCGACCAGCCGCAAAGGGAAGGGAACAAAGAAGGTTTTACGCCGATCCACGCCGATCCCCTCCGGTCTGGCGCTCAAGCTGGCGGGGGCAGCCCAAGGGCGAGGGGAGAACGAACCGCTCCTTCGGAAGCCATCGGGGGCGCCCTGGTCGAAGAGTGACCATTACCGCCTGTTTGGACAGGCTGTTGCCGCTTCCAGGCTCTCGCCTGATGACATCGGGCCTTATGAAATGGATGACGTCACTCTTTACGCTCTGCGGCATTCCTCGATTGTTCGCGCCCTGTTGCGCGGGGTGCCGGTCCGGGTGGTCGCGGTTCAGCATGACACCTCGGTTGTGATGATCGAGCGCAACTACTCCGCCCACATGGCTGACCATGCCGACGCCCTGGCGCGGGTGGGGATGCTCGATATCGACGGTGGAGCCGGCGGGAAAACAGTGGTTTCGCTCCGCAAGGTATAAGCAATGCGCATACCGGATATGTCTTTCTGTTCTGATAATCAATTTCCCCAGCAAACACTGGAGATTTCGCTCCGAGAACAATCAAATCTTATCAATTCTTAGGAGAAATATGAGTTTTTGAAATAATGGGGCGAAGATGACGATCTGTGCAGAAAATTTAAAACGGCGTAGTCTGCCCTGAGATCCATCTGGACATGAGGCAAAAGGAAATGTCTGAGCCGTTGCAACCATTGGCCTATTCCGTCCCGCAGGCCGTGACTGTGTCCGGCCTGAGCCGCGCGTACCTCTATCGCTTGATCCGCGAAGGTGCGCTTCGATCCGTTAAGATCGGTGGTCGGCGGCTGGTCCCTGCCGAGGCCCTGAAGGAGTTGCTTAAAGCCAGCTAAACAAAAAAGCCGGGGTTTTAACAACCCCAGCCTTTTCAACTTTTGGCACGAGCTTTGTGCCGGCAAGCTTCGAGGCTCGTACCATACTCTCTGAGGAACGGTATGAGAAAAACTCATTCGCGTCAAGGTACGCGTTCGCCCAAAAGCATTGATTTCGACGCCGTCAACAATGCTGCCCTAGCGGTGCTGCCAGCGCTCGCTTCCCGTTGGATGTCTGACGGGTACCGACGCGGCACCGAATGGATTGCTCGCAATCCCCGTCGCAATGACCGCAAGCCGGGGTCGTTCTCTGTCAACTTGACCTCCGGCCGCTGGGCCGATTTCGCCACCGGAGACCGGGGTGGCGATGTCGTGTCACTCGCTGCTTATCTCGCCGGTTCTAGCCAAATCGAGGCCGCCCGCGCCCTCTCCCTCATGCTGGGGATCAACAGCTATGAATAACATGTTCGCTCCGTTGAGCCCGGCCGAAATTGCGCTGGAAACCAAGGCTGAGACCTTGGGTACTGCCGAGAACTGGACCCCCGTTGTCCCGGTCCCAGATGACGCGCCGATGACCAATTTTAGGCATCCCCGTCTGGGATTCCCGAATTCGCACTACATTTATCAAAACGCGTTTGGCGTCACTCTCTTTTATATTTGTCAGTTTGATACGGAGCATGGGAAGCAGATCCTGCCCTGTTCTTTCTGCGAATCGAGCGACGGTCACCGCGAATGGCGGTGGAAGAGCGTTCCGACGCCTCGGCCGCTGTTCGGTCTGGCTGAATGGCTCATGTCCCCGGCCGCTACGGTACTTATCACTGAGGGCGAGAAGACTGCCGTCGCCGCTGCCGAGATGTTCCCCGACATGGTTGTAATGACCAGTCCCGGCGGAGCAAAAGCCGCCGGCAGAGCCGACTGGAGGCCGCTGGTGGATCGTAATGTGGTGGTCTGGCCCGACCATGACGAACCGGGCAGGGCCTACGCCGCCGACGTCGTCCGGCTCACCCTCGCCGCTGGTGCGGTCCATGTCGCGGTGGTGACCGTGCCCGAGGTTTTCCCTGCCGGTTGGGATCTGGCCGACCCGATCCCCGAAGGTTGGGATGCCGACCGGCTGCGCGATCTGCTGGCCAGTGCCGAGATGATTGAGGGCGAAGAGGAAGCGTGGTCTGCCCCCGATATGACCCTCTTCAATGCCAGTCGCCGGCCTGCCCCGCCCCTCCCTCTGGACGTTTTCGGCCCGTGGCGCCCCTGGGTCGAGGCCGTGGCGGAAGGCACCTCCTCACCGGCTGATTACGCCGCCTGCGCCCTGTTGGCCGGAGCCGCCAGCCTGATCGGCAATGCCCGCGGGGTCAGTCCCTGGCACAGCTGGAAAGAGCCCTGCGCCTTGTGGGTCGCCTTGGTTGGCTCGCCGTCTTCCGGCAAGAGCCCGGCGATTGATCCAATTGTGGGGATGCATCGCCAGCTTGAGGCCGACCTGCTTGCCCCCTACGAAGACGAGATTCGGTGCTGGCGCGGGCAGATGGAGGCGGCGAAGTGCATCCGCGAGAACTGGCAGATTGAAGTTAAGACTGCCACCAAGCAGGGAACGCCACCTCCCGATATGCCGCTGGGTGCCGTCGAACCCGACAAGCCGGCCCGTCCCCGGCTGGCCGTCAGCGACACCACCCCCGAAGCCCTGACGACGATCCTCGCCGGACAGCCGCGTGGATTGTTGGCTTGCCGTGATGAGCTGTCCGGCTGGCTCGGCTCGTTTGATCGGTATGGCGGGTCCGGCGGGGAGCGGGCCTTCTGGCTCGAAGCCTTCGGCGGGCGGACGTTTGTTCTGGACCGGGTCAAGCTGGAACCCCCCCTTTGTATTCCTCATTTAACGCTTTCTCTGTTGGGTGGGATTCAGCCGGATAAGCTCGTCAGTGCGTTGATGAGGGGCGACGATGACGGACTCGCCGCGCGGATGTTGATGACGTGGCCGGAACCGGTTCGGCCTGCCCGTCCCCGATTAGTTATCGATGAAGCTGCCGCGCTGGCCGCGATGCAGCGATTGATCGGGCTGACCATGGGCTCGGATGAACACGGCAGTCCGGCCCCGGTCGTGTTACCCCTGGCTGACGATGCTGCCGACCTGTTCGAAGGGTGGCGAGCCCTGCATGCCGAAGAGGCCGAGACCGTTTCCGGCTTGCTGTCCTCCCATCACGGCAAGCTGCCGGGTTTGGTACTGCGGCTCTCGCTGGTGCTGGAATTGTTATGGTGGTCGTGGGGTAGAGCGATCCAGCCCCCGGCTGCCGTGTCGGCCCGGGCTTTGGCCAGGGCTACCGGGCTGGTGGATCATTATTTCCTTCCGATGGCCGAGCGGTGCTATGGCGATGCGGCGATGCCTGAGGCCGAACGGCTGGGGGCGGTGTTGGCCCGCTGGATCCTTCGGGAGCGGCCTGAGGTGGTCAACGCCCGCGACATCCGCCGCACAGCGCGTCTGCCCGGCTTGAGGGATGCGGCCAAGACCAGACTTGCCCTCGATGTTCTGGTGGAAGCCGACTGGCTGCGGCCGGCCCCTTCGCGTGGGGGGAGCGGCCATGGGCGCCAGAGGGAGGATTATGCCGTCAACCCCAGACTCCGGGGCGTGTGATAAGGTGCCTTCGGGATAAGCGTGCCTGTGCCAATAGCGCCGATAGTGCCGTTAGTTCGATCTCGGGGGCTTTTGGCACTATTGGCACTATTGGCACGAATGGCACGGGCATAGAAACCCACCCAGAGACCCAGCCTGCTGCCGGACTGATCCGAGTTCATGGGCCGATTATGGGCAGATCGAGCCCCCTGGATCGTGGCGCAAGCCTTCGTTCAGAGCGCATGGGGTGTCGGCTGGGAGTAGGTTGCCGAGAAAATCGTATCCGCCAGCCATCGCTTAAAGTCCGGGTTGTCGCTGAACTGCCTGAACAGTTCAGTATCATCCTTCATGAGGCTGATGATAACTGCCCCCAAAGCCTTGTCATGCTCGATACGGGCGTTCTGTTTGTCTGAGTTTTGTTTTGCATTCTGATAGGCGGCATTGGCGGCGACCTTGTTCGGGATTTCGGTCGCGATCAGGTGCCGGATACGGTCGCCGTCCTCCCAGGTGATATTCCCAAACAAGTCGTTGAATCCCTGGATGATGTGGGAGAGTCGGTCGAGGTCCGGTTCCGTCCTCTGCCCGCCACCGTCGGTGGAGACGGGGTCGATCTCCGCGTTCTGGTCGGTCAGCAGAATGCGCTGTACCGCCTGTTTCTCAACCCGATAGCTGTCCATGTCGATGGCGTCGAGAATGCCTTTCGACAGGTCTTCGTCGCGCGGCGCCGGTAATTTCGGGATCAGGAAAGTGAGGAAGATCGAAAGCTTTTCCCACGCCGCATTCGTGAAGGGCAGGATCGAGGAGATAAAGGCATAGGTTCGGGCAAAGGCCTTCGCGGTTCCCTTGAAATCGATCTGCCCCTCTTCGTCGAGGTCCGCAATAAACCTATCGACGCATTCATCCAGAATAGGGTCCAGACGGTCACGGTCGGCCCCCGCCAGATAGAGTTCAACAAGCTGGTCAATCTGGCTCGTCTGGTAGAGTTGATAGCCGTCGAGCCTCGCCTTCAGATCGTGCAGGCGGTTGGGGTCGGTTTCGTCACTCAGGATGGTGGTACGGAAAAAGGTATCGAAAGAGGCCCGGATCGTCTCCGTGTCGTTCATGAAATCGAGTACGAAGGCATCATGCTTTTTCGGATGCGCCCGATTCAGCCGTGACAGTGTCTGCACTGCCTTGATGCCCGACAGCGTCTTATCAACATACATCGTGTGCAGCAGGGGCTGATCATAGCCGGTTTGGAACTTGTCGGCGCAGATCAGGAAACGATACGGGTCGGTCTCGATCTGGTCGACGATCTCCTGCGACGGAAACCCGTTCAGGCTGGCTTCGGTGACTTTGACGCCGCCGAATTCATGTTCGCCCGAGAAGGCGACGATCGCACGGTATGGGCTCTTGCGTTCGATCAGATAGGCACTGACCGCCTGGAAATACTGGATGGCGCGCTCGATGCCGGAAGTCACCACCATCGCCCGGGCCTGACCGCCGATCTTGTTGAACGCCAGCACCTGCTCGTGAAAGTGATCGACCATGATCTCGGCCTTGAGACGGATCGCGTGGTCATTGCCTTCGACATAGCGGCGCAGTTTCTTGGTGGCGCGTTTGGTGTCGAATTCCGGGTCGGCCTCGATCGTTTTGACCAGACGGTAATAGCTGTTGACCGGGGTGTAATAGCGCAGAACATCAAGGATAAATTTTTCCTCGACCGCCTGCTTCATGGTGTAACTGTGAAACGGTCGATGTTTTATCGCGTCGCCTTCCGGGAAGGGTTCGCCAAAGATTTCCAGGGTCTTGTTCTTGGGCGTGGCGGTGAAGGCGAAATAGCTCGCGTTCGGGAGCATCTTCCGGCTCGCCATGATCGCGATGATCTTGTCCTCGACGGATTCATCCTCGCCGCCCGGTTCGACCCCGCTCAGAGCGGCATTCAGCGCGGCAGCGGCTTTGCCGCCCTGGCTGGAATGGGCCTCGTCGATGATGATTGCGAAGCGGCGGTCCCGGTGCAGGGTGCCGATGTCGTCGAGGATGAAGGGGAATTTCTGGACCGTGGTGATGATGATCTTCTTGCCGTCAGCAAGGAAGCGGCGCAGGTCGCCGGATCGTTCGGCATGTCCGACGATGGCGCCGACCTGGGCGAATTGTCGGATGGTGTCGCGGATCTGCTGGTCGAGAATCCGCCGGTCGGTCACCACCACCACCGAATCGAACACCGCTCCGGCATCGGTGGCGAGCCGCACCAACTGATGGGCCAGCCAGGCAATCGAATTCGACTTGCCCGACCCGGCCGAATGCTGGATCAGCACCCGCCGCCCCGCGCCCCGGGCCTGGGCGTCTGCCAGCAGCGTGCGGACCACGTCGAGTTGGTGAAACCGGGGGAACAGTTGGTCCCGCTTCACCTTGCCGGTTTTCGGATCGCGGCGTTCGACGATCTGGGCGTAATTCTCGACAATGTCGGTCAGGCTGGACGGGGTGAGAATCTCCCGCCAGAGATAATCCGTTTTCAGCCCGCCGGGATTGGGCGGATTACCGGCTCCGTCGTTCCAACCCTTGTTGAACGGCAGGAACCAGGAGTCTTTGCCCTTGAGATGGGTGCAGAACATCACCTGGGAATCATCGACGGCGAAATGCGCCATGCAACGGCCGAATTCGAACAGCTTCTCGCGGGGATTGCGGTCACGCCGATATTGTTCGACCGCCTCCTCGACACTCTGCTTGGTCAGGCTGTTCTTGAGTTCGAAGGTAGCGATCGGCAGGCCGTTGATGAACAGGGCCAGATCGAGCGCATGGGCGGTGTCGTCCCGGCTGTAACGCAGTTGACGGGTGACCGAGAAGCGGTTTTGCGCGAAGCGCTGCACCGCTTTGGGATTGCCGGGCGACGGGGTGCCGAAGAACAGGGCGATCTCGTGCGGGCCGTGCTTGATCCCATGGCGCAGCACGTCGATCACCCCGCGCTTGCCGATTTCGCCTTGCAGCCGGGCCAGAAATTTCTGACGGGTCGGGCTGTCGTTCTCCAGGTCGAGCGCCGCCACCAGCGGCGGCTGAGTCGCGGCGAGGAAGGCGCGGAGGTGGCCAAGATCGGCAGTCCAGGCCCGATCATAGGCCTTGGGATCCCCCGCTATCCAGGCCGGCCCCGCCGCCACAGCGGTCGGGGGGCGGATCATGGCGGCAACAATCAGGGCTTCCAGGCCCTTTTCCGAGGTATCGGTGGTCATGCTGCCGTCAGCCATCCCTGGGCCTGAAGGGTGTCATAGGCGATCCCGATCTGACGCGGGGAAAATCGGGTCTTGCGGGGGTTCCAGGCATGGACCTTCGCCACCGCCTCGGCCAAATCCGCCGCCTGTTCGCGGGTAACGACCCAATGGACGGTCGCCAGCAATTCCAGTCCAAACGGCGTCTCGAATCCCTCGACCAGCGCGCCGACCCGGTCGAAACGGACCCGGGTAGCGCCATCCGCCGCCAGAAACGCCTCGGCATCGGCCACCGCGCCGGGCACCAGTTCAAGTTGCTTGTCCGGCGCGTCACCGCCATCGTGATAGCCGGACAGCAGGTGTCCTTCGATCGCCTTCAGCACATGGCGCAGATTATCGGCATAGGGGCCGTAATGATGCTTGATGTAATGCAACCGCAACGGCTCGCCCGCCTCCTGCATGAAGTACATCAGCTTTTGCAGTTCGATCAGGGTCACGAACGGGTCCATCAGCCCGCCCAGATAGCGGTTGATCAGCACGACCAGCGCGGCCCGGCCCGGCGTCATCTTCGGCACGTCGCGCGATTGTGTTGTCGCCGGCGCGCCGGTCGGCTCGAACAGACTCACATGCAGGTCGTCGAGATCGCGCAGCGCCGCTTCGATGCGCGGGCGCACGTCGGCCCAATTCAAACCGCCAAGGCCGCTGCCCAGCGGCGGAATGGCGATAGAGCGGATACCACGCTGGCGGATTTCCTCGACCAGCGCGGACAGGCCGGACTCGATATCCTCCATCCGGCTCTTGCCCTTCCAGTGACGCTTGGTCGGGAAATTGATGATGAATTTCGGCCCGGTGAGTTGATGGGTCTCGAACACGAACATCCGGCCCGGTTGCACCTCGTCATGGGTGCAGGCGATTTGATAGGCGCGGAAATTGTCCGGATACGCATTCTTGAATTGCAGGGCAATGCCCCGGCCCATGATGCCGACGCAATTGACCGTGTTGACCAGCGCCTCGGCCTCGGCCCGCAGGATGTCTCCGCTCGTCAATTCGATCATCGCCACCCCCCTTTCAATAATACCATTCCGGCTTGACCTTGACCGGTGGTCGATGCGTCGCCTTGCCGAACGCGGCCTGGACCCGTGCGCCGATCGCTGCGGAGTGAACCCCGATTCCACGCACAAGGTCCCAGGGAAAGCCCTCATGCATCAGGAACTCGGCCTGCTTATGGTCTCGGCAGGACCGCCAGTCCCTTTGCCGAATCGCGTCCCAGTCCAGCCGCTCCAGATCCGCAAGAGTATCGTAAAAATCGGCGGCGCGGTTGGCGGCATTGATGTCGGTAAAGGCCCATTTCCGGTTGATGCGCTCCGCCCATTCGACCGCTTCCCTCAAATCGGCCATCAGATGGACCACCGGCCCCTGTCCTTCCTGATACGTGACGTTCGGGTGGTTCCGTTTGAAGATGACATAAAGCATCACCGAACGCGGGCAAAAATAGAACGGAACATAGGCGCCGACACAGGTTCCCGGATGACAGCCGACCGGAAGGTGCAGCCGGTCGGCCTTGATTTCCGCGTTGCCGATGACCGCAGCGTCCTGCCGCTTCGCCATCTCCACATCCGGCCACAGGCCCCCATCCGCGACGATCGAGGCCAGATTATCGACATGAACGATGTGGAAGATTTTCGGGGCGGCCGGAACGGGCATGGTCAGGCGGCGGCCTCCTCATCCTCGTCAATGGCGTCGTCGAGATCCTCGTCTTCCGGCTCCTCAAGCGGTTCGGGTTTGACGGTTTCCGGCAGGGTGGCCGCAACGGCCCGGACATCAAGCTTGCCGGTGACGACATCGGAAATCAGACGGGTGCGGAATTCCTGGATCAGGGCTATTTCGCGATGAATGCAGGCGATTGCAGCATCGAAGTCATGTGTTTCGGCCTTCAGTGTCTGAATTATCTGAACCTGTTCGTCAGGTTCTGGAACAGCCACCGCATAGTTTGCGACGAATTCTCGTGAAATGCGCTGTTGACCGGCTGAGCCGGTCATTGATTCCACGCCAAGACGGCGGAATTGAGTTTCAAATGTAAGCAGGTATAGGAATCTTGGTTTAAGATTGCTTGCTGCGCGCAACACGATAAATTCGGTCGACCCAAAACCGATTTCAGTCGGTAGCGCATCGAGCACCGCACCTTTTCCATTTTCGAAACAGGGGGTTATCTTGGCAAGAATTACATCATTCCGCTGAAAATACGTCAAGCCGTTAGCAACTTTTGAAATTTGAACTTGAATGCTGCCATCTATCGTTCCATCGCTACTTACTCGCTCCATTGGTAGAAATGTCGCGATTTCGTCGGCGTCGTGACTCTTGATTGCCGTTTTTGATGGATTAATCTGGCAGATGCTCTTTAATCGTTTTACCTCCCAATGCTCCGGCACATCTCCCAGCCACGGGATACCGGAGGGCTTGAGCTTCACGTTCGGGTCGAGGCCACGGGTGACGGCACGGTGAATAATCGCCTGCTTCTGCTCGTTCAGCAGCGTGATGAGCTTCTTCTTAGCGCGGATCAGCTTTGCCACCTGCCCGCCATGCCAATCCAGAAACCGCACGATCAGCCGCTGTTCTTCGAGCGGCGGATAGACCGATGGCATCTGTTTGAAGGATTCCCAATAGAGGCGGTTGCGATCTGGCACGATGCCGCGTGAAAATGTATCGACCTCATGCATGTAAGCGGAAGTTCGAAAAAGATAGGAATAATATGCCGTATCTGTTCCATGAAATGGATGTGCGACAACATAAGCTGGACTTACGAGCCCATCTACAGGAGCGATCCCAACCGCTCCTTGCCACATCCGCATCATGTTATAGGCGATATCGCCCCGCACAGCCCGCTGATATTTTGAACGGTCGGTTATTTCCTGTTTATGTATGCCATTGTCGAAATTACGGATGCGAACACCGCTCCGAAGGGAAACTTCGAGAACAGGTAAATCGGGAAAGCCGGTTTCGCGCCGGGAACCGAAGAGCCTTCCGTTACGTCGGACATCCCAATGCGCGGGCACATCGCCCAACCACGCCAGTCCGCTTGGCTTCATCTCGGGATAGGGACGCAGTGTGTCGATCATCGTCCCGCTCCGATGATAGTGGCCATCAGGCCCTCGGTTTCATGTTCCAGCGCCAGAATATCGGCGCGGATCGCCTCCAGCGGGCGCAGGGGCTGCGGCCGGTAGAAATAGCGGGTGAAGCTGATCTCGTAGCCGATCGCGGTCTTGCTCTCGTCGATCCAGGCATCGGGGGCATGGGGTAGGACTTCACGACGGATGAACGCCTCGATCCCGCCGGGCTCCTGAAGCGGCACCGTCTCGGTATCACGCAACGCGCTGTCCGGTTCGTATTCCACCACGCAGCGCTTGCCGCCGATCGTCAGCGGAACCAGCCCGCGCAACGGATCGGCCGCGACCTTGCCGGATTTATGGATGCGGCGGATGACCGGGTCGCCGGTCTCGGTGATCCGGCCCGCCTCCTTCAACGCCTTGATCTCCTTGGGGGCATAGGCGCGGGTCGGATCGATCCCGGTCGCGCGCAACGGCCGTTCGACCGTCACCTTCCAATAACCGAACGCGGCATTGTCGAAGATCCGCGACTGGTCGGTCTCCTCGAACCTCTGGAACGTCTCGACAATCCGTGCAATGTCGTCGGCACCGAGTTCGCAGTTCTTCTTGCCGAGATTCTTGCGCAGCGGTTTAAACCACGCCGTCGCGTCGATCAACTGCACCCTGCCGCGCCGATGCCCCGGCTTGCGGTTGGTCAGCACCCAGACATAGGTGGCGATGCCGGTGTTGTAGAACAGGTTCAGCGGCAGGGCGACAATCGCTTCCAGCCAGTCGTTCTCGATGATCCAGCGCCGCACATTGCTTTCGCCGCTGCCGGCATCGCCGGTGAACAGCGACGAGCCGTTATGCACCTCGGCCAGACGCGAGCCGAGCGGCGTACCGTGCTTCATCTTCGATAGCAGATTGGCCAGAAACAGCATCTGCCCGTCGCTCGACCGGGTGACGAGGCTGTACTCGGCCTCACCCGCATGCTCGATCACGAAGCGCGGATCACGCAGCCCGCCCTTGCCGCCCATCCGCTCCTGATCGCTCTTCCAGCTTTTGCCGTAGGGCGGGTTCGACAGCATGAAATCGAACTCTTTGGCGGGAAAGGCGTCGTTGGCCAGGGTGGACCATTCCGGGCCGCCAACCAGATTGTCGGCTTCCTCGCCATCGCCCTTCAGCAACAGATCGGCCTTGGCGATGGCGTAGGTTTCCGCGTTGATCTCCTGTCCGAACAGATGGGTGGAGACCTGCTTGCCCTGTCGCGCCGCCAGCGCACGCAAGGTTTCCTCGGCAACCGTCAACATGCCGCCGGTGCCGCAGGCACCGTCATACAGGAGATAGGTGCCCGAGGTGATCTGGTCGGCGATGGGGGTGAAGATCAACTCGGCCATCAGCTTGACCGCGTCGCGTGGGGTCCAGTGTTCGCCCGCTTCCTCGTTGTTCGCCTCGTTGAAGCGACGGACCAGTTCCTCGAAAATCGTGCCCATGGCGTGGTTGTCGAGGCCGGGATGCTTGACCGAACCGTCGCCGTTCAACACTGGGGCGGGGCCGAGATTGACCGAGGAATCGAGGAATTTCTCGATCAGTGTGCCCAGTACGTCGGCCTTCGACAATTTGGGGATTTGATTGCGGAATTCGAAATTGTCGAAAATTTCCTGCACGTTCGGCGAGAAGCCATCGAGAAAGGCTTCGAAATCGGCTTTCAGCTGGGCCTGACTCGTCCGATTGCGCAGGTCGCGCAGGGTGAAGCGCGCGGTGTTGTAAAAGGCCTGTCCGGCGGCTTGGCGCAGGGCGGCATCCTGGTTGGTGATCCCCGCCCTGTCGAGGTTGTCCTTCATCGACAGCACGGCTTGTTTCGTCGGTTCCAGCACGGCGTCGAGGCGGCGCAAAACGATCATTGGCAGGATCACATCGCGGTATTTGCCCCGCACATAGAGGTCGCGGAGAACATCATCGGCGATGCCCCAGATGAAGTTGGTGATCCAGTTTAAATCGCCGTTGCTCATATCCGTTCCTGTCTTCCCTGTCCGTCACGGCGCCAAGAACAGCGCATCGGTCTGTCTCTTCACCACGGTGGTGGCGCCGAAAAAATGCCGCCATGCCCCCGGTTGGGAGACATCGCGGCCCCGTTTCTCACGCGGTCCAGTCAGCGCCGGCAGGCCCCAACCGGGTCAATTTGCGGCGCCATTAAAGGACAGAATGTCCCTCTCCTCCAACCCTTGCCTTTGGCTACGTTGGGCCTAAAACGCTTCCGGCATTCAGGGGGGAACGGTTGGATGATGGTTCGCGGGGAGAAAGCGAAGAATCTTTGCGCTTTCGTCACGCCGCCATTTTTGTCGGTCACAGGGCAGGATGACCTTTTGTGCCCGCCCGCAAGCTCCGGCGTTCAGGCCGGAGATAGGGCGGTTTTAATCTGGTGTCTGCTGCTGTTCGATGTATTGCATGATGATGCCGAGCGGGGCTCCGCCACAGGATGCGG